>Ga0209013_10003840_pt1 | contig 13237 bp, 12 predicted proteins | sample Cruoilmetagenom2_FD_187291 | JGI IMG/M metagenome (GOLD analysis project Ga0209013, IMG submission 187291) | Oil polluted marine microbial communities from Coal Oil Point, Santa Barbara, California, USA - Sample 2 (SPAdes) (version 2) | ecosystem: Environmental > Aquatic > Marine > Oil seeps ... | reverse complement strand
GTCGCTCCGCGCCTCGCCTGCAGGGATGTAGGTGAGGGGCGTGAGCAGGATGCGGAAGCTTCGACCAGAGCATTCCTGCAAGTTTTTCTACGGGGGAAGAGGTTGTCTATCAATGGCTTACAATGGGCATCCGGATCGCCCTTCCCCCGAACCCCCATCCTATGGACTTATTCAGAGGTTCCTTAACTGTCCCATATTTCAGTCAGAATAATCTGGCCTGGTATCCTTCAAAAACATTCAATAGTAGCTTAGAGTTGAATGTGTCATCATAAAAAAAGAGTGGAACGACGAAGGATCCTAATACATCACGCACAAGATCTCTCCTGCGTCGAGATGACAAACTGAAATCGGAAAGTTATTTTTTGACAGCCTCTCGATTCACCAGCTTGACAATTTCCAACCATAGCATCCCCAGATATTCATGCATGGCTGTTTCACTCTTCATCAGTCCAACTGAATCCGGAATGAAAACATCGTTACTTGAATGTTTCGCCATGTGATACGTCGGCGCAGCATATGGATACAACCCCTCTCCATTAAATATCTCCATTGCCCTTGGCATGTGGGAGGCAGAGGTCACGAGGATAAAATCCTGATTGTTAAGAATTGATTTGACATCGATCGCCTCCTCTCTTGTATCTTTCGGTGCGTATCGGGCAATGATCTGCTCTTCCCTGACTCCCAGCAACAGAGCCATCTTTTTCTGCATCAGCGCATGCGGCGTCGGATCCAGTCCGGAATATCCGCAGACGATCAGTTTCGCATCATCAAGCTGGCGAAGAATCCTGATCCCCTCCGCAAGTCTGAACATGGCGGGTCTGCCCATTTGAGAAGTCATTGGCAGCTCCTCATTGGTCGTATGACCGGCTCCCAGAACTATCACGTAGCGGATATCTTTCGGGAACTCCTGCAGTGCGGGATACTGCGACTCAAGCGGACTCAATAGCAATTCCGAAAAGGGGGTATAGCTCATGACGGCTATCCACAACAATGAAGAGATCATAAAGATCTTGCTCATTTTGAGGTTCTTTTTATACAGAAAATAGATAGCAATGAGGATCAGTATCAATCCTATCGAGAGAGGCATAAGCAGCATTGAGATGATCTTTTTTAGAATGAAGAGTATTGGAGCCATTTTTACTACACCCAGAAACTGTAGGTTCGTTCAATCAGCCAGTAAGCGGCAATACCGCCGATGGCGTAGCTTGCCGCAATCTCGCTCCAGCGCAGTGACTTCTGCGGAACCAGCTTCCACAGCGCCCAGCCCGCGACGACCACGGCGGCAACGAATATCAGCTGACCCAGTTCGACACCGACATTGAAAAACAGCAGCGCTAACGGGATGGAGAGTTCAGGCAGGCCGATCTCGGCCAGCGCGCCGGCAAATCCAAAGCCGTGCAACAAGCCAAAGATGAAGGCCACCAGCCATGGATAACGCACAGCCAGCCCTGCCCTTCCCTGCCGGTTATGAATGATCTCCGTTGCCAGAAACAATATGCTCAATGCAATCACCGCCTCGACGGGCGCCTGAGGCACATGCACATAACCAAGCGTTGCCGCAGCCAGGGTAATGCTGTGGGCAAGCGTGAAGGCGGTAATGGCGCCCACCAGCCGCCGCCATCCTTTGACGATCAGCAGCAGCGCGAAGACGAACAACAGGTGGTCGATTCCAAGCAGAATGTGCTCGATACCGAGCCCAGTGTAGACCCGGATCACATCAAAGCTGAATGTTTCTGCTGCGACCTTGAAACCGGTATCACCTGGTGTCAGCCGCATCATCTGCGTCGCGCCGTCGCGGCGCACGACCCTGACCAGCACATCGGTCATGGTATTCTCAAGACCGTCGATGCGAATCCGCTCCCCTGCGAGCCCATCCGGGCATGTCACCGACCAGCGGGTGATCATAGCGCCTCCTGCGGAGGAGCGACTGGGTGGCGTGCGCTCACTGCACGCATCCGGCAGCACGGGTTCAAGGCGCAGCACCATCTCCCCTTTCATCGGCACCTTCCATTTGACCGAGTAGGTATCGCTGTCTGCTGCCTTCAACTCCAGGAAACCAGGGCGCACCTCGTCCGCGGCAGCTGAACATGTGAGCACAAAGAGAAAGAAAAATACTGTAACGAGCTTTCGCATGGTTACTTGCTGCTGATTTTCTTCGGCGGTTCAGAGGCTGGTCGCTCGATGATGATCTCATAGCGTTTGCGCAGTTCGCTATACAAGGCATTATTGGCCTTGTGCCGCTGCTCCACCAGCCACTCGTCTCGCACCTTGTCACGCACCTGCTGCAGTGATGGCGTTGTGGAATCGGTGCGTGAGTCGATGCGCACCAGGTGCAGTCCGTAGCCTGACTCGACCGGACCGCTCCATTTGCCGACAGGCAGCTCAAAAAGACGCTTGCTAAAGGCCTTGCCAAACAGTCGCGAGACACCGAAATCGGCGAGGTTTTCGTGGCGGTATCCGCCCATAAAGGGGTCGCCAGCCGTGGAGATATCGACATCTTTTGAGGAGTGTGACAGTTCAGTGAGCAGTTTATCGGCATTAGCGCGAACCTGCTCACCGCGCCTGTCGGCATTCAGGTAAACTTGTGAAAAAGTGATGCGGCCGGGTATAGCAAACTTTTCCGCATGGGTGTCGAGATAGGCCCGCAGCTGGCCATCGTCCGGTTCGGCCAGCGAGGCCAGGTCATTGGAGATAAACTCCATCTTCTGCGCCATACGCCGTCGCACCACGCCGTCGTCCTTGTCGAGCCCCATCGCCAGGGCCTCGCGATAGAGCACCTCCTCACGGATCTGCGACTCAATCAGCCCCTGGAGCTCCTGCTGGTTAGGCAACCGCTGCCACTTGCGTTCCCACAGGTTGATGATGCGGTCGGTATCCGCCTCGGTGAAGACAATACGATTCGGCTGCCCGGAGGCATCGTCCGCCTGCAGTCCGTAGAGCAGAAACAGCCCGGCTCCAATCAGCAGGAAGTGGAACAGCGGCTCTTTTAACCAGTAGATCAAAACTTTCTCCCGGAATTAAAATCGCAAACGAGAGTATATTGAGAGCCGGTAATTATAGCGAGACAGCGCATTTAATCCACTGCATTCCAGGGAAGCTTTAATTTATTCATGGAATCCCGTCATTGCGAGCGAAGCGCGGCACTAATTTTGTTCGGAGCAAAATTGAACGCACCTTGTGCGGCCCGAAGTGTAAATTACAAGGATGTAATTAATAATCTCTTTATGTGGATCCAATCCCTGAGATTGCTTCGTCGCTACGCTCCTCGCAATGACGAATAAAATTACGCTCATCATCTATCCATTAAAAATTCATGGATAGAGTGGCCTCTACTGCATCTCCATCGAAACGGTTCTTGACCTCGAACTCGTGAACCCAGCGCAGATCGCTTTGCCACTCTCCATTTGATCGTTTGGTATGCGATAATCCGCCGATGAATGAGAGACACGATCAAGCACTTGAGGTACTTCGGGAGACGTTTGGCTACGACAGCTTTCGTCCTTCCCAGGCCGCTGTAATAGAAACCCTGATCCATGGTGGAGATGCGCTGGTATTGATGCCAACCGGTGGCGGTAAGTCCCTCTGCTACCAGATCCCTGCGCTGGTGCGTCCCGGCGTGGCTATCGTGGTCTCGCCCCTGATCGCCCTGATGCAAGATCAGGTCTCTGCGCTGCGCCAAGTGGGCGTGAGGGCTGCGGCGCTCAACTCCATGATCGATGCGGATCAGGCGCAACAGATCAAGAGGCAGCTGCTTGGCGGCGAACTGGATCTGCTCTATGTGGCGCCGGAGCGATTGATGACTCCGGGATTTCAAGACCTGCTGAGGAATGTCACCATCGCCCTGTTCGCCATCGACGAGGCGCACTGCGTCTCCCAGTGGGGCCACGACTTCCGGCCTGAATATATCCAGCTCTCGGCGCTGCACCAGCAATTCCCGTCGATACCCAGGGTGGCTCTTACCGCGACTGCCGACGCACCCACTCGCAAGGAGATCATCCAGCGCCTGGGACTCGAGCAGGCGCAGCAGTTTATCAACAGCTTCGACCGGCCCAACATCCGCTATCGGGTCGCGGCCAACAGCAACGGCGCCCGTCAGCAATTGCTGCGTTTCATCAAGCTCGATTATCCCGATCAGGCGGGGATCGTCTACTGTCTCTCCCGCCGCCGCGTGGATGAGACTGCCCGTTGGCTTGCTGAACAGAATATCAAGGCCCTCCCCTATCACGCCGGACTCCCCAAGGATGAGCGCGCCGCCAGCCAGGAGCGCTTCCTGCGCGAGGATGGTGTGGTGATCGTCGCTACCATCGCCTTCGGCATGGGCATCGACAAGCCCGATGTACGCTTCGTGGTCCATCTGAACCTACCGAAGAGCCTGGAGGCCTACTACCAGGAGACCGGTCGTGCCGGCCGTGACGGCCTGCCGGCGGAGGCGCTGCTCTTTTACGGACTCCAGGATATTGTCACCCTGCGCTCATTCCTGAACATCTCAAATGCCGATGAAGCGCATAAGCGCATCGAGGCGCAGAAACTGGAGCGCATGCTGGGCTACTGCGAACTCACCAGCTGCCGCCGCCAGGCGCTGCTGGCCTACTTTGGCGATCAACTGGATGAACCCTGCGGCAACTGCGATACCTGTCTCAACCCGCCTGAGACATGGGACGCCACGGTGGCGGCACAGAAGGCCCTCTCCTGTGTGCATCGCACCGGCCAGCGCTTCGGCGTCAGCTACCTGGTCGATGTGCTGCTGGGCAAGTCCAGTGACCGTATTCAACGCTTTGGTCACGACCAGATCAGCACCTGGGACATCGGCGATGAACTCAATGCCACCCAGTGGCGGGGACTCTACCGTCAGTTGATTGCGCGGGGCCTGCTGGATGTAGATCAGGAGGGACATGGTGGGCTGAGGCTTGCCGGCGCCTGTCGCCCGGTGCTCAAGGGTGAACTCACTCTGCAACTGCGCAAAGAGCAGAAGCCAGAGCGCAAGGCAGCCAAAAAGCGTAAACCCTCCTACAGCGGCGCCCATACAAAACTGTGGGATGCACTGAGGAACAAACGCATCGAACTGGCCAGAGAGCAGGAAGTTCCCCCCTATGTGATTTTCCACGACGCTACCCTCATGGATATGATGGAGTATCGTCCACAAACCATGCAGCAGATGGGGCGCATTTCAGGTATTGGACAGAAGAAGCTTGAAGCCTATGGCGAGGCATTTCTGGAGGTACTGGCAGGGTATGACGGTGGCACATCATCGACAGAAGTTCACAGCGACACCGCGGCCGAGACGCTGCAGCTGTTTCGCAGTGGTTTGGGGGTAGATGAGATTGCACGAGGCCGTGATTTAAAAGTCGAAACCATCTACAGGCACCTGGCCAAAGGGATTGAACAGGGGGTAGTAGGATTGCCCGAAGTCGTGAGTATGGATCAGAAAGAGATCAACAGCATCCAGGATATGATCCTGGATCTGGGCAGAGGTGAACGCCTCAAGCCGGTATTCGACGCCCTGGACGGGACTGTGGATTACGCGGTGCTGCGCTGCATATACGCGAGTCTCGAGTGACACCACTGTGGCCCAACCTACGACCGCCATGGAAGGCGGAAGTGTAGGTATGGCAGGAGCATTTACCGACCGATTGCACGAGGTTATTGAGAAGTTACGAGGTTTCGGATCACCCTTCCCCCGAACCTCCATCCTATTGACTTATTCCGAGACCGCCCCTAACTCTCTCTCTTTCGTTGGCCTGAAAAAAAGATTAGAGCCAGGAGTATGTTGTGAATTGCCATATAGGGCAGAAAACAACTCCAGGCAGACGCACTCATTTCGGATGATCCTCCGGCGCCTCCATTGCAGGCAAAGGCAATGAAAAAACCGGCTACTCCTCCTGCGAAGATGACTATTCCACTAATGACTTGGTGCTTCGATGAGCTGTTGAAGAAGTACCCCGCAATGAGCCACCAAACGGGGAAAAAAAGCAGCAGGGAGAAGAGGATTTTTATCGTTTGAGAAAGTTCGTTAAAAGCAATTTCACGTTTGCCTTTATCACTCATCTCATACAAGCGACTTTTAGCAGGTAAATTACCCTGCTCCGCCGCTTTGCGATACCATTTTTCGGCCTCCTTCGACTTTCTCTCGACTCCCTCACCATGGTGGTACATATTTCCCAGTTTATATTGCCCTGTTGCGCTACCCAGCTCAGCTGCTTTGCGATACCACTTCGCGGCTTCAACATGATCCTGAGTAGCTCTATTGCCATAGTAAAACATGCCGCCCAGTTCATATGCTCCACTGGCATCACCTTGATCTGCCGCCATGCGATACCATTTCATAGCCTCTGCACGATTCTTAGTCACCCCATTGCGGCCATATCGATAGATGTTCCCCAGTTCAACTTGTCCATGAGCATCACCTTGATCCGCTGCCATGCGATACCATTTCATGGACTCGGTACGGTCCCTGCCCACTCCCTTGCCGCCATATTGATAGATGTACCCCAGTTTAACTTGCATCCTGGCATCGCCTTGCTCTGCCGCCATAAGATACTTCGTGACATCCCCGGATTGTTCCTGGGCCACTGCGTTGACACAAACAGACAGGATGAATAGAACCAAAAACCATGATGATTTCATGATGCTACGACTATTAAGGCAACCGCGCGGGCGGCAATTCCCTCTTTGCGGCCAACATAGCCCATTTTTTCTGTTGTCGTGGCCTTTACGCTGACTGCGGAGATGTCTGTTTTCATATCCTGCGCGAGGATTTCACGCATCTTCGGGATGAAAGGCGCAAGTATTGGCGCCTGTGCGATGAGCGTCATATCGACATTACCGATTTGCCAGCCATGCTCTCCGAGTTTGTCGATGACCGAACGCAGCAGGATGCGGCTGTCGATGCCGGCATAGGCGTCACTGCTGTCAGGAAAGTGGGCGCCGATATCGCCGAGTGCTGCAGCGCCCAGCAGCGCATCGCACAATGCATGGATCAGCACATCGCCATCCGAGTGTGCTTCCAGCCCCTGTTCATGTGGGATAGAGACGCCGCCAAGGATCAGCGGGCGGCCTGAAACAAAGCGGTGCGCATCAAAACCATCTCCTATTCGCACTCTCTCTCGCCTCTTCGTGTCAGATAGAAATCCGCCAGCGCCAGGTCGGAGGGATTGGTAATCTTCAGATTATCGGATTCACCCTGCACCAGCTGAGGATGGAAGCCGGCCCTCTCCATGGCGCTGGCCTCATCGGTGATGCTCTCTCCCTTCTCCAGGGCCGCTTCAAGCGCACTCTTGAGCAGACCCAGGGGGAACATCTGCGGTGTGAATGCATGCCACAGATTCTCACGAGGCGCCGTAGATTGAATCGACTGATGCTGATCAGCAACTTTCATGGTATCCCTGACCTGCATGCCGAGTATGGCGCCATGCGGGTTTTGTTCGCAGGCCCACTGCAAGCGGATGATATCCTCGATGCGCACGCAGGGGCGCGCCGCATCATGCACCATCACCCAGTCATCCTCAGTAGCAATTTCCAGGAGAGAGTCCAGTCCGCTGAGCACGGAAATGGCGCGCTCTGATCCACCAGGCGCACGGTGGACCAGCGGGTGATTGTGATACTGCGTCTGCTCCCAGTAGGGATCGTCCGGGTCAAGCACGACAACGATGCCCTGCAGATCCTGAACTTTTAACAGCGTGGCCAGCGTGGTTTCGATGACGCTGCTTCCTGCCAACGGCAGATACTGCTTGGGGGTGCTGCTTTTCATGCGCCTGCCCTCCCCGGCTGCAGGCACCACGCACCACAGAGTCATGGCTCTTTACCGCTGTCGGGCATCTGGAAATAGATCTCGCCTTCACGAATCATCCCCAGGTCTGAACGCGCGCGCTCTTCAACCGCATCCTGGTCTTTCTTGAAGCTGTCAATCTCGGCATGCATCGCCATATTACGCTTCTTCATCTTTTCGATAGCCTGCTGCTGCGCTTCAACGTCACGCTCCAGTGTAGCAACTTCAGCCAGACTTCCTTCACCAACCCAGAGTCTGTATTGAAGAACAACAAACAGAACAACCAGTACCGGAATCAGCAACTTTCTGAACATGGGGTGCTAATCCAGCCAGCGAAATGCCGCACGACCTGCGTATGTAGCGTCACTGCCGAGCTGCTCCTCGATGCGCATCAACTGATTGTACTTGGCGACGCGGTCTGAACGCGACAGTGATCCGGTCTTGATCTGCCCGCTGTTGCTGGCAACCACAAGGTCGGCAATAGTAGTATCTTCAGTCTCTCCGGAACGGTGCGAAACAACCGAGGTATAACCGGCGTCATGCGCCATTTTGATGGCGGCCAGGGTCTCTGTGAGGGTTCCGATCTGGTTGAATTTGATGAGGATGGAGTTGGCAATCGATTTATCGATGCCCTCCTGCAGTATCTTCGGATTGGTGACGAAGAGATCATCACCAACCAGCTGTATGCGGTCTCCAAGGCGCTCTGTATGCAGCTTCCAGCCATCCCAGTCACCCTCGTCGAGTCCATCCTCTATCGACAAAATCGGATATTGATCAACCCAGCTCTCGAGAAAATCAGTAAAGCCGCCGGAGTCAAACTCCTTGCCTTCTGATTTGAGCCGGTATTTTCCATCGCTGTAGAATTCCGAACTGGCCACGTCGAGACCCAGATAGATATCCTCTCCCGCCTTGAATCCCGCTTTTTCGATCGCCTCGAGGATGACATCAATGGCTGCAACGTTGGATGGCAGATCAGGCGCAAAACCGCCCTCGTCGCCGACACCGGTATTCATCCCCTTGCCGGAGAGAACCGATTTGAGCGCATGAAAAATCTCGGCACCGTAACGCACCGCCTCGCGAATCGATGGCGCCCCGACGGGAAGAATCATGAACTCCTGAAAATCGACGCTGTTGTCAGCGTGTTCGCCGCCGTTGATGATGTTCATCATCGGCACCGGCATTCTGTATGGGCCGTCCGAAAGCGAGCGGTAGAGCGGCAGCTGCTGCTCCTGCGCCGAAGCATGCGCTGCAGCAAGCGAGACGGCCAGGATGGCGTTGGCGCCCATGTTTGACTTGTTGTCAGTGCCATCGAGATCGATCATGCGCTGATCCAGCGCCTCCTGATCGGTCACGTCCATTCCCTTCACGGCATCGAGAATGGTGGTATTGATGTTGTTGACAGCTGTCAGAACGCCCTTTCCCATGTAACGACTCTTGTCGCCGTCACGCAGCTCCAGCGCCTCACGCGAACCTGTGGATGCGCCGGATGGCGCTACCGCACGACCGATGGCGCCATCAGCGGTGATGACATCCGCCTCAACGGTCGGATTGCCACGTGAATCGAGAATTTCACGAGCGCGTATATCTAGAATCTCTGACATGTTTATTTCCTATCTATTTCATTAATAAATATTTATTGCCATATTCTGGCTTAATTCTCAAATGACTTCTGGCATTGTTTGAGGCTGAATGCGTTCAAACTACCCGGAAATCCGGACGCTCTCCCGTTTACAGGCTCTCCTCGATAAATCCTGCTGACTTGACTGCCGAGTCGATAGACTTCAATGTCTCCAGCAGATCAGCCATCTGATCCAGCCGCCACGAGTTGGGGCCGTCGCTGAGCGCGTTTTCTGGATCGGGATGGGTCTCCATGAAGAGGCCGGAGATGCCTGCGGCCACCGCCGCGCGCGCCAGCACCGGCACATGTTGCCGCTCACCGCCTGAACTGCTCCCCTGTCCACCCGGCTGCTGTACGGAGTGGGTTGCGTCAAATACCACGGGGCAGCCGGTTTCCCGCATCACGGCAAGGCCCCGCATGTCGGAAACCAGGGTATTGTATCCAAAAGAGACGCCGCGTTCACACACCATGATCTGCTCATTGCCGGTGGCCAGCGCCTTGTTGACCACGTGCTTCATATCCCATGGAGCCAGAAACTGCCCCTTCTTGATATTAACCGCTATCCCCTGACTCGCCACGCTCTGGATAAAATTGGTCTGACGGCACAAGAACGCAGGGGTCTGCAGCACATCCACCACATCGGCCACCTCTCCCAGCGGGGTATCTTCATGCACATCAGTCAGCACCGGTACTCTGATCTGCTGCCTCACCTTCTGCAGAATCTGCAGTCCCGCCTCGAGACCTGGGCCGCGCTCACTGGCGTGCGAAGAGCGGTTCGCCTTGTCGAAGGATGACTTGTAGATAAAGGGAATGTCCAGCTTGCCGGCAATCTCCTTCAACCTGCCCGCAACATCCAAAGCCATGCCTTCACTCTCGATGACGCAGGTTCCGGCGATCAGGAAGAAGGGGTGATCCAGGCCGACATCAAAACCGCACAGATTCATGATGCGTGCTCCTTGTGCTCAATCGCCGCATTGACAAAACCCGTAAACAGCGGATGGCCGTCTCTAGGCGTCGAAGTAAACTCGGGATGGAACTGGCAGGTAAGAAACCAGGGATGTTCAGGCACTTCGACCATCTCGACCAGTTCTCCGTCAACGGAGATACCGCCGATGCGCAGCCCCTTCTTCTGCAGCACCTTGCGATAATCGTTGTTGAATTCATAACGGTGGCGATGACGTTCGATGACAGAGACCTTGTCATACACCTTCCGCGCAAGCGACCCCTCCAGCAGCTGGCACTCCTGTCCTCCCAGGCGCATGCTGCCGCCAAGGTCCGTAGTATGGTCGCGTCTCTCGGTGGTTCCCTCTGAAGTGGTCCACTCGGTGATCAGTGCAATCACAGGGTGTTTGCTTTTGGGATTAAATTCGGAGCTGTTGGCATCGCTCATACCTGCTACATTGCGTGCATACTCGATCACCGCAACCTGCATACCGAGACAGATGCCGAGATAGGGAATGTTGTTGGTGCGTGCGAAGTTGGCTGCCGCTATCTTGCCTTCGACACCGCGTTCGCCAAAGCCGCCGGGGACCAGAATGGCATCCATGGTTTTGAGGATATCCGTACCATCGCTCTCGAGCTGCTCGGAATCGACATACTCGATATTGATTTTGCTGTGCGTTTTAGTACCGGCATGGATCAGCGCCTCTGAGAGTGACTTGTAGGCCTCGGTCAGATGCACATACTTGCCAACCATGGCGATGGTCACTTCATGCGTTGTATGGTCAAGACCATCGATAACCTGCTGCCACTCCGAGAGATCCGCCGCAGGCAGGTCGAGTCCAAACTGGTCGACTACGATCTCATCCAGCTCCTGGGCATGCAGCAGCAGCGGAATTCGGTAAATCGAGTCTGCATCGACGGCAGAGATAACCGCCCGTTCCTGCACATTCGTAAAAAGGGCGATCTTTTTGCGTTCATTCAGCGGAACAGGACGGTCGGAGCGGCACAGCAGGATATCCGGTTGAATACCGATCGAGCGCAGCTCTTTTACCGAGTGCTGCGTTGGCTTGGTTTTGATCTCTCCGGATGTGGCAATATAGGGCACCAGGGTCAAATGCATGAACAGCGCCCGTTCGCGTCCCAGTTCGACACCCATCTGGCGAATCGCCTCCATGAACGGCAGCGACTCGATATCGCCAACAGTACCGCCAATCTCAACCATGGAGATATCGGCGCCCTGTGAACCCAGCAGAATCGCCTGTTTGATTTCATCGGTGATGTGGGGAATGACCTGCACCGTCGCCCCGAGGTAGTCGCCGCGGCGCTCCTTGCGAATCACACTCTCATAAATCTGACCGGTCGTGAAGTTGCTGTTCTTGCCGGTCTTTGCTCGCACGAAACGCTCGTAGTGCCCCAGATCGAGGTCTGTTTCGGCGCCATCCTCGGTGACGAACACCTCGCCATGCTGAAAAGGGCTCATGGTGCCCGGATCAACATTGATGTAGGGGTCGAGTTTCATCATCTTGACCTTGAGGCCGCGCGCCTCCAGCAAAGCAGCCAGGGATGCAGCGGCAATGCCTTTTCCAAGGGATGAGACTACGCCGCCGGTAATAAAAATATACTTTGTCATGGAATGTTGGGCCGTCTTGCGGGATGATGATCAGACGGGATAAAAGAGTAACAGATAGAGGGGCATCGACTCAATCAGAATCGCTCAATGGATGATGAATATGCTGTTATGGAACCTCTGAATAAGTCCATGGGATGGGGGTTCGGGGGGAGGGCGATTCGGATGCCCATTGTAAACCATTGATAGATATAACCCCTTTCCCCGTAGAAAAACTTGCAGGAATGCTCTGGTCGAAGCTTCCGCATCCTGCTCACGCCCCTCACCTACATCCCTGCAGGCGAGACGCGGAGCGACTTGATCCGAGCTTCCTTATCTGCTCATCGCAACAACGGCTGCTGGCGATAGTAGCGGCTCATCTGCTCGTAGACACGGGGATAGGCGTCAACAAGAGTCTGTGGCGCGGTAAAGAAATATTCACTGATCACAGCAAAAAACTCTGCCGGGGCTGTAGCCGCATAAGCATCAATCGAAGCCCTCCCATTGGCTTCAATACTCTGCTGAAGCCTGCTGTATGCACTGCTCAATATCTCACTCCACTCACTCACCTCCATATCGGGATGCAGCGGCGGCATACCGTTGGTGCGACCATTGAGCGCATCCAGTTTATGTGCAAACTCGTGAATCACTACATTGCGGCCTGAAACAGGGTTCAGCATATCCTCTTCGACTTCACTCCACGAGAGTATGACCGGCCCATGTGACCAGGATTCTCCTGAGAGCGCCAAATCCTGAATCTGCACAACACCGGATGCGTCCTGCTGCTCACGCGTCACCCTGAACGCCCCCGGGTAGACGATGATTTCACTCCAACCCAGATACGCATCCATACCCAGTTCCAGAATTGGCAATACGGCCTGCAATGCGATGATCAGGTTTTTTTCAGCAGATACCTCAAAGCCCCGGGCGCCGCTAAAACGTTTTTGATAGAGAAACAGTGTGGTGTATTTACGCAGTCGCGCCCTGTCAGTGGCAGAGAGACGCCCTATAAGAACAAGCTTGTCGGCGACATCTCTCCATAATGCGTCAGGTATCTGGTGACGACGTAACAACCAGGCGACATAGAGCCGCTTTAACCACCGCATAAAACTCTCCTCTCTACAGAAAAAGAGCGGCCGGGCCGCTCTTTGAATAACTCCATGTAGACCAATAGGTTGGCCTGAAAAACAGTAACTTCTCAAAAAGTCCGTTCATTATTTCAAATAGACCGTAGGGGGGATAAGCGACAGCGCATCCACCATGATTCTGGCGCAATGGTGGATGCGGCAAAAAGACGCCTTATCCC
>Ga0209013_10003839_pt1 | contig 13242 bp, 10 predicted proteins | sample Cruoilmetagenom2_FD_187291 | JGI IMG/M metagenome (GOLD analysis project Ga0209013, IMG submission 187291) | Oil polluted marine microbial communities from Coal Oil Point, Santa Barbara, California, USA - Sample 2 (SPAdes) (version 2) | ecosystem: Environmental > Aquatic > Marine > Oil seeps ... | reverse complement strand
CCGATCGGACGTCCATCCAGTTGAAATTCAATTTCGGCGATGTCTGCGCGGGAAACCACGTCAACCACGATATCGAGCTCACCGATGACGAAATCGCCGTCCTTGGGTTCAACAATCGTGACCCATATCTCTTGTGCACCCGCGGGCACGATCGTCAACAAGGACAACACCAATACCAGGAAAAGCGACTTCATTTCGTACCCCTTGCGGCCAGGGCCGCTTTGAGGGCGGGCACGGCCTCCGAAGCACGATCGTTGAGGTGGGACTGTGAGGCCCTGACACCCAATGCCGGCCACTCGGCGTAGCGAGCACGTGGTGAAACACCTCGCCCCGCCGGCGGAAGATCGCTGAGCGCTTCGATCGCTTCGTCGTGGCGGCCAAGCCTCTCGAGGATGGAGGCAAGCAAGATCCACAACCGTTGATCGTTTGGCAGAAGCTCGAGAGCTGCACGAACCTCCAGTTCCGCTTCCGGCAGGAGCTTAATTTTCTCAGCCTTCAGCCGGACCAACTCTTGAGCGGCGATGGCTTCGACCCAGGGACTCGCCCCGGAACCCAACAGGCCCCTCAGAAGCTCTTCTCCGGCCTCCTCCCTGCCGGTGCGAATCAGGTTGATTGCGAGACGCAGGCGGCCCTCATCGAAGCCGGGATGGGTGTCAACAAGCCGTTGGTATGTCGATGCGGCCTCGAGGTATTCAGAATTCCGTTCGAAGCTGAACCCGAGTGAAAGCATGGCAGGACGATACCCTCGATTCAGGCGCAACGCTTGCTCGAGCAGGCCTCGAGCTGCTCCCGACGCACCCGACTGTGCGAGATCAGAAGCAAAATTGACCATCAACCCTTCCGAAAAACCGAAGTATGGTTTCTCGCGCCCGAGCTCTTCTGCGTAGGTAATTGCCAATTTTCGAGCGTGTGAGGAGAGCAGTCCCTCACGACGCGCCGAATAGCCCCGATAGAGGTCCCGGTGCAATAGGGCGAGAGGCATGAGGCAGGTCGGATTCGCCTTTGCCAGGGCCTTCGCCACGGCGAGCTCCGCCTCGCTCAAAGTCGATAGGGTGGTCCGGGAAGAGCCCGCAACCGCGCGTCGCTCGAGCTCGGCTACCTGCTGACGGGCGGCTACGGCATCGCCATCGCCAAGCGGGCGGAGAGCCCGATGGTAGGCAGCTCTGAGGTCCTTTTTGCTGATCTTCTGGTAGGCCTCTGAATCCTCTGAAGAAATACTCCCGCCGGCATCGATTGCCGCCTCGCCGCCTTCGGCCCACCCCCGCGCCTCTCCCTCACGCACGACGGTCAACCGTGTTGCTCGTCGGAGCACCTCGCCGACCATCTCATCACTCAGCGTTACGACGAGGCTGTACTCGCCAGGAGGCAGATCCACTGGTGGGAGAGCTATCTTCCGATACTGAAAATCGCCATACGGGGGATCGGCGAAACGAACGAGAGGCTCAAATACTGTCCGTCCAATCTCGTTCAGGATGCGAATCTCGATGACCCCACCCTCATCCCAGCCTCCACCACCCAGGTAGACCTCGGCCGGTTGGTTTTCAACCAGAGTTGGTTTGGCCGCAGGCAGAACCCCGGGCTCGTTTCCCAGCCCGAAGACTGGGTCTTGGCCGTTCTGCCGCGCAAGCATCCAGGGGGTCTCTGGATCGGGAAACAGAGGCGGCAGGAGCTGTGGCGAAAAGTCATCGGCAGCAGGAACCGTCAGGATGCTCCATGCCATGAAGTAGTTACCCGTACGGTTGTTTTCCACCATCACCCTGAGTGTGTAGTCTCCACCATCCAGGACAAAACGGCCTATGAACTTCAATCCCGACCTGTTGATCTGGTCTCGAGCGGCATCTGAGTTCAGAAGAAGGCCCTGAGCGATGAAATCGACGACCCTACCGTCCCCGTCGACGACATAGGCATAGATGCCAAGAGCCAACCTTCGCGAACTACGACCCTGGAGCAGCCTTCCTCCATCAACTTCGATCACGAACGGCACATCGACACGGCCAGATTCATCGCGCCCTGCGAGCGACCAGATCAATGCACCTTCGACATCACCGCCGGCTTGGCCAGAGAGCAGCAGGCCACCGATATTCGCTTTCACTGCACCGATTTCCACCGCCTCGAGAATGGCAGTGTCCGGCTCTTGAGACTCACCCGCGAGAATTCCGGCGTGGACGATTCCAATGATCACAAAGCCGCAAGGGACCCAGTGGCGGATCAAGCCTCGGTGCGGCGATATCTGTCTTTGCAGTCGAACCCTCATCAACTCTCCGTACCGGGGTTGTCGCCAACTTCAACCTCGACGTAGGTAACGGATTCGGTGCGTGCGACCTCATCCACCAGCCCGACCGCGATCCTTTGTCTCCCGGGACGTACCGCGAGGCGCATTGTGAAACCAGCGCCCTGTTCGAGGGCACCGGCGAGAAAGTTGTTTGGTACCTCAATCGGGTATTCCCGCCGCACCGTTGGTGAGAGGTCGCCGCGTCGATCTCGCACAATGAGGTGAATCGAGATTCGACCCTGGTGTTCCTCTGCCGAAGGTATCAATACCAATTGCCTGATGGGCACTGTAATGATCACCGGAAGGAGGAAGGTTCCGTTATCTCGCTCTATGGTTTCACCGCTCGTTGCGACCGAAATTCCAAGCGGATTGTCGGTTACGCCGTGTATCGCTGCAGCCAAAGTCTTATGGTTGATTCGCTCTGCCTGCGGAACATCCAAATAGCCGTCACGATGGCGAAGGCGGACACCGTCCCGATCAATTTTGACGTTGAGCCGGTGATACTCTCCGTCGCCCAGGTGTTGTGGCTCGAAAGCCAAAGAGTAATAGCTCGCAAGCTCTTGTGAGACCTCGTTAAGCTGCACTGCGAGTGCGGGCGAGTTCACCAACGAACGACCACCAGTCGTACCCGCCATGTTCATCAAGAGGACCTCGGCGCTCATCCCCTGGTCGACCGCAAGTCGTTGCTCGTCCATCAGGCGTCTTTCTGCCGAGACGGTCCGCGCCAATCCCGCACCGCCGGACGAAAGTGTGTAGAAACTCACGCGGTGCCCGTTGGCAAATTGTGCGAGACGGTCGAATTCGTTACTGAGATCATTGCGCGATGCCTGTAGAAAAGCGCGTTGCGCGTCGATCCGGAATAGAGGAACTTGACCGAAAATCTGACCCCATTCGCGGTACAGGTATTCTCCGGGCCGCGCCTCGATACCGTTGGTAACGAGCAGAACAGCCTTACGGCCGGCGAGACCGGACAACGAGCTGACGAGCCGTTTTTCGTTTTCAATGCTGGTCCGCGTTCTATGGACCGCTTGCTCGGAAAAGGTCTCGATCGACTGCCAGGTGGTTCTGCCCGATTCTTCAAGGACCTGGTTCGCTAGATTGCCGCTCATTGCCGCCATAGTTACCGCGTTCTGCATTTCGCGCAAAATCATCGTTTCATCGATTTGTCGAGACAGAGATGCGGCATTTCCCAGCCTGTCCAGGGCCACAATTATTTCATCCGTTTCTTCAGTGAATGCCTGTTCGATGTGGTTCCGTCCGTCGTACCGCACCAGCATCACCTGCAGGTCAGGCGGTAGCTCCGCGGAAAGAAAGGCCCGTAAATGCTCGACTGCGGCTTGCCTCGCCCCTCGGCTGAGATTTGTGTCGTCGAAGTAGACCACCAGGTACAGTTCCTGGGCCGGAGGAGTTTCGATAAAGGCATCCTCGGGCGTTACTTCTTCATCTGGCACAACTTCTTCACTGGGCTCAATTTCAGAAAGATCCGGGGAGGCGTAGAAATGCGAGATTTGGACCTTCTTTCCATCTTCGAAAATCTCGAAATCAGCGAGGGTCAACCCCGGCACCGGGCGCCCGTTACTATCAAATACGTAGACCTCAAGACTGACAAGAGGGACGTCCACCGGGGCGAAGAACATCGCCCGCGGCCGTTCGTTCTCCTGCGTCGCAGCCCAAGAGGTCGCCAAGGCGACCACCATCACAATTCCGACCGTCCTGTGTGAAATCCTTGCCATGCCTCTCCCCGGTTTCCCACTGAATGTTCTGGATCATTCGATCGCGGACATCCGGTCCCAAAAGGTTACTACGGTTCTCGTCTTCGGTTGTTTGGTTTTGCGGCATCGAACGCTTGTTGCTCGGCCATATCGATGCGAACCCATAAATTTCACCATCTCTCCTCTGAGCCGGCCGCAATTCAGCGACAATCTGTGGGGCAACGTCATGAGAAACTCGGAGGAAGCGAACGGGCACGTCTGGAAGCGATTTGACCTGCTGCCGCGGCACAGCTACGATCCGCGGTGGTAAACCTTGAAGGTAAGGAATGTCCATGGCCGATCAGTTCATGCCGGTCCTCATTACCCTGGTTGTGGCGGGGGGATTCTCCGTGGTGCTACTCAGCATCGCGGCGCTGCTCGGCCAGCGAGCTCGGCACCGGACTGCTCTCAAGCGCCGGAGCTACGAATCCGGGGTGCCTCGCATCGATCGTGATCAGAAAAGAACCTCAGTCAAATTCTATCTCGTGGCGCTGGTCTTCGTCGTTCTCGACATCGAGGCCGCATTTCTCTACCCCTGGGCGATCAACTACCGGTCGATGGTGGGTGACGGCTCGCTGATGCCGTTGTGGGAGGTCGTGGCCTTTCTCTCCCTCCTCTTTGTTGTTTACCTTTACCTGTGGCGGAAAGGGATCTTCGATTGGGGGCGTCGCCAGCCAACGACGTTCGATAAGAGTCACGGCGCGTGACCGATTCCATGACATTGCCGCTGGTCGTCACCTCTTCGGATGATTTGACTGACGTCAGCTTCGATCGTTCGATGGAGACCCAGATCAGTCGGATTCTGAAGCGGTATCCAGAACCCGGAGCAGCTCTCCTACCGGTTCTTTGGATGTGCCAGGACCGGTGGGGATGGATTTCACCCGGAATCATCGAGGCGATTGGAAAACGTCTCGATCTCGCCCCGGCCCTTATCGAGGGAGTGGTCAGTTTCTACACCATGTACCGGCGTCGGCCACCCGGGAAATACCTGTTGCAGGTGTGCACGACACTTTCGTGTCAGCTCTGTGACACGTCGGCGTTGGTTGACCATCTCAAGCAGAAGCTCGATATCGACTTCGGCGAAACCTCCGCCGATGGCGTTTTCACTCTGGCCGACGTGCAGTGCCTCGGCGCGTGCGGGGAAGCGCCCGTGATCCAAATCAACTCCGATTACCACACCAATCTCACCGTCCAGAAACTGGACGCTCTTCTCGACCGGCTCGCAGGCCAATGACCGATCCGATTCTTCTCCGCGCGCGCGGCCTCAGGAACTCGCGTTCACTCGCCACCTATCGGCGACTTGGTGGCTACACGGCGCTCGAAAAGGCGCTGTCTATGACTCGGGCGGAGGTGATCGAAGAGGTCAAAGCATCGGGGATTCGCGGACGCGGTGGCGCCGGTTTCCCGGCCGGCGTCAAGTGGAGTTTCGTGCCCAGTGACTCCGCCAATCCCAAGTACTTGATCTGCAATGCCGACGAATCGGAACCCGGCACGTTCAAGGACCGTGAGTTGATCCTGGTCGATCCCCATATGGTCCTTGAGGGGATCGCGATCGCGTCATATGCGATCGGCGCCAACACCGCATACATTTATATTCGCGGCGAGTTTTTTGAAGAGGCGCAGATACTCGCCAAGGCGATCGCCGAGGCCAGGAGGAAGAAATTCCTGGGCGATGACATCCTCGGCAACGGTTATGATCTCGAGATCCATATTCACCGCGGCGCCGGCGCCTACATATGCGGCGAGGAGACCGCTCTCATCGAGTCCATCGAGGGTAAGCGTGGACTGCCTCGTTTGAAACCGCCCTTCCCGGCGGTGGTTGGCGTCTTCGGGTGCCCAACCGTGGTCAACAACGTCGAGACGCTGGCCTGTGTGCCTCATATTCTCGAGCATGGTGGCGCCTGGTTCGCTCGTATCGGCACCGAACGCAGCACCGGCACCAAGCTGTTTTGCGTCTCCGGCCACGTCGAGCGACCGGGCGTTTACGAGGCCGCAATGGGCATCACCTTTCGAGAAATCATTGAGGATCTCTGCGGAGGGATACGCGGCGGCGGGAATCTCAAGGCGTTCATACCGGGCGGCTCGTCCGCACCGGTGCTGCCTGCCGATCTCATCGACACGGCCGCCGACTTCGAATCGGTGGCGCAGGCCGGATCGATGCTCGGGTCCGGCGGTCTGATCGTGATGGACGAAACCGTGGACATGGTGTGGGCACTCGAAAACCTGCTGCTCTTCTATGCCCACGAGTCCTGCGGACAGTGCACCCCCTGCCGCGAGGGATCTGACTGGGCGGTGGACATCGTCCGTCGTATTCGTCGTGGTTATGGTCGACCGGGAGACATTGAAACTCTTCACAGGATAGCGAGATTTGCCAGCCAGGGGATGACTATCTGTCCACTGGGAGACGCTTTCTGCGGTCCGATCGAGAGTTTCCTCGAACACTTCGGCCACGAGTTCGAAGAATCCATATCCAAGGGATCCTCGATGGCGGTGAAGGCCCTGCCGATCCTCCCGGTCCAATCCGACCGGGAGATGTTTGGATTGTAGGGCGACGAGATGGTGAGCTTGACTATTGATGGCAAGGAGATCACGGTCGCCGAGGGCACCAATCTTGTGGAAGCGGCAGCCGCAGCAGGAGTCGAGGTCCCGACCTATTGCTATCACCCAGGACTCACCGTTGTCGGCCAGTGCCGAATCTGCTTCGTTGAGGTCGAGGGCATGCCGCGGCTTGTTACGGCGTGCTCGACGCCTGTGCAATCCGAAATGGTCGTGCTGACCGCGTCGGAGCGGGTGCGCGAGGCACGCGCCGCGGTTATGGAGTTCCTCCTCGAGAACCACCCGCTCGACTGCCCGGTTTGTGACCAGGCCGGCGAGTGTGGTCTTCAAGACTACTCGGTCGAGCAAGGTCTTGATTCGACCCACATGGTCGACGAGCGACGCACCAACCCCGGTCGCGAACGTCACCTCATCGGGCCTCAAATCGTCCAGAACCAGAATCGCTGCATTCATTGCACCCGTTGCATCCGTTTCACCACCGAAATTTCCGAAACATCCGATCTGACCATGAAGTCACGAGGCAATCACTCCTACATCGGCACCTTCGATGGTCGTCCATTCGACAACCCATGGTCCGCATGCGCCGCGGATGTTTGTCCGGTCGGCGCCCTGACCGTCAGGGAGTTCCGCTTTCGGGCCCGGGTCTGGCACCTCGAAGAGACCAGCACAATCTGTCCAGGCTGCAGCATCGGCTGCAACGTTCTGCTCGGCCACCTTAACGGGGTGATCCATCGATTCGTGCCACGAGAGAATGCGGAAGTCAACGGCTGGTGGATGTGTGATTACGGCCGGTTTCTGGCCGAGGGCCTCAACGATCGGACAATCGATGTCCCTTTCAAGCACATTGATGAGGGTGAACACCGAATTTCCTGGGACACGGCATTGGCGGAGGTGGCGCGGTGGCTCCGTGAAGCGCCGCCAACGCTTGTCATCGCCTCGGCAAATATGAGCAACGAGGCTCTGTTCGCCGTCCGTCGCAACCTGGTCGAGGGGGCACGAATGGACGTCATCGTGCCGATCAGCAAAGGCAAGACCCGCCGCATCAAAAACGGCCGTGGAGTCTGGTTCAGCAGCATCGATGCCCACCCGAACGCAACCGGTGCCCGCCATCTCGGTCTGGCAGTGGCAGATACCGCCAACCTCGAAAGCTACCTACGCGATGGCAACGGTCCGGTGCTTATCCTCGATGCTCACGCCCATCCGTGGCTGGATTCAGAGGGCGCCGCCGCAATCACCTCCGACCGGCAGGTAGCAGTACTCGCCCGGTATAGAACGCCGCTGGTCGATGCCTCATCGATCGTCATGCCCCTTGCGTCCTGGGCGGAAACCGACGGCACCTATACATCCTCGACCGGCCGTGTCCAGTTGGCTCACGACGGTCTCCCGCCTTTCGGGCAGGCGCGGCGAGCATGGGAGGTCGTCTACCGCCTCGCCCTCGAACTCGGAATTGAGCAGGAACGGGCCGTGACAACCCGGATCCTCTTCGCCGAAATGGCGGCAGAGGTTGCGGCCTTTTCCGGAATGACCTGGGGTCGCCTCTTGGCCGAGCCCGGGATGCCGGTCCACGAGGAGGTGCTCGGTGTGGGCTGAAGTCGCCGTCATCGCCGTCAAGCTGGCCTTCGTGCTGGCCGTGATGCTGACAACGGTGCCGATCATGGTGTGGGTGGAGCGGCGTGGCTCGGCTCTCATCCAGGATCGCCTCGGGCCAAATCGGGTCGGCCCGTTCGGTCTGCTGCAGCCCGTGATCGACGTCATCAAGCTGTTCACCAAGGAGAACCTCAGGCCTGAGGGGGTCCAGACCTTTTTCTATCTGCTGGCGCCGGCTTTCGCCATCGCCATCTCTCTCAGCACATTTATCGCCGTGCCCTTCGCACGAGATTCCGGACTCTCGGTCTTTGGTCGGCCGGTTGATGGATTCATCGTTGCGCCCAACCTCAATATCGGCATTCTGTACATCTTCGCCATCGCCTCGCTCGCAGTGTACCCGGTCTTCCTTGCGGGGTGGTCTTCCGATAACAAGTACTCATTGTACGGGGGCATCCGTGCGTCCGCTCAGGCGATCTCCTACGAGCTCGCGATGATCATTGCCGTCCTCGGGGTATTGATGAGCGCCGGTTCGCTGCACCTCCAGCAGATCGTCGACGCCCAGACCGGCACCTGGCTCGGTTTTCTCCCACGGTGGAATTTTTTCCCCCAGCCCATTGGCGCCATCATTTTCATTGTTGCGGTCTTTGCCGAAACCCACCGTCTGCCATTCGATCTGCCGGAGGCCGAGGCAGAGCTCGTCGCCGGTTATCACACGGAGTACTCGGCGATGGGCTTTGCAGCGTTCTACATGAGCGAGTATCTGCACATGATCGTGGCCTCGTCGCTGATTACGGTTCTTTTCTTCGGTGGCTGGAATCTGCCGTGGATCGACATCCCGTTCGACGGTTGGGCGGGTGCGCTGTTGTCGATGGGGGTTTTTGCCGCCAAGGTTGCGTTCTTCATGTGGTTCTTCGTTTGGGTGCGTTGGACCCTTCCCCGGCTCCGTTATGACCAGCTGATGGCGCTGGGATGGAAGGTCATGATACCCCTCGCGATACTCAACTTCCTCTGGGTCGGGGCCGGTCTGGCCCTCGGGTATTTTTAGGGGACCGACGATGGTGACCTACGTTTTTCTGGCTGCAGCGGCCCTCTCGGTGATCTTCGCGATTCTCACGGTCGTGCCGCGAAACCCGATGACCAACGTGCTGTCTCTCGTGGTTCTTTTCTTCGCAATGGCCACGATCTTTGCCATCCTCGGCATGGACTTCCTTGCCGCCATCCAGGTCATCGTCTACTCCGGTGCGACCCTCGTCCTCTTCCTCTTCGTCATCATGTTGCTCAACATTCGCAAGGTTGAGCCATTCGGCAGCGGGCGTCGATGGCAGGCGTTGATCGGCACCCTCGTAGCGGCCGGTATCGGCGCGATGATCCTCGTCATCGCGGGTCTGCTCCTGCCTGAGCACGGCGCGGTTCTCCCAGGAGTTGCCGAAATCGGCACCGCCATGCCTATCGGGAGGGCCCTCCTGACCACCCACCTCTTCGCCTTCGAGTTCATCACCCTGTTGTTGGTGGCCGCGATCGTCGGCACGGTGTATCTGGCGAGAAAGGAGGATCGGTGACACCAGCTGAATTGGTGCCCGTTCCCTACACCTGGGTCCTTGCCCTGTCGGCGGTTCTCTTTGCGATCGGTTGTGTCGGGGTCCTCCTGCGCCGCAATGGCATCGCAATTTTCCTTTCCCTGGAGATTATGCTCAATTCCGCCAACCTCGCCTTCGCAGCATTCGCTTACCGGTTCGCGGCCGGCCACGCCACCGCCGCCGCGGCCATCGATGGCCAGATATTTGTCTTCTTTGTCATCGCAGTCGCCGCCGCCGAAGCTGCGGTCGGTCTGGCCCTCTTTATTGTTCTCCATCGTCTCAAGGATTCCATCGATGTCGACCGCGCCAACATTCTTCGCTGGTAGGAACGAGTGATGCTCGGCTCCCTCTGGTTGATCCCGATTCTGTGCTTGGGCGGCGCCATGCTCAACCTGGTTCTCGGTGTCCTCAAGGCGCCGAAGGCGCTGGTGACCGTTGTCGGCGTAGGCTCGATCGGCGCGGCGACCGTGGCGGCGTACGGAGCGCTGTGGGAGTATCTCCAGCAACCCTACACGGAGATCATTGAACGGTATTTCACCTGGATCTCCGCCGGTGAGATCTCGGTCAACGCATCGCTCCAGCTCGATCCGCTGTCGGCGGTGATGATCGCCTTCGTCACCCTCGTAGGCTTTCTCATTCACATCTATTCGGTCGGCTACATGCAGGAGGAAAGCGAGGCCGGATATGCTCGCTACTTCGCCTATCTCAATCTCTTCATGTTCGCCATGCTGCTGCTGGTGCTCGGCTCCAACCTCCCGGTGCTCTTCGTCGGCTGGGAGGGCGTCGGGCTGTGCTCGTACTTACTGATCGGTTACTACTACGAGAAAGAGTGGTGCGCGGCGGCCGGCAGCAAGGCCTTCATCGTCAACCGCATCGGTGACCTCGGTTTTCTGCTCGCAATATTCACCACCTTCGCGGTCTTTGGAAGCGTCGAGTTCAGCGAGATTTTTTCGACCGCCGCCGGCCATCCACACCAATACGCGGGGGCGGCGACGATCATCGCGCTGCTCCTTTTTGTCGGTGCGATCGGCAAGTCGGCCCAGATTCCCCTCTATGTCTGGCTGCCCGATGCGATGGCCGGACCGACCCCGGTGTCCGCCCTGATCCACGCCGCAACGATGGTTACCGCGGGCGTATACATCGTTGCCCGCTGTAACGTGTTTTTCCGGCTCAGTCCTACCGCCATGGTGGTCGTTGCGATAGTCGGCGGAGTCACCGCCATTTTCGCTGCCACCATTGCCCTGGTCCAAAACGACATCAAAAAGGTCCTCGCCTATTCGACCGTTTCCCAGCTTGGTTACATGTTCCTGGCAGCCGGAGTCGGCGCTTTCGCGATCGCAATCTTCCACGTCGTGACGCACTCCTTCTTCAAGGCATGCCTTTTTCTCGGCTCCGGCTCGGTGATCCACGCCAACTCGGGCGAACAAGACATGACTCGGTTGGGCGGACTCCGTAAGTTCATGCCGACCACCTACTGGACCTTTCTCGTGGCCACCCTCGCGATTGCCGGTATTCCGATCTTTGCCGGCTTCTTTTCCAAAGACGAGATCTTGGCCCGTGCTTTCGCCGCCGGCGCCACCGACCTCAACGGCTATGGCGACGTCTACCGGGCTCTCTGGTTCCTGGCGGTAGGCGGCGCCCTGCTCACAGCTTTCTATATGTTTCGTGCCGTCTACATGACCTTCCACGGCGCATTCCGCGGCGATGAAGAGGCCGAACAACATCTCCATGAATCCCCACGCAGCATGACTGTTCCACTGATCGTCCTCGGAATCCTGTCCGTGGTCGGCGGGTTCATCGGGTTCCCCGGCCAGCTTTTCCATAAGACAGGCTGGAATCTGATCGAGAAGTTCCTGCACCCGATACTCCTCCCGCTCGGCGAAGCCCATGGCGTGGCGGCATCGACAGATCATGCAGTCCACGCCGTAGGTCTCGGCACCGAATGGCTGCTGGTTGCTATCTCGATCGCGGTTGCCGTCGTCGGGTGGCTGATCGCACGACGTTTCTATCTTCGAGATGGGGCCTTTGCCCTCCCCCGGGAACTCTCTGATCGCCTGCCCTTGATTCACAACCTTCTGTTCAACAAGTATTGGATCGACGAGATTTACGGTGTGCTCGTCATCAAACCCATTCATCAAACTGCGATCTTTTTGTGGCGGGTCGTCGACGAGCTCATTATCGATACTCTGTTCATTAACGGCGCGGCTTTCACCGTCGAACTGACCGGTGACGTGCTGCGCTTCATCCAGACCGGCAACGTCCGCAACTACGCATTGGCGGTGGCGGCGGCGGTGCTCGCCCTGGCGACGGTCCTGTGGTGATGGAGGGCGTATGCTGAACGACCACATACTCTCCATCGTCACCCTGGGCCCGACGGTCTTTGCCTTCCTCCTGCTCTTCATACCCATGCGGTACAAGACGGTTCATCGCGTGGTCACTCTCATCGTGTCGATCGTGATGTTCGCCTTCTCGACCCGACTGTGGACCGGTTTCAACCCCGACGATCCAGGTTTTCAATTCGTTGATCAGTTCCATTGGATCCCTCAATTCGGCATCAGCTACCACGTCGGTGTCGATGGCATTTCGCTTCTGCTGGTGCTGCTCACGACCCTCCTCCTGCCGGTGGTCGTGCTTGCCGCGTGGTCATTGAACATCGAGCACATCAAATCGCTCCACATAACATTCCTGCTGTTGACCACCGGGATGATCGGCACCTTCGTCGCCCTCGATCTCTTCCTGTTCTATGTCTTCTGGGAAATCACCCTGATCCCGATGTACTTCATCATCGGCGTCTGGGGAGGTCCCCGCCGCATTTACGCCGCGGTCAAGTTCTTTATTTTCACTATGGCGGGATCGGTCTTCATGCTGGTGGCGATCCTCTATCTGGCCTGGTTCCACCACCAACAGACGGGCGTTTGGTCGTACAGTTATCTCGACTTCCTCCAGACCGCTCCCCTGTTGCCGACCGCCGGCAGTTGGTTTGCTCCCGGACTTCTGGTCTTTGCCGCCTTTTTGCTCGCCTTCGCCATCAAGGTCCCGATTTTCCCGCTTCACACCTGGCTTCCCGACGCCCATGTCGAAGCGCCGAGCACCGGATCGGTGCTTCTGGCCGGTGTCCTCCTGAAAATGGGCACCTATGGTCTCCTGCGCTTCAACCGCGCGCTCCTTCCCGATGCGTGGGAGATCTTTGCGCCATTGTTGATCGTATTGGCGGTGATTGGCATCATCTACGGCGCGCTGGTGGCGATGGTCCAACCCGATGTCAAAAAGCTCGTCGCCTACTCGTCGGTCAGCCACCTCGGTTTCGTGATCCTCGGGTTGGCTGCGGGCACACAGGCCTCGACCCAGGGCGCGATCCTGCAAATGGTCAACCACGGTCTCACCACCGGCGCCCTCTTCCTCCTCGTCGGAATGCTCTACGAGCGCACCTACACCCGGCTCATCGATCGTTACGGAGGCCTGGCGGGGGTGATGCCGATCTTCACCGGCATCTTCCTCG
>Ga0209013_10003838_pt1 | contig 13244 bp, 7 predicted proteins | sample Cruoilmetagenom2_FD_187291 | JGI IMG/M metagenome (GOLD analysis project Ga0209013, IMG submission 187291) | Oil polluted marine microbial communities from Coal Oil Point, Santa Barbara, California, USA - Sample 2 (SPAdes) (version 2) | ecosystem: Environmental > Aquatic > Marine > Oil seeps ... | reverse complement strand
ATAAAACAAAAAACCGCTCTAAATCAATGATTTAAGCGGTTTATGTATGCTTTTGATGTGTAAAAAGCGGTCTGGACGGGACTCGAACCCGCGACCCCCTGCGTGACAGGCAGGTATTCTAACCAAACTGAACTACCAGACCAATTCTAATAAAGAACTTCCCCAAAAAGGGAGTGCAAATATACAGGCTTTTTACTAATCTGCAAAAAAAATAAAAAAAATCTTTTTCAATAGATTTGACATTATCTAATTCTCCTGTAAAAACACCTTATTCGCTCAATTTTAAGTACTTAAATTTTATTTAATTTCAAATGCTTTTTTTATTCTTCTTAGAATTGGCCATGTGTGGTAACGCAGTTTAGCACTTAGAGGTAATCGCCATTTCAATCCTTCGCGATACACTGCCTCACATGGATGGCATTTGCCACAAGGATTATTTTTTTTAGTTGGGGTATGACAAAACCAGGTCAGTTTCATTACATCGTCAAATCCAAATTTCTTACCGTATTCAAACATGTCCTGTTTAGTGAAGTCAAATACCGGAAAATTAAAGTTGCCATAGATAAGATAAATATCTTTACCCTTGGCGTTTTCGTTTAATTTGTAATAAACTCCGTATTCTGTTTCAAATTTATCCAGATCATCGCCCAATAATTTTCGTGTACGATTGTCTTCATCGAAAACGGCAGTTTCGTTACATATTTCCATGTTGTTTATTCCTTCATCAGCACAAAAACGTGCCAGCCAATCATATTGAATTCCAATAGATTCTTTCACAGTCAATCGCTTATAGCTTTCTGTAATGGTTTGATTTGGTTGAATTTGATTTAACTCTTTAAAAATAGTTGGCAGAATTAAATCTTCAATTTCAGGTCTTTTTTTGATTAGAGCTTTCTTAATATTTGTCATTGCTTTGATTTCAAGCGAAGTAGAATTCCTGCCGGGATCAATAATATAATATGGATGAACCGTTTTCTTATTAACGAATACTAATCGGATTAAACGAAACGTGGAATCCCAACCTCCAGTCCAAAAAAGATTAATTGGTTCAGTTTGGTCCTGCATTTTCAAGATATATTATAATAAATAAAAATACACAATTCCTTTCACCATTCTTTCTCATTCATATCTCCACTAAAAAAGCACCTTGTTCACTCACATTGAAATACTTAAGATTTAATTCTTCGGCTTGTTTCCTCAATCTTTTCTGCTTCCACCAGGATACAGATGAATCAATGATCAGGCTATCGAACTCCACCATGTCTTGCAGCAGGTTTAAATCGGCTTTTCCTTTCCCTGCTATAATAACATAATCCAATTGTATAGCGCGGCTGGTATGATAAATCTTTTCGCCATCCCATATCATAAATTTATACGGCCCGAAAACACCAAACCTTCCATCATAGAAAAGATCAAGGGAAGGGTTTTCCACTACTTCACTAACCGATAAGTTGTTTTTACCCAGTCCCCAACTGATCCGGCTGTTCTCTAAATGAAAGTCAAGTTTCTGCGGCTCTGAAAGCTGCACAGAATCCGCCAGTAGCACATGTCCATTCCCCGAAATAAAATCATAAACACTGTGTCCGGAAATACTGTACACAACCATTTTCTTTTGTTTAAGCACCTGATAATTATGCACTGTGCTAAGCGACACCAACAACAGAACAACTATCAATGCCGGAACTGCCAGTTTGACCTTACGTTGTAGAAGAAAAGGAATAGCGAGCAAAATCAATGCGTACATCAGCATTACCTTCTCCCAGGGATAATACAGGTCGTATATTCCGTTAAACGGGAGGTGCTGTACCAGTCCAACGATGTAATTAAGCATGTAAACAAAAGCTGACAGCACAGTGCCCAGAATACCGGAAACAACAGGCACCCACGAAAATATAATGAATGCCATGCCTGTGCCAATAATGGCAAACGAAAGTGGAAAAATAAAAATATTAGTCAGCCAGAAGTAAGGGGGAAAGAAATGAAAATAATGAGCCGCCAGCGGAAATGTGCCTAACTGGGCAGCTGTCGAAACAGCAACAATGGACCATATTTTATCCGCCACCTTATTGCCTAGATAAACAATGTTATATATAGGCTGATAAAACATCAGAATACCCAGAACGGCCGTGTACGATAGTTGAAATCCCACATTGAAGATCAGCAACGGGTTGAATAACAATAACAATACTGCAGAGGCTGCCAGGGTGTTGTACACATCTTTATACCTTGACAACAACGTAGCAAGAATAAACAGGGTGATCATGACCGAAGACCGCAGCACGGATGGCGATAGACCCGTAAGCAACGCATAGAACCATATCAGGATCAGCAGTAATGCAACTTTGATAATTTTTTGAGCTCTGTTTCTCCGCAAAAACCCCAGTACAAAACTCAACACGAGGTAAATGATACCTACATGCAAACCCGAAACACACAATATATGCATGGCTCCTGCCGTAACATATTCCTGTTCCAGTTCCGGATCCATCAATTGGTCATAACCGAGCAATACAGCTGCTGCTACTGTGTAGTTATTTCCGGTAACACCATTCTTCTGTAACGCATTCAACAAATAATTTCTGGTGCGCGCTGCCAAAATGTAGATGGAACCTTCTTCGCTACCCAGCAAATTCCAGTCGTCCTGTCGTAAAAAAACCATAGCATACACATCATTCAGGGCAAGAAAAGAGGCATAATCAAATTCCTCGGGGTTTTCAGGTCCTTCGGGTGCAGTTGGCTTTCCATTGAACACAACGATATCGCCATATTGCAACCTTTGGCTTAAACTGTCACGTTTAAAAAAAGCCATTACCCTGGTTCCGTTTACCTGCACCGTATCGTTGGATACAACATACTCCAGCCGGAGAATCATTTTAACGGACTTTTCTGTTGAAACAGGCTCGCTTACTACTTCAGCTACATAGTTATCTTCCTTGCCATTTAAAAAAGATATATCAGTTTCCATCTTCAGGTTTGTCAGAAAAACACCTATCGTTATTATCGTAAGATTAAATGTCAACCCGTTTGTCCATCGCCATTTCCACGACCGGTTTTTACGGTACAAAACATAAGCAGCCATGCTTAAAATGCCGGTAAGGACAATAAACCATAAGAATCCTGCCTCCCTTAAAAAGGGGAGCCAGTATGCCAGAAATATTCCGGCAACAAGCGGAAAGAATATACGTACAAAAGGCCGTGCTGACCAGTTCATAATTTAGCCTGTTTGAGACAACAAGATAATGAAAAATGATAAATCAGAGTAATAAGTGAATAAGAGCATTGTGAAATTGTGGAAAAAGTACCGTGTTCTTGAATGGAATTCTAAAAAAAGGAACAAGTCTTCGGCAGATGAATCACGTATGTAATCAGGTTACTTTTTCAGCTTTTTAATAAAATCATCATCCATGTAAATCCAGAACAATGGTTGCCACCGCTCGATGCCCATACGGTCAATTCTGCGGGCTACGGGTGCTATCCCCAGAATTTTTTTCTCAAACGCAAAATTCCGCGGGTCCATATGCCACTCTTCAAGAAATCGTATCTTCAGGATGTCTTCCCGCTCGATACGATACACAATAAGCGTGTCGTAATATTCATAAGGTGGCTTCTGCGACATCAGGGTAAAGGCAGCAGTATCTGATATGATCTTTGAAACATCGTAAGCTGAGATCGGCTCGTTAAAATAATCATAGGCCTGAATATTTCCATTCAGGGCGCCGTCCATGATCATGTCCACCAGATTTTCGCGCTGCGGGCCCGGCAGATTTTGTATCCACCAGTCGTAATCAGGGTCAGGGCTTTTGATGTTCACATCGTATTGAATTTTTTTAGTGATCAATTCTTTTTCATCATGCTGGCACGATGTGGTTGTGATGATAAGAACAAGTACAAGAAATATAAAATGTATGCGCATTTTTTACGGTTTTTATCAAATGTATAAAACAAAACGATTATAGCCTAAATTTGTTTTGAAATTTAAGTGCATATGTGGGAAAAACCAGCTTTACTTATCGATACGGAAAAAGTACAGCGGAACATTGAAAACATGCTCCGAAAGGCCATTGAGAACAGGCTTATTTTCCGGCCCCATTTTAAAACCCACCAGTCGGCTGATATTGGTGACATATTCAGAAAAAAGGGGGTTGCTAAAATCACTGTCTCTTCGGTGTCGATGGCTAAGTATTTTGCTGATAATGGTTGGAATGATATCACTATTGCTTTTCCTGTAAACCTTCGCGAAGCAGGAGAGATCAACGAACTGGCAGAAAGAACCCGGCTGAATGTACTTGTTGATTCGGTTTATTCAGCCAATAAACTGGCACAAAAACTCGAAAACGAAACCGGCTTTTTTATAGAAATTGATAACGGATACCACCGATCGGGGCTGTTGCACGAAGATATAGCAGAAATTGATGAGATGGTGGCTATTGCAGAGCAGAATAATCCGCTTGAATTCAAAGGTTTTCTGACCCATGCCGGTAATACTTATGCTGCCGGGAGTAAAAAAGAGATATTGTCCATTATGAAAAGCGCAGCAACTCAACTGCAGGCGCTTAAAGCCAGGTATGCTGAACGCTTTCCCGGCATCATCACTTCTTATGGCGATACGCCTTCATGCAGCCTGGCAGATGACCTCAGCGACTTTGACGAAATCAGACCGGGCAATTTCGTTTATTATGATGTGATGCAACTCCTGCTTGGATCCTGCACACCTGATGATATCGCCGTAGCAGTGGCCTGTCCGGTGGTTTCTGTTTATCCGCAAAGAGAAGAACTGATTATTTACGGAGGGGCCGTGCATTTATCTAAGGAGTTTGTGCCCAATGATCGCGGAGCAAAAATTTATGGTTACGTAGTCCGGCTGACGGAAAACAGATGGACGGAACCCATTCCGGGGGCCTACGTTGCTTCGCTTTCACAGGAACATGGTATTGTAAAAATGTGTTCTGAGGATTTGCTAAAGTTTAAACCTGGAGATGTTGTGGGAGTTTTACCGGTTCATTCGTGCCTGACGGCTAACCTCCTGTTAAAAAACAGGCAACTATTATAAACTTTTCCCCGGTTTCAGCACCACTCCATAATTCTGTTTTCCATCGATAGCAATTTGCAGGGGCTCATCGAAACAGACATGTCGGATGACCTCATTTTCGAATACCGCCGGTTGGCTATCCAGAAATTTCAGATCGTAATAACCGTCGTCAATAAACGGGTTGATGGTGAAATAGCCTACCCTGAAGGAGGTCAGATTTTGAAAGAAGTGGGTACCCTGGCTGGGATCAATCCGGTAGTTTTCTATGCCCGATTCGATGATGAGCCGCGCATTGGAAATTTGTGGCCATTTTACAGGTATTCCGAGCCACGGGTCAGAAGAGCCCCAACGGCCCGGCCCGATCAGAACATAGTTTTTATCTGCCTGGATAAACTGGTCATTTATTTCAGCAATTTTTTGTACCGTTTCTTCATTCCTTGCCGCATCAAAACTTTGCGGACGGATATAAACTACATCGCGGATATCATTAACAATACCGTTACCCAAAGCAGTATCTGAAATAATTAGTGTTTCCTTTTTGTTGATTTTTTCTTTATTAAGATTTATACTTTCGCCTTTAGAAGCAATCGGACGTATTTGCAACAGGTTAAAATCTACCTGACCATCCTGATCTGGATTAAGGTCAACAACAAATTCAATTTCAACAGGTTTATCCATCTCCTGCTTACCCAATTGCAACACCTTGCTAATTATTTCAGCAAGTGGCATTGTTTTATGCTTTAAGATATTTGAAAAAGTAATGAGTTTTTTACCTTCATCATTGTATCCATCACGAAGAATATTGTTATGCAAATCGTAAGTAGAGGCAATCTGTCTTATCGAACCATCTTTTTCAGCTTCCTTTATACTCAATTTAAGCAAATCTTTGCTGTCGTCAGGGCTTGGTGAAAAAACATCTATATCCATCTTCAGTGCGAAGAAATGTTTTTGAGTCTCTTTTAGCGCCATTTCCGGATTTGAAATTTGTAATACTTTTTCCGGATACCTGGGTGAGAATCTTAACGACAGACCGCCATCTACAATATACTTTCCTAATCCAAGAGCAATACTTGCCGTTCCGTCTTCCGGTTTTTCGGGTGGGATCGGATAATAATCCAAGGACCTCGCCACACCGGAAATTGTAGGGTAGTATCTGTTACCATATTCTGTACCTGCAACTGTTTGAATCACAACAGCCATTTTTTCTTCATCAATAACATTTGACGTAGCCTGCATATATGATTTGCTGTCAGCATAATAGACTGAAGCATACACTCCCTTTATCGCTTTTCTGACCATTCGGAACATTTTCCTGTAATTGCCTTTTATAAACGGTACCATATAGGTATTATAAATTCCGGCAAACGGCTGATAATGTGAATCTTCCAGTAAGCTTGACGATCTAATGGCTAAGGGTTTATTAACAAGGGATATAATCGTTAGAAGATCTTCGTTCAACCGATCAGGAAGTTTTGCTTTTAAAAAAGCCTCCAGTATTTCTTCATCACTGATATTATCCGATAAAGCTACTTTATACAAATCATTTGTTTCCATGAACTCATCAAACAGATCAGTACCCACCACAACCGTCTTTGGTATCGTAACATTTACTTTTTCAAAATGCTGATACAGATGATTTCGTTTTATTAATGAATCCAGAAAAGCAAGACCTCTTGCCTTACCACCGATGGATCCCTCTCCGATACGGGAAATAGTAAAATATTCATCATACGACTCCCTGTTAAATTCAGTAATCACACCTCTTGCCTTGGTTATCCTGAAATTTGCAATCGCATCAAATAAAAATGCTCTTATTTCATGAAAGTTCTCAAAATCATCAATTGTAAATTGTTTTAATAATGAAGCCAATGGAAATAAGGCCCTGGCTTTTAACCATTTTGAAATATGATCTCTTTTAATATGGTAATACAGAGATTTTTCAGGCACCTGATAGATTTTTTCCTGCAAGTCCTTTAAATTTTTTGCTCTTGCAATTATCTCATTAGTTTCAGGATCTTTAAACAAGAAATCACCAAAAGCAAAATATTCTATTATAAATTCGCGCAAATCGCGCATCAGGGTTTTTGAGTTTTTATCAATAAAGCCAACCTTCAATATTTTTGCTTTTGCGCTATTTTTCGGGTCAGAAGATTGCAGCAATAAGGGGGTGTACTTACTTTCATTCTTAATGTGCGTTACCAGCGATATCCCGGCTTCCGCATCTCGCCTGCCTCCCCTGTTAAAGCTGATATCAGAAATAACGCCAAGTAAATTATTCTTATACCGATTATATAATTCAAGCGCTTCTTCATAGTTAGTTGCTAATAAAATTTTTGGACGGCCACGCGCGCGATTCATTTTTTGATGCTCATTCAGGCCCTCCCGTATAAAAGCTTTTGACTGCTTGAATATAATCTTATATATTAATGGTAGAAAACTTGAATAAAACCTGATGTTATCTTCGATAAGAATAATGGTTTGCACACCAACTTCATTCACATCGTGCTCTACGTTCATTTTATCCTCGATCAGCTTGATAATTGCCAGCAAAATATCGGCATTTCCGAGCCAGCTGAACACATAATCGATTGAACTCAGGTCATACTTCTCAATCTTTAAACTAACTTCGCGTGAAAAAGGTGTAAGCACAATTATCGGAATATTAGGATGCTTTGCTTTAATATCACCTGCCAGTTGAAAAGAGTCTTTCTCCCTGGTACTTATCATGGAAATAATCAGGTCAATATTTTCGGTTTTTAAAACTTTTAACGCTTCATACTCGGAAGTCACATTAAAGAAACGGGGAGGATACCTGAGATTAAGCGACATATATTCATAAAAAATCTGCTCTTCAATACGCCCGTCTTCTTCTAAAACAAAAGCATCGTAAACACTGGATACGATTAAAACATTATAAATTCGCTTCAACATCAGAGTTGTAAACGACTGCTCTTCGAAATACTTCTTTTGTGTATATATGTCCAGTTTACTCGGAATCATAGCTTCAATTACTTAAGCAAAGGTAAGAAAATGGTGATTTGTAAAGAATGAATAACAACAATACTGTCCTAAATAAATATAATTAAGTAATGCCCTCAAGCCGGGCTAGCTCATCCTTTTTTTCAACAGCAAAAAAAAGGATGCAAAAAATGCCGCCACTGCTGAAAAAATTGCTAAAAATCATTATATTTGATTAAGTTAATTTATAAGAATGCCACTTTGTTTTTTTGTATCTGATTTACACGGGAAAATTGAGAGATATCGCAAGCTTTTTGCGCAAATAAAAACAGAAAAGCCTGCTGCCATTTTTCTGGGGGGCGATTTGCTTCCATCCGGTTTGTTTTCTTTTACTTCAAATCCTGATGTACCGGAAGACTTTATTGAGTTTTTATTTAAGAACCTTAGCGAATTAAAAAGTGACATGGGCGATGATTATCCTCAAATCTTTACTATTCTTGGTAACGATGATGGAAAATCATTAGAAACTGAATTTATTAAAGCAGACGCGGAAGGCCTAATCGTCTATGCGCACAACAAAAAGACACTTTTTTACGGCTTTACAATCTACGGGTACGCCTATATCCCTCCCACTCCATTCATGCTAAAAGACTGGGAAAGGTATGATGTTTCTCAATATATTGATCCCGGATGTATTGCGCCAGAAGATGGTTCATTTTCAGTAGAAACTGACATAAAGCTGAATAAATATAAAACCATTAAAAAAGATCTTGATAAATTAACCGGAACAGGCGATCTTTCTAACTCAATATTCCTGTTCCATGCACCTCCATACAAAACAAATCTCGATCGTGCTGCTCTTGACGGAAAGATGATAGATCATGTTCCTTTGGATGTACATATCGGAAGTATTGCAATAAAAAGGTTTATTGAGAACCGGCAGCCATATATCACCTTACATGGGCATGTACATGAATCAACAACATTAACTGGTAAGTGGAAAGAAAATATAGGCAAAACCCTGGCTATGAACGCAGCGCATAATGGACCTGAATTATCATTAATTCGATTCGACCTTCATGCTCCTGACAAGGCTACCCGGGAGTTAATTTTTTAATTTTTTTTAATTGCCGTTCCAACAGGCAAAGGTCTTGCTGCATCCGAAACAGCTCCTATTTTTATCGCATAGCTGTTTCGTTTCTTAATATCTTCATCAGTTATTATATGAACATCCAGTAATCCGTCTGTTTTATTACCCGTTCTTAAAAAGTTTATCTGGCTTAAACTCAAGCTCCATCCTTCCAACCATGAGTTCAGGTCTTTTTTTTGTTTCTCAGTTCCGGTAAAATGAATCAAGATATCAATATCACTAGAAGGGCCGGATTGGGCATTTTTAACACTCCCAAATAAATAAAGGCCTTTAACACCAAAGCGTTTCGGATCTAACTGCGCGGCAAGTTTTTCAACGTTTTTTAGCCGCCATTGCCAATGCACATCTTCCCGAATGGTTCCTGATCGGAGACCTAACTGCAATTCTTTCGCTTCATCATCAATATAATCGGTAGGATCAGATAATATGGCTATTGCTTTGTTTGATTCCCCGTTCATTAATATATTCAGCACTTGTCCATCAGAAGAAGCAGGTACATCAATCACCCGAATCACATTTTTCAGTTTTTCCATATCAGGCAAAAAGCTTGCAAACACATTTTCAGCGCCCATCAGGAAATCTTCATTAAACAGGACACCAAAATCATCAGGATAAAGGGGCAGGTAACGAATATTAGCCTCCACCAAATCCTGGAAAAAATGAGTGCCAAATGACAAGTCGGGCGTATACTCTTTTGTCTTCCGGGCAATTTCTATCAACATGGATGTATTGTTAATTTCCGAGTAGGTAACGCTAACACCTAATTTAATATCTCCTCTACTACCCCATCTTCCGGGGCCCATTAAAATAAATTGGTGTTTTGGTAAAATTTTATTTAACCTTCCAACAGCTTTTCCAATCTCTTTTAAAGTTTCATAATCTGATACTTCGCTGTATTTTTTAGGGTCGACATAAACGATGTGTGTAATATCAGATACGATTCCATTTGAAATGTATTTATTAGCCGAAAAAATAGTCTTTTCCACAGGCACATTTGAAGGAATTATAGCAGGTTTGTATTCAACACCTGAGCTCTGTGCACGGCACTGCAACAAATAAAGATTTTCACCATCGTGTGCGAATTCAATATCAACAGGAGTATTATATTCTTTACTCAATACACTTAGAATATCCTTTAATTGTTCAACAAAATCTGTTCTGTTTATAAGTCCTTCGAAAGTTACGACCAGGAAATCTTTTTGAAAATCTATACTCAGCGGACTTGCCTGTTGAAGAAAGTCCTGATTCATTTTAGAAACTACCTGATGAACAATAGGATATTCCTTTCCGAATTTCTTCAGTTCTTCAAATTCAACCGTCTCAAATACACCACTTTTCAAGTTAATTACATCGGCATATCTGGGTGAATATCTAATAACCTCATCAACCGTAACATTAACTTTTAACTGAGGTTGTCCGGGAGCAATTAAAATCGGATAATCATTACTTACCCTGTCAACTGCCCTGGTACCCAGGCCCGGAACTAAACGGATCAGCCCATCTTCCCTTTTAATTCTTGGTGACCAGCGGAATTCGTTCTGGCTAAATGCCACTCCCGCAAAAGCCGGTATGTGAAAATGGCCTACTTTTGTACCGACTACCTGCTGAATCATAATTCCCATCTCTTCATAATAATCAAGCAGGTTATTGTCAGCTCGATAATCAACCGGGTCAGGCCCGAAAACAGAAGCATAAACTTCCGCAATGGCATCCATTAATTCAAGTAAGCGCTCTTCTCTTGTTCCCTGATTAGCAATAAACAGGCTCTTGTACTTTCCGGCAAATGTGGCACCTATTCTATCTTCAAGTAAACTCGAACTACGGATAACCAAAGGCACCTCTCCAAAATCATCTAATGCCATTAATAGCCCTTTAATAATTTCAGGCGGGAACGATGAGTTTTTAAATAGCTGGATTATGTAAGGGTATTCCTGCCTAATCTGTCCAATGTCTTTATATTTCTGTTCCATAACCTCTTCGAGGTTATTATAATCCATGAAATTTAAAAGGCCATCTGAAGTCACATACCAGGTCTTTGGTATTTTAATCTCTGCAAAAGATTCATATTCTGGTTTATGCTTCTTCAATACCTGAAATGCAAGAAGCAGCCCCGCACTTTTTCCGCCTAATCTACCGTGGCTCCCAATAGGATATATTATTTTATTAAACAGTTCGTTAAAACTGTTTACATCAGTAAACCTTTTAGCTATGTCAATGTAATCTGATTGGTCTGTTAATATTCTCCTAATCATAGCTACCCTCAGGCTTTTCTCCCGCGCTTCTGATAATTCCAGCGTTTGTGGTGCCAGGTGATTATATCGTTCAAGTGCATTATTAATATCCTGCAACGAGGAGCCCATATTCTCCACCACTTTCGACAAAAATCCTGACCTGTCTTCTTTTGTCCACTTTTGAATATTATATAATATTTTATCGAGCGTAAGATGTTCTTCAGCTATTTCGAAAATCTGATAGCTTAAACTGATCAGCTCAGTGTCGGTTCTTTTTCTGAATGGCTTGTTCTCATCTGTCAATTCTCCTTCCTGATAAAATGTTGAGCTGAAATGTTCCAGTAACTCTTCAGCTTTCTTCACACCCGTCCAACACAGATAGTTCACCATCTTTCTCGAGAGTCGTATCAGGAGTTTAGGATTAGTCTGCTTCAGCATGTCAAGAATGACTACCCATTCTTTTTTTTGCTCTTTCTCTGATTGTTTTTGCTTATCAAAAACATTTTTTAGCTGCTGATGCAATAAATGCAATCCAAGTCGCTCGGCAATTGTGTCAATGAGTTTTCTTTCCTCTTTTAAAAATGGCCCTTCATCCAACGTAGGCGTTTCCTCATCATAGTAAACTGATATATGACCCACTACTTCATTTTGAATGAGTATATCAGTTTTTTGAACCCATTCGGTTTCTACAAAATCTTTTGAGGCATATGTTTCACCTTGCAGATCAATCTTAACATGGCAAATATCAGGATATTGCCAGCCCGGAGGTATTATTTTCACTAAACCCCGACATATATCTGCAATTGAGTTCTTTGGATCATTCAGTAACTCCTGAACCTGGTACAGGCTGTTGAGCTCTTTAGCACGTTCCTTAAGCTCTCCCAATAATTCGTCTAAAGGTTTCTTATCGCTCATAACTTAAGGTTTTAAAATGGTTCCTCTGCCGGTTCGGCCATCAACTTTAATTAAAATCGGTTCTTCCAATCTGATATGCCTTACTATTTTCGTTTCTGTTTCATGCGGAATTTCATCTAACCATTGCCAATCGATTGTTTGCGTTTTTTCGAATGGGATTGAGAAATAATAAACCCCGAATCCGGTTACATTATGGAAAAAATGTGACCCCTGGCTCAATTCAAAATTAACCTGTGCCAATGCTGCTTCGATGATGGCTTTTGTTCCTGATATCTGGCCCCAGTTAACAGGTATCCCTGCAGAGGCATCAGAAGTTCCCCATCTCCCAAATCCTACCAAAAGATAAGGTCTGTTTTCTTTTACCAGAATTTGATTTATCTTTTCAAGGTCATCAGCAATCTGATTCGTTTTCATCACATCAAATTCTTCTTGCTTTATGTAAACGATATCATGGATAAGACGATTCGTTCCGTTCCCCAACACCTTTTCCGAAGAAGCAAAAACTTGCTCTCCAACTAAATCCTGATCGATAACTTCAACCACATCATTCGAAACTGCCATGGGCCTTACCTGCAAAAATCCAAATTTATGAGATCCGGTATCTGACAACGTCATTGCGAACTCGATTTCAACAGGAGCACCTTCATTTTTTTCGCATACAGCCATTAGTTCGATCAGTAGATTATTCAGCGGAATTTCGTTTAGCCTGAGGATGGGTGAAAAATTTAACAACCTTGGGCCTTTTTTAGACACACCCATAACAATCCTTCCTGACTGACTGTCGAGTGTAGATGCAACATAACGAAGGGTTTCATCTTCTTCGGCCTCTGCAATATTCTCGTCAACCATATATTCCGTTTCTTTAACAGGATCGTAAGCTGAGGGCTTGCCCATATTGACACTCCAGAATGTACGTTGGGTATTATTCAGCATATCATTTACCGAATTAAAGGGTGGATCA
>Ga0209013_10003837_pt1 | contig 13246 bp, 13 predicted proteins | sample Cruoilmetagenom2_FD_187291 | JGI IMG/M metagenome (GOLD analysis project Ga0209013, IMG submission 187291) | Oil polluted marine microbial communities from Coal Oil Point, Santa Barbara, California, USA - Sample 2 (SPAdes) (version 2) | ecosystem: Environmental > Aquatic > Marine > Oil seeps ... | reverse complement strand
CGCGTTTCCCCGAGTAACTCGAGCGCCGTCTGTCAATCCCACCCCACTGGACAACAGCCACCCTGCGCCGCTTCCATAACGCCGGACGCGGGCTCATGGTGGCGACACCTAGCCTCGCTCGCGAACTGGGGCAACGAGGATTCGAGCGCGTTATGCCTTGGACGCGCGGCGTGGACATCGACTTATACCGTCCCCGACCCGTTCGCCACTTTGGCGAGGGGCCGGTTTTTCTCTATGTCGGCCGCATCGCCACCGAGAAGAACATCGAGGCCTTCCTCGATCTTGATCTGCCGGGGCGCAAGGTTGTCGTTGGAGCCGGCCCCAATCTTGCCGAATTCACTCAGCGCTATCCCGACGCGCTCTTTACCGGCGAGAAGACAGGCGAGGATCTGGCACAGTGCTACGCTTCTGCCGATGTGTTCGTCTTTCCCAGCCAAACCGATACTTTTGGCATGGTTTTGCTTGAAGCCATGGCTTCAGGCTTACCTGTTGCAGCCTTCCCTTCGACCGGACCAATCGATATCGTGACGCCGGGAGAGACGGGTATTTTGTCGAAGGATCTGCGGGCTGCAGCGCTCAGCGCGCAGCACCTTAACCGCGAGCGCGTTCGCTTCAAGGCAGCAGAATACAGCTGGGAAAATGCAGCGCGTATGTTCGTCTCTAACATCACTACTGCTTGCATAGACCAATGGGATCGCGTGCAACAATTGGCCTCACTGGGATTTGCGAAAAGCACGCATCGCCATTGGCGCCCTCAGCCTTCGGCACCCCCCCCGCACACTTGGCCCGTAGCTGAACCTTTAGTGTAGAGGGATCACTCGCCTTTCTTTTCTGCGGCAAACTCTGCCTCCAGTGCCTTCTCCATCTCAACGAGATCTTGCGGCAATGGCATGCCAAAAGCCTTGAGCTCGTTCAACTTCTCCATCAGTTGCAGATAGAGCTCGTGGCGGTCCTCGGGCTCGTTCTGCATTTGCGTCAGCAGGATCCCGAGTTCTGCTTTCACGTCGTCAAAGGCCATTGCGATTCCTTTCGGGGCTGAAGCGCCGAGCTGAGGGATAGTTTACATGGGAACTGCCAGGCGAACAGCATCTTAAAGACTAAGGCGGGCATGGCTTTCGCGTAAATAAGAAGGTCTCGGGAGAATAGAAGGTTCCTGCCGCACCCGCGCCAAAGTTTGACAGCCAGATAGCCTGCATGAAGAGCCCCTTGCAACCCCTCGCCCTACTAGCCTTGACGCTGATTTGCATTAACCCACCAGTTGATGCGGCGGCTACCGAACGCGACGAAGTGACCATCGTTCTCGTCGGCGATGTTGGCCTCAATCGCAACAGTCAGAAGGTTGAGGCTCGTGGCGTTCGTAAATTCGGCTTCCAGTCCTGGAATCATACAACTGAGCTGATTGCTAAGGACATCAATGGCGATCTCAACTTTATGAACGTAGAAACGGTTGTCACAGATCGCAACGATCTACGCCGCGACACCAAGGGGCAACGCGGGCCTTTTAATTTTCGCTCACACCCAGCGGGTCTGCGCCACCTAGTTGCAAGCGGTTTCAATCTGCTCTCGCTCGCCAACAATCATTCAATGGATTATGGGGTTGCGGGTTTGAATGAAACGCTGAAGCACGTCGGAGTACTGGAGAATGAGAGTTTAGCGGTCGCGACAGGCGTGGGCATGAACCGGGACGAGGCGAGCCGCCCGCAGAAGGTCAAGGTCAAGAATTCCGATATCGCATTTGCCTCCATCGGCATCGTCACCAACAACTTGGAGCGTCATCGAGCCGGCCCGGCCAAGCCTGGTCAGATTGCGTATCGGTTCGACGATGATTTCGCGGAAATCCGGAAAAGGCTAGTAGCAACTCCGGCCGACTACCGCATTCTCTCTATCCACTATGGCATTGAAGGCCAGGTGCGTACGGACGCCCGGCAAGTTTCCGATTGGCGGCGCAAGGCCGCCCAGCGCGACGGGATCGATCTCATCGTCGGGCATCACGCGCACGTGACACGTGGCGTCGAAATCGCAGGCAACTCCTTGATTTTCTATGGGCTTGGGAACTTTCTGCATCACGGTACTGCCAACATGACACAGAAGGGGATCTGCCGCGATTACGGTCTTATGGCACGCGTGCACCTGCGCGAAGCTTCGGGCGGCGGTTTACTTCTGCGCGCGGTAGAGGCAATCCCTGTCACCGATACGCACTACCGGCCGCGGCGCCTGACCGGCCGGAAAGGTGCAGCCCGCATTCACGTGCTCAACTTTCTGGCGAGCACACTCGATAGCGCCAAGGACGGCACCCATGGTGTGCGATTCACTCCCCAGGCCGACGGCAGCGGTCTCTACTGTCTGCCTGGAGCGGCAAAGGAAAGTGGCCGAATCGGAGCGCTATGCCAGCGCCACATGCCAGCCCCACCCATCCCATCATCGCTGCGTGGGGCAATTGCAGCCTCATGTCGCCGTTGATCAGCGGCGGGCCGAGCGACGCGAAACTTGTCTCTTCGAGACCTGCCCCGATGCGACCAGCGCCTTGACGCAGCGCTTTGACAGTCTATGGCCGTTGGCACGCATGCACCTTCTCAACGACTTGCTGCCAACGGGATGCGCACTGCAGTATGCGAAGTAGTCACCGGCGCAGTTAGACCGCACACTGGCGCTGACAGCGCCGGCTTGAGCGGTGGAAAGAGTGATCGTGGCCATAGCGATGACAGCAATTAGGCCGCCACGGGACAAGCCACGAGGTAACGTCGCGATCATGATCTTCAATCCTTTGCAGGTTTGCCAATAGCTTTGTGACCGCGGAACTACCCGAAGGGATGCAAACTGCGCTGTTCCAATTGGAACGCTGCGAGATCGACGCGAACGGCACCGGAGGAAAAACCCCAAACCAGTGGGGTTTCTGGCTCTTCGTGACTGATAGAATCACCCAGCTATGGTAACCGATGCGTCAAGACGCATGCCAAAACTGAAGGGAAAGGAGGCGGAATCCAAGAAAGCAGGCGCTGCGTACATGTGATCTTGGTGGAGATGCCGCGCTGCAATATCTCATTGTGACCGCAAGTCTTGCAGCCTTTCTTTACCTCACCTCGCGCCCGATCCGCCACTTCTCCTCCTGCACGCGAATGTCCGCGAGAATGCGGTCGATCAGCAGACAAGTGCGCTTGAATAATTCTGAGCCACGCCGGTAATCGGCAGGGGCGAAGAAATCGCAGCGCTTAGCCTTGAAAAGATCAACACACTTCTTCTTAGCCTTGCCCGGAGGGTAGACGGCAACCGCGTGTCCGCCGTTCTTGCGCATCACCGCCATTGAGGGCACGTCGGTGTCGCCGTCACCAAAATAGATCATGTTGAAAAAGGGAATGGGCCGTGCGTCTTCTGGCATGTGCTCGTTGATGTTGTTGCCTAGATCTTCAATGCCCTTGTTGATGCGGAACAAGTATTGCGTTTTTCCGGTATCAGTGATGACACGCTTGGGATAGGGGAGGTCGTAGGCCTCGAACCAGTATTCGGACGCGAAGACATTGTGGAAGCGCTTGTAGATACGAGTGCCCTCTATGATCTCCGTGAGCCCTGATGAAATGAGATAGTGGCGCAAACCCACCCCGTGCGATTCCGCCCGCAGCTTTACATAATCTGCGACAGCGTCGAACCAATCCTCCACGCCGGCGTAAAGCTTAACATTACGCCCTTGCGCGACGAGATCATCACGGTCGATGCGCACACCGGCTTCTTTCGCCTTCTTATAAAGCAAGTGCATGTAGGTGATGAGACTATCTGCACCTTGCTCTTTTGCCAGCCGGTTTGACTCTTTCCAGAAGGCAGAGGCGTCCTGTCCGATCTGCGGCAGAAAGGCGTAGTCCTGCATCGGGCGCGGAGAGAGCGTGCCGTCGAAATCGTAGACGAGCGCGATGGTCTTTTTTTCGAAACCGGCTTTGGAAGCGGTGCGTGGCTTCGAGCGGGTGCGCGCACCCGACTCCTCGTCGTCATTCGTCTCTTGATCGGAGATGGGCTCGATCATGATGAGGCTCCCGGCTCTATGAGCGTGCAGAGGGGAACCATCGCGTGATTCGGGTGACCGATAGAAGGCGCGGGCGAACCTTTAGTGTTTGCTGCAGAAGCCTCGCCCTTGTTCACGGGTATGTGCATGGTCCTGCCCATGATCGTGATCGGCGACGCAGCAAGCGGCGGAGTGCTCAAGGTCGCGCACCGTGGGATCAATCAGGGCGCTCGCGAGCTGCTAGCATCGCATATGGAAAGCAACAAGTATAACAGACTTGTCCTTGAGCCCGCCGAGCAACAGTGTTCGGGCGCACGGAACCATTGCGCGACACTAAGCTCCGGCGAAGATTTAGGATTAAACATGGAGCGATTTTCGTCATGCAGCGGAGTAGCAGGCGCTAACTTACCCTAGCGATACTTCACAGGTGCGCGGGTCATTTCTCATCAATAGCAGCGCGATTTGGCGCTGCCCCTCTGCCGCACCGCCGGGATGGACATCTTACAGACGTTGGCCGCAGCGACCGCGCAGGACGCGTCGAGCTTTTCCTGCCCGGTGACGTAGATCGAGAAGGCGAGAGGACAGCCCCGCATAACGTTGATGGCTTCAACGCACCCTGAGCGAAGCGGCAACTCCACCCCACGGTCACGCACAGCCGCCTGAAGCGCAGCGTGCCAGCGGTCCTCCACGACGGCGATGCCTCCTTCTCCTTCCGCAATCCAACGGGCGATCGTTTGCGGTTTGGCTAAGCTTTCGCGACCCAGCACGAAAATAGCGCTGGGCTCTCGAAATCCGAGAACGCCGACCGGACCGGATACACAGCGCTGCAGTGGTGCGATAGCCTCGGCAATGCGTTCCGCCGGCCAGCCCTTCTTAAGATGGGGCAAAAAGGCGCCGAACGTGAACCCAAGGAACAACGCAAATCCTACGACGCTGGAGACCAACCATGCAGCAGCAAACTCCTGGCTGGCGCTTATCGCCGCCAGTGTGAACAGCGCAGTGACCATGACCGCACCAATTACGATGCACACGTTTGGCGGCGTGCCGGCGATCCACAGCACCCCGGCATACAACGCCGCCATGCCCGCAAGAACAAACCACCAAGGCAACCGCAACATCACCGGCGGAAGCTCAAGATGCCCATCGCGTTCCAACGCAAGCGCTGCGGCAGCCGCCGCTGCGGGGAACATCGCCTGCACGGTGTAAAGAGCCGGCTTGCTCGCGATCAGCTCCAAGTAGGCCAGATAACCTGCGAGCCAAGCAAAAAGAAAACGCTGCAGTGCGCCAACGCGGCCAACCCACAGCCCCTTGATCGCTGGAACCAGCAACACAGCGCCGGGGAGAAAGCCCAGTAAAAACGCTAGCGTGAAAGTGAGTGGTGCAGCCTTCCATTTCATGTCCTGGCCACCGCCGAGCGCCCGTAAAAATTCTCCCCAAGTCAAAGAGCCAAACGGTGCGCCACCGTCGACGTAGGCACGTACGAGAAGCCAAGGTGCTGCGATAACAACTAGCAAAAGTATGCCGATCAGCGGACGTAGACGCTTGAGCCAATCAAGGTTACGGTCGAAGATGAAAAGCACAGTGATCGTAGACAGCGACAGAATTGGCACCGCGAGCGCATTGAGCAGAATGCCGAAGCCCTGCGCGGCCCAGAATAAAAGTACCAACACCTGGTGACGCTCACCTTCCGACGCGCAATAGATGCGCAGCAGGGTCAGTTGCGCCAGAGCAGCGGCGAGCAGTAGCGGGCCTTCGGGAATCGCGAGCTGGGCTTGCAGCGCTACAATTGGCGTAACCGCATAGAGCCCGGCTGCGATAAGAGAGCCGCGCAGGCCCAACATCGGGCGCAGCAACCACCACACCGCCAGAACAGCAAGCAAGCCGCCAAGTAGCGAGGGAAGCCTGTAGGTGGAGATCGCATTCCAGGCGTCCGGACCGAAGAACTTGCCAGAGGCCATCTGCAGCCAGTAAATGCCAATGGGTCGGAATGCGTATCTTTCCTGCAAAAAGCGTGCGTCCAATAGGTCTCCGCGTTCCAGCATGGCGCGCGAACTTTCAGCGTATATGATTTCCGTACGGTCGACGGCCGGTAGTGCCAGAAGGCCAGGCAGATAGCTGACAAGTGCAAGCGCGAGGAGCACTGCGGCCGCGACCCAGGGCCGCGTAGCGATTGCATCGATGGCGCGAGCGCTTTTCAACTCAAACTGTGCAAGAGCCGGGGAAAATGGGGTCATGCGGCGCGCTCGTTGGGTCCCACTGGGAAGGCCGTAGGCCCGCGGGCTTGACACTGATAGCCTAGTCGGGCGATTGCGCAAACTACATGAGCTATCTGGAGAACCTTAAAGATGGTGCAAGGCGCAGCAGCCCCCAAGATAGAAGCCACCGCCCGCGAGCGTGACCGGCTGATCAACATTATCAAGACGCGCTCGTTCCAGTCGGGTAAGGAAGTGACGCTAGCCTCAGGCCGTAGCTCCACCTACTACTTCAACATGAAGCCCACGATGCTGGATGCAGAGGGCGCCTATCTTATTGCAACGCTCATCCTTGATGCCATCGATGGCCTTAATGCCAACCTCATTGGTGGCCTGGAGATGGGCGCCGTCCCGATCGCATCTGCGGTGGCTGCGGTAAGCCAAAACTGCGGCAGACCAATCGCAGCGTTTTTCGTGCGCAAGCACCCTAAGGACCATGGAACGCGGAGCCTCTTAGAAGGCCTAGCGACCGGCGAAAGCCTTGAGGGGAAAAAAGTTGTCATTGTCGAGGACGTGACGACGACGGGCGGGTCCGCCATCAAAGCAGCCGACGCCGTTCGCGCGGAAGGTGCCGAAGTTGTGCGCGTCGTTACCGTGATTGATCGTCAGGAGGGCGCGGCCGAAGCGTTCGACGCCGCGGGCCTGATTCTGACACCAATCCTCACGCTTGCTGACTTCAAGCCTTGAGTTTGTTACTGCGTGCCGCCGCCGCCAGGCGGGCAAGCTCACGGCGCGCCTCCGCCGCGGTCGTAATGCGCGAGCCAAACGGCAACCGCAACGCGCGCGCTCCGGAAACGAGATCACAACCTTCGGGGTCGATACCGGTCATCCGCCACGCGCCCACGCCGGCGGATAGAAGCTTGGTCGCATAAAGGTGAATCGCGTCGGCGTGGTCGATGTTCATGTGTGAGACTATTTCGGGCTCGGCCGCAACGAGGGCGCCGGCTCCGTCCATCGGCAGCAGAACGCCGGTAGCATCAAGATCGACAATGCGCCCAAAGCCCCCGATGAAATGCGCGCGCTCCGGGTGCAGCGCGTAGAATGCGAAATCTGCAAAGTCGGCGTACCCCTCAGCCGCGGGGTGGCGAGCAACGAACCTTGCACGCGCGGTAACACTCTGAGTTGGCCGCGCGTCGCCGATCAGCGTGACTCGCGCTCCTGCCATCGGGTCTTCGGCATCGCCCGTCCCATCAACAAGCATTGTTGCCCGCGTATCATTTTGAAGATTTTGCGTATGAAGCGCCAGCCGTGAGATGAGGAATACTGGGGTTCCATCGGGCTCGGTTGCGGTAAGAACCAGAGAAGCATAGGGGTGCCCGGTCGCGTTATGAACGGTCGCCAATGCCCCCTTCAACGCCAATCTAACAAGCGCCCGGGACTCCGCCTCAGCTTTCTTAAGCTTCGGAAAAGCTGGGCTTTTCCTGTCATCGTCAACAGCCATGCATCCTTGCCCCCCTATCGAGGGCTTACCTATTCAGATAACGTTCAGCCAGATTCAAAGAAATTGGCTTCGCCACAATTGATACACCTTGGGGCCATAAAGCGCGTCAGGATGGTTTTCTGCCGCAGGGTCGGGAAATGATGAAGGAAAAGAGCACGATCGCGCTTGTCGATGATGAGCGAAATATTCTCACCTCGCTGCGCATGGCGCTCGAGGCGGAAGGGTACAAGGTTCGGACCTACAATGACGGAGCCTCTGCCCTTGAAGCTCTGTCAGAGGATCCGGCAGATCTGGGCATATTTGATATCAAGATGCCGCGCATGGACGGCATGGAACTCTTGCGCCGCGTGCGCCAGCAATCGGACATGCCCGTAATCTTTCTCACCTCCAAGGACGAAGAGATTGATGAACTGTTTGGCCTCAAAATGGGTGCCGACGACTACGTCGCAAAACCGTTTTCACAGCGTCTCGTGGTCGAGCGAGTAAAGGCCGTCTTGCGGCGCAACTCCCCGAAAGATAGTCAGGGCAGCGAAGCCGAGGCTGCGCGTATTCTAGAACGCGGCAACCTCAAGCTCGATCCCGAGCGGCATACCTGCCACTGGGAAAACAAGCCGGTCACGCTTACCGTCACGGAGTTCCTCATTCTTCAAGCGCTAGCCTCACGGCCTGGCGTGGTCAAAACGCGCGACGCGCTCATGGATGCGGCCTACGATGACCAGGTTTATGTCGACGACCGCACTATTGACAGTCACATCAAGCGCTTGAGAAAAAAATTCAAGCAGGTCGATGATGACTTCGACGTGATCGAGACGCTGTACGGTGTGGGATACCGCTTCAAGGAAGCTTGAGGCGCGGAGGGGAAATGGCGCTCGAGACCGAGCGATCCGAAAGACTTGCCGCCGCCGGTGGCCTCGCGGTACTGAGAACCGTCGCGGGCGAAGGCGTGAGTCTACTTGCAACCTTTGCACGCAGCATTCTCCAAGGATCGCGGTCGGCCGTAAACGGGGTCACGGGGGTGGCTACGTCGACAGTCTCGGAATTCAATACGCATGCGAGGATCGCTGCGAAAAGCACGCGCTCACTGGGCGCGGCGGCGCGCGACGCACTCAACCCTTTGCGGTTCTGGTTTCACCGTCAGCCGTTGGTGCGTTTCGTTTCCGCAAGCCTCCTAAGACGCATCCTTGTATCGAACCTGATCGGCTTCTTTGCCCTGTTGCTCGGCATCCTTTATCTCGGCTGGTATCATACCTGGTTAATTGACGCGAAAGTTGACGCCCTAAAAACACAGGGCAGGATCATCGCCGACGCTATTGCCTCCACGGCCGAGGTGGAGCGTGAGCGCCTCTTTTTTGATGCCGAGAGCATAGCCGATCAGCGCAGCTCAAGACGCTCGTACCGCGAGGATGGCTTCGCTGCGCTCGAGCTCTCGATCAGTCCCGAAGAGGTCACGCCCATTCTGCGTAAGCTCATCCAACCAACCAATACACGCGCGCGCGTTTACGCGCGTGACGGAACATTGATCGTCGATACCGCGAGATCTCTGCGACGCTGGAGAGCCGCTCTGCTCAACGAACCAACGGAGAACCGGGGCAAGGCACCTACCACACAAAACTTCTGGACACACCTCACACGCTGGCTCTTCAACGAGCCGCTGCCAGTGTATCAAGAGATCGGATCGGCGAACGGCACAGCTTACACGGAGGTGCGCCAAGCGCTCGAAGGCGATCAAAAGAGCATGCTGCTACTCAATGACAAGGGCGAGCAGATTGTCTCGTTGGCCGTTCCGATTCGCCGCTTCAAGACCGTTCAGGGCGTGCTGTTGTTGTCGACACGCCCCGGCGAACTCGACGAGATCCTATCGGAGGAGCGATCAGTTATCCTCATGCTTGCGGCGTTCGCACTTTTTGCATCGGTAGTGACGTCGCTGCTGCTCGCCCGCACGGTTGCGGGCCCAATGCGCCGGCTCTCGGACGCCGCCGAGCAAGCCAGCCACAATATTGCTGCCCGCAGCGAGCTCCCTGAATATGCTGATCGGGCCGATGAGGTCGGCCAGATGGCGAGCGCTTTCCGCGCCATGACCAAAGCGCTCTACCGGCGCATCGAAGCGAGCGAGAAATTCGCCGCCGACGTGGCGCATGAGCTCAAGAACCCTTTGACGGCTGCACGTAGCACCGCGGAATCTTTAAGCTTCGCAAAAGACGAGCAGGAGCGTAACCACCTTGTCGAACAGATCCAAAGCGAGCTAAAGCGCCTCAATCGCCTTATAACCGACGTGTCGAATGCCTCTCGGCTTGATGCCGAACTCGCCCGCCAAGAAATGCGCCCTGTTGACCTAAAGACTGTGCTTCAAGGCATTGTCACCATCTTTCGCGACATCCTCGGCGAGGATCCGCGCCGTGTGGAGCTTGTCGTCGAGGACGCCCCGCTTGCAGGTGCATTAGCCGTCAACGGCGACGAGGGTCGCATTGGCCAGGTGCTTACCAACCTCGTCGACAACGCCCTTTCATTCTCGCCAAAGAATGGTGCGGTCACGATACGGGCGCATTCGGCATCGCCGTTTGTGGAGATTCGCGTGGAGGATGATGGTCCTGGTCTTCCCCCGGACCGGCTTAAAATCATCTTCGACCGGTTCTATACCGACCGGCCGGAAACGGAGGCCCGAGACGGCAAGAACTCGGGGCTCGGATTGAGCATCTCGAGAGAGATCATTCGCGCGCATGGCGGTCTAATATTTGCGGAGAACCGATTTGCCGACGGAGCTGGTCCAAATGACAAGCCTCTTGGAGCCTGCTTCGTTGTGAGATTGCCGATGGCCGGACGAACACTGCGGGGCGGGGGGACGGTTGGACGGCGCAGTTGAGATCCATCATGGCGCGGCCATCGCGCTTGGGCACAGCGCAGCCCTCATACGTGGACCGTCTGGCTCTGGTAAATCCGATCTAGCACTGAGATGTATGGGCCTCGCCCCAACCGCCCTCATCCCGAGCCAGACACTTCTGGTAGCCGATGACCAGGTTCAGCTCTCCCGGACAGGCAAAATCCTAAAGGTAGAGGCCCCCCCTACCATACGCGGCAAGTTAGAGGTACGGGGGCTTGGGATCCTCACCGTTCCCACCCTCAAAATCGCCGATCTCGCGTTGGTTGCGGATCTCACTGTTCCAGAAAAAATCGCTCGATTTCCTGATCCTAGGCCTCAGACAGTGCTTTTAGGGCTCCGCGTTCCGCTCATATTTCTCGCTCCATTTGAGGCCTCGGCGCCGATAAAGCTGCTGCTGGCACTGGCTCAAATGCTTCAAGTCAGGGAACAGACTTAACAACATCATCACAATCCCCCTTGCGCAAAGAGCGAACACTTGTAAATTTTGGGCTGCCGCACGACCGACCCTTGCTTGGCTCGGGCGGGAACCGACGAAAACCGAAAGCGTGTTCCCAACGGCCGCGCTTGGCCGCTGCAGCGTCACGGGCAAGAGACGAGATCGGCACTAATCGATGATTGGACTTGTCATCGTCACGCACGGCGGACTGGCGCTTGAATTCCGCTCCGCACTTGAGCATGTCGTCGGGCCGCAGATGCAGCTTGAGACAGTCTCAATTGGCCCGGACGATGATGTGGCCGTGCGCCGTGGCCAGATCCTCGATGCGGTTCACCGAACCAACGACGGCGACGGCGTCATCGTTCTCACCGACATGTTTGGTGGCACCCCATCAAATCTCGCAATCTCGGTTATGGACGAGGCTCCCGTGGAAGTGATCGCGGGCATTAACCTGCCAATCCTCGTAAAGCTTGCGAGCGTGAGGGGCGAACTCGATCTTGCCAATGCGGTCGCAAGTGCTCGTGAGGCGGGACGCAAGTATATTAAGGTCGCGAGCCAGGAATTGTCGGGAGAAAGTTGAGCGTGATCGGATGCCGGAAATTCAAGACAGCGTGCGGCCGGAAGCCGTCGTCACTATTCGCAACCGCAAAGGTCTGCATGCACGCGCGTCGGCTAAATTTGTCAAATGCGCGGAAGGCTTTGACGCAACGATCACCGTGATCCGCGAGGGCCAGGAAGTTGGGGGCACGTCGATCATGGGGCTCATGATGCTGGCCGCTGGCCCTGGCGCCACTCTGCATCTAAGAGCCGAAGGGCCGCAGGGACCTGAAGCTCTGGAAGCCCTTATCGTACTGGTCGAGGGAGGGTTTGAAGAGGACTGCATCGAGGACGCCTAATTGACCCTTTTGTGAAAAGAGAGGGACGCCTTTGAAGCGCCCCTCGGTAGTGCCTCCGTCCGCAATCAATAAAGCTATTCCGACAGATAGAGTGACGAAAGCTTGAGCGCGATGTCGCGGAAGGCTTGCTTTAGCTGCTCCCCGTCCTGCGCATCGTAGAATTTGCCTGGGTCGGTCGCGCACTGATAGAGCGTCTGATAGGACTCGCTGCTTTCGCCGCCGAGTTCAAAGCCGACCGTATAGACCGTAATATCCTGAGCTTTCATCGAGTTACACAGCGCGCGCGCTTGGGTGGCCGAGTCAGCATTGGCAGCTGCTCCCGCACCTCTGTCACGGGTCGAAATACCATTGGCGTCATATTGCGTATTGAACTCGCCGTCGGTCATCAGGATGGCAATCTTCTTCAAGTTCTCCGTGCCGTAAGGCTGAGGCTGGCTGTCCGACGACCACAGTGAGCCCCAGTCAGGCGACAGCGTGTAGAATGCCCATGCTGTCCCCAGATGGCCTGCGGTATAGCCGCCGGCAGAAAACCCATCAATGGTTGCCTTCAAGGACGTCTTGTCGTCCGTAAGGGGCACGACTTCGGCATTTGAAGGAATACTGCAGACACCCTTTCGGTCGCTGCCACTGCCAGTAGAACTCTGAGTGTAGTGCGCCATGACATAGGCACCAAAACCGGGTGCAGCGTCGGTGTACTTTTCAGAACCAGTCCGTTCAACGACACAATCTGAACGCCAGTAGGTCCTCGACCTTAACTCGCCGTTACGCCAGTATGTGACTGTCTTGGACTGAGGCAATCCGGTGCCTCGGGCGGCGTCGAGCGCGCTCGTCGGCAAGAGAATGTCCTCCGAAAACGGTACCAGCGCGATCTTTGCGGTGTATTCGCTTTGATCATCCCAGACGACGATATCGACCAGGTCCTTCGCCGCCTCTTTCAAGTCCTCGAGCTTGGTGCACGGGCTGCACATCGAGCCCGTGACGTCGAGCATCATGGAAACCTCAAGGCTTTCGCCTCCGCTGCCCCCAACGGCAAGCGTAGCCTTGGAGTAGTCCGCCCCAGACTGGTCGACCAATGGCAGCTGATCGATGTTGGCGAGTTTCAGAAACGTCGTCTCAATGAAGGCTTGGCCGCCAGCGGTCATGGCGGTGCCACCATCGACAACTTCGAAAGTGATCGAGTCGCTTATGAGCTTCACACGCGTCTTGACGTTCTCTCGATAAAATGCCTCGGCTGCAGCGACCGCCGCGGCGGTGTCTTCATTGTTGGTCTGCAAAGCGCGGCCGCCGCGTAGAACAGCGGCATCCATCGCAGCTTTCGTCTGAACGCTTGCATGCGCCCAGCGGCCAAAATC
>Ga0209013_10003836_pt1 | contig 13247 bp, 10 predicted proteins | sample Cruoilmetagenom2_FD_187291 | JGI IMG/M metagenome (GOLD analysis project Ga0209013, IMG submission 187291) | Oil polluted marine microbial communities from Coal Oil Point, Santa Barbara, California, USA - Sample 2 (SPAdes) (version 2) | ecosystem: Environmental > Aquatic > Marine > Oil seeps ... | reverse complement strand
AAATTTTAACCACAGGAATATGTTAAATATTTCGAGGATTAAAATTTGAGCATGACGCAGAGATTGGGTGAAAGTGGGCGTTTTGAAATTGGCTCTTGGTTCTTTTGTTTCTATTTCTTTCTTGAAAATCCGAAAATATGTCATCGATAATAAGGAGGTACTAAAATGAGTCCAAAAGTTCCTACACGCAAAGAAGCCTACAATCTTCTTACCAAATATAATAAAAACGGCAGTCTTATCAAGCACGCCTTGGCTGTTGAAGGGGTTATGCGTTATTTTGCGCGAAAGCGTGGAAAAAATGAAGAAAAATGGGGTATAATTGGCTTAATACATGACCTGGATTATGAGCGGTTTCCCGAAGAGCACTGCCATAAAAGCGAGGAAATTCTAAATGCAAATGAATGGCCTAAGGAATATATACGAGCTGTGGTAAGCCACGGTTGGGGTATTTGCTCTGATGTTGAACCGCAAACAGAACTTGAAAAGGTCCTTTACGCCATAGATGAGCTTACCGGACTTGTAGTAACCACTGCCTTAGTGCGGCCCTCCAAGAGTCTTATGGATCTGAAAACGAAGTCCGTAAAAAAGAAATGGAAGGACAAAAGGTTCGCGGCCGGGGTAAACAGATCTGTAATCGAAAAAGGAGCGGACATGTTAGGCATGGAAATACCAGACCTTATTACGGATACAATCATGGGTATGCGAGAAGTGGCTGAAGAAATAGGACTAAAAGGAGTATAAAAGGTTTAGAGGGCGCCTGAAAGAAATACCAAAATCCTTATCCCAATCCGGCGTAATGCCCCTATTTATTGAGCTTATACGTCCGTAGCAACCTACGGCCTCTTGCGACAAAATAAATCCATCAACTTTGTTAATTTCCATCCATAAATGGTTATTTTCCACGACAATTTTTGTCAGGTTTATACTTCCGGTCCTGCTGCTGGGAGGATGGAGTCGATGCAGGACGTCTATGTGGCAAGACAGTATCTATTTCATTCTTGACACCTGATAGGGATATTTAATAGTAATAAATATGTTAAAGTTATGTACTTAAAGTCTCTTCAACATATCCCTTAACCTTTTACCTTTGCATCCGGCGTCTGTGTACGTAAATGCCCCATAACTTATTGAATTTACTCTAATGTTGCAAAAGTAGAGGATACCCCGGATCTAAGACGCCAAGGATGAAGCTGTAGTATTTTACCGCAAATCCTTGGCAACGAAGGAGATGGGGTATCCTCGGCCTTCCCTTCGGGTAAAAAACACGGCAATTTTGAGGGCCTTGCTCGAATTCACAAATAGTGATTTCCTAAAATACCTGCTAAAACGGGTGAAAACTTTTATGTATAAATATTTTTAATAATACTAAGCCGTGTTGTTTATATAACGTTAGGGTTTAATGTCTTGAGACAAAATCTAAAGGAGGTTCGTTTATGAAAAGAAAAGGAATTTTTACTGTAATGTTCTTGATTCTGGCTTTTGTTACCGTCCAGGCAAGTGCCGGGACCCTTAAAGATGTTAAGGCAAAAGGGTTTCTTACCCTTGGTGTAAGCGAGGGTGTTCCCGGTTTTTCCATCCCTGACTCTTCAGGCCGATGGGTGGGATTTGACGTTGATATGGGCCGTGCGGTCGCCGCTGCCGTGCTTGGTAATGGGGATAAAATAAAATTTGTGTCCCTTGCTTCCAAGCAGAAAATAGTGGCGGTTTCTTCCGGTCAGGTTGATATCACATCGCGGACGACCACATGGACAATGAAACGTGATTGCAAGCAAGGCGTCGATTTCACTACCATCGTTTTCTATGATGGCCAGGGTTTTATGGTGCCTAAAAAATCCGGTGTAACATCTGCCAAGCAGTTGAAGGGTGCCACTGTATGTGTGACGGCCGGCACAACAACCGAGCTGAATCTGGCTGATTTTTCGCGGGCGAACGGGCTCAATGTGGAGGCCATTGTTTTTGATGGCAAAAAGGAGGCTTTTGGCGCATATACTTCGGGACGCTGTGACTGCTTCACAACTGACATGAGCCAGCTTGCTTCTTTGAGGACAACTGTGGCGGATCCGAGTACTCACATCATTCTTCCAGAAGTTATTTCCAAAGAACCGCTTGCCCCTCTTGTTCGACACGGAGACAACCAGTGGAAAGATCTTGTCACATGGGTTATCGACGGTCTTATAGTTGCAGAAGAATATGGCATTACTTCTAAAAATGTGATGTCCATAAAGAAAAACTCCAAGGATCCGGTGGTACAGCGTATGCTGGGAACATCAGGTGACGTTGGCAGTTTTATTGGCCTTGACAATGATTGGCTGGTCCGTGCGATAAAGACAGTTGGTAATTACGGCGAAATCTACAACCGCCACTTCGGCCCCAAAACTAAATTGAATATCCCCCGGGGCCTAAATAAGCAATGGAACAAGGGTGGTCTGCTTTATTCCCTGCCAATTAGATAATTAATTCATTATCCCTGTCATGGTGTCCCAAATTCCCGTGACAGGGTTTTTGTTCGCAATACTATGCTGCAGAGCCATGAATATTTCGTTGCATAAGCTAAATGACGGCCGCATTACCGGCCTTTTAATGCAGTTGGTGGTCGTTGCTGGTATAATATATCTTGGCTATTTGCTTTTTGAAAATACCCAGGCAAATCTGGAGGCACGAAACATTGCATCCGGATTTGGTTTTATGTCCGTTGAAGGCGGGCTTCCAATAAGCAATACCCTGCTGCCTTACACACCTGCCGATACTTACGGCTATGCATTTTTCATTGGTGTCCTAAACACGCTTTACGTCGCCCTTTTCGGGATCATTGCAACAACGCTAATCGGCATATTTATAGGCGTTGCAAGGGTTTCAAGTAACTGGCTGATTGCAAGGCTTGCTGGGATATACGTTGAGACACTTCGAAATATTCCCTTGCTACTGATTCTGTTTTTTTCTTATGGGGTGGTGCTCGCCGGCCTTCCTGGCCCGAAGACCAGTCTTAATCCTTTCTTCGGATGCTTTATTAACATCCGCGGCCTGTATTTACCCAAACCTATTTTCCAAGATGGCTTCGGGTTTGTCGTCCTGGCCCTTGTTCTTGGAGCTATCATTGCCTGGGTGGTGTCGCGCTGGTCTGTCGACTACAGGGACAGAACAGGTATCTCTATTCCATCAGGCTGGATCGGTTCAGCATTAATCATCTCTTTGCCCTTAATTACATATTTTATCGCCGGCGGTCCGCTTGAATGGGACATTGCTGCCCTAAAGGGATTTAATTTTAAAGGCGGTCTGGTATTCCGTCCTGAATTCTCGGCCCTGATGATCGGTTTAGTGCTTTATACTGCCGCTTTTATTGGAGAAAATGTGCGCAGCGGCATACAGTCAGTGGATGCGGGGCAACTTGATGCAGCCAAGTCTTTTGGGGTGAGCAAAGGGAAAATCATGCGCCGTATTATTCTCCCACAGGCCCTTCGCGTAACCATCCCCGCAACAACCAACGACTATACCAGCCTGGTCAAAAACAGCTCCCTTGCTGTCGCAATAGGTTATCCTGATATGGTTTCGGTCGGTGGTACAATCATAGGCCAAAACGACCAGGCAATCGAGATTATCGGATTATGGATGGCGGTATACCTGGCCATCAACCTAATAGTTTCTACAATCATGAACTGGGCAAACTCAAAAGTCCAATTAGTAGAGCGCTAAGATATGGGTCCTTCTGCTTCATCATCGAGTTCCAACCTGCTGGTTTTTGTGCCCAGGCCTTCTCTGCCGGCCCCACGGCAGACTGTAGGCATAATCGGTTGGCTAGGGGCTAGCCTGTTTAATGGTTGGTTTAATTCCATTCTTACTCTTATTGGTCTCGGCTTACTGTGGGAGACGGTGCCGCCTCTTCTTTCCTGGGCCATATTTAATGCGGTTTGGACTGGAGGTCCTGCGGACTGTCCCGCCGGCCATAATGGCGCTTGCTGGGCCTTTATCTATGACAAATTTAGAATTCTTATGGTGGGGATGTATCCCGCCGAACAAATCTGGAGACCGCTCCTGGCCGGGGGAATATTTGTCGTTCTAGGCGCTGTAACGGTTTTTCGTCTCCTCAATCCTCTAAGACTAATCGCTTTGTGGTTTTTGTTTCTTCTTCCCGTTTACTGGCTGATCTCCGGTGGGCTTTGCCTGACAGTGGTAGACCAGTCACTTTGGGGCGGTCTTATGTTGAGTTTGGGGCTGGCCTTTGTCGGTATCCTGATGTCACTTCCTCTTGGGATTCTTCTAGCACTTGGACGATACTCTAATTTTGCTATTATCAAGTCAATATGTGTAGGCATTATTGAACCGGTTCGAGGTGTGCCTCTAATCACTATCCTATTCATGGCCTCGGTAATGATGCCGCTTTTCCTTCCGGTGGGTATAAATATTAATAATCTTTTGCGTGTACAAATTGGAATAATCCTTTTCTCGGCTGCATATATAGCAGAAGTGGTGCGCGGAGGGCTTCAGGCAATACCATTGGGGCAATACGACGCCGCAAAATCCATTGGCCTTAATTACTGGAAGACAACGGTCTTAATCATTCTTCCCCAGGCGCTGCGTCATGTCATTCCATCGCTTATCGGCCGCTGCATAGCTTTATTCAAGGATACATCTCTGGTTATCATCGTTGGTTTGTTGGATTTTCTTGGTATGGTAAAGGCATCTGCACAGGATCCTGATTGGCTTGGTCACGATGCCGAAGCCTATGTCTTTTGTTCTATCATCTATTGGGTTATTTGTTTTAGTATGAGCCGCTACGGTCACTCGCTTGAACAAAAAAAAGAAGCGGAATAATGGTTTCAAAAGATATCATAATCCAAATGATCGACGTAAATAAATGGTATGGCAGTTTTCACGTACTCAAAGAAATTAATCTGACTGTCCACAAAGGGGAGCGCATTGTCGTCTGCGGCCCATCCGGATCCGGCAAGTCTACCTTAATACGTTGTATAAACCGCCTGGAAGAGCATCAGGGAGGCCGGATTTTAGTTGATGGAATTGAGCTGACAAAAAATCTCAAAAAAATAGAAAAAATCCGCAGTGAAGTCGGAATGGTTTTTCAGAATTTCAACCTGTTTCCCCACCTGACCATACTCAAGAATTTGACCTTTGCTCTAATTTGGGCACGCAGGATGCCGCGGGCAGAGGCCGAAAAAATAGCCATGAAGCATCTTGAACGTGTGCGGATTCCGGAACAGGCGAATAAATTCCCTGGCCAACTATCCGGTGGACAACAACAGCGAGTTGCTATTGCCAGGGCGCTTTGTATGAACCCAAAAATTATGCTTTTTGATGAGCCGACATCGGCCCTTGACCCGGAAATGATCAAAGAAGTCCTGGATGTGATGGTCGAACTGGCAAGGGAAGGCATCACTATGGTTTGCGTCACTCATGAAATGAGTTTTGCAAAAACCGTGGCCGACCGCGTTATTTTTATGGATTGCGGTGAGATTGTTGAAGAAAATGAACCTGAAAAGTTCTTCAGGTCCCCAAAATATGATCGAACGCAACTGTTTCTAAACCAAATATTACAGGCTTAAGAGCAATTCATTAAAAATGGATTTCTCTTTGGTTTGCTTAAATTATCATATTTGCTCAATAAATAGGGGGCAATGGATTTGTCAATTACCTTGTCCATTATGGGCTAAGGGCTCGCGCAGGTAAGCGTAGAATCCGAAAATAACTTCACATTTTTGCGCGAGCCCTAAGAAAGCACCCCTATTTTTATTGAGCTGTTACCTCTAAGCTTTAATCTGAAATTCATATTTTAATATCATGCCATTATTACTATCTGAACTAAAGGTTTTTTCAAAAAAGGTGGCATGATTATCTAAGTCAATGAGCAGTATTGTGGAAGATCTGGTGCCGTAGGTGGGACTTTCTATAAAAATTGGAGAAAGGACCCTCTCCCATTCAAGCCCAATGCCTGTGTCTGGAAGGCTTTTGTCTTCGGGGGTATGACGGTCCTTAAGCAGGCTAAACAAGTCCTCAGGTGATAGGCCGCCCTCCTCTGAAAGAAGTCTTTTAAAAGATTCTTTTGCGCGGACAACTTTTGGCCATGGCCTATCAATCAGATGGTTGCTCAAACAATGAATTCCAGGTGTGATAAGGCGCAAACCATCCTCCCTGTTGGAATACAAGTAGAGATTGTCCTTCCCTCCAAGTATGAGGCTAAAACCGTTATACTTATATGTATCCTGACTAATATCTGCAAGATAATCGGATGGATCTTTCCGCCCCATCAGATAATTTTTTGTGAGTTCTCCCCGTGAAGGCGCGGAACCTTTGTTAGAGGCCGGATCGCGGTAGTTGGTTAGGGCGGCTATTTTCCCCCCTTTGGTGATCCCCAGCCATGTGCCGCCGGAACGTAGATCTCTTCCTGCCAGCAGGTAAGGCGCATCATCCCAGAACCCGGCAGAGGCCGTGGGACGGTCATAGTATTCATCCCGGTTGGCTGCAAGGATAAACTTGTAGATGGGGTGGGCTTTAAGTGATAAGAGTATTAGACACATTCAATCATGTCACAGCAGTGTATAAAGATATTCGTAACAATTTGGTATAAAATTATAGGTAGACTAAAAACTCAGATTTCCGGGTGTTCTTGGAAAAGGAATTACATCCCGTATATTTTCAAGACCGGTCACAAATTGAATAAGACGCTCAAAACCAAGACCAAAACCCGAGTGGGGTACAGACCCGAATTTCCTTAGTTCCAGATACCACCAGTAATTATCCTGGTTCAGATTCAACTCCTTAATTCGAGTAAGCAGATTATCATAGTCGTCTTCGCGCTGACTGCCTCCGACAATTTCACCGATCTTTGGCACCAGCACGTCCATGGCGCGGACTGTCTTTCCATCCTTATTTAATTTCATATAAAAAGGCTTGATCTCTTTTGGATAGTCTACCACTATAATCGGCTTTTTAAAGACTTTTTCACAAAGGTACCTTTCATGTTCAGATTGCAGGTCAGACCCCCAGCTAACAGGGAACTCAAAGTCCTTCTTGACCTTGGAAAGTATTTCTATGGCTTCTGTGTAAGTCAGGTATTTAAAATCCTGCAAGACCAGGGCTTCAAGTGTCTCTATTACGGAAGAATCAATAAAACGATTGAAAAAAACAATATCCTCCTCACAGTTCTCCAATACATGGGCAAAAACGTATTTTAAAAGGTCTTTTGCTAAGGCGGCATTTCCCTGGATATCACAGAAGGCCATCTCTGGTTCAACCATCCAGAATTCAGCCAGGTGACGCGAAGTATTTGAATTTTCCGCCCTAAATGTTGGTCCAAATGTATAAACGTCACCCATGGAGAGGGCATATATTTCTGCTTCGAGCTGTCCGCTTACTGTCAAATTTGCGGGGGAACCAAAGAAATCCTTTGCAAAATCAGCATGACCATTTTCTTTTGGGATCTGATCCAGGTCAAAAGTAGTTACCCTAAACATCTCTCCAGCGCCTTCGCAGTCGCTCCCGCTGATGATCGGTGTATGGATATAAATAAAGCCTCGTTCCTGAAAAAAGCTGTGAATAGCATAGCTCATGGCACTTCTTACCCTTGCGACCGCACCGAAGGTGTTTGTCCTGGGCCTCAGGTGGGAAATAGTCCTCAAGAATTCAAAGGAATGCCTCTTTTTTTGAAGGGGGTAAATAGAGGGATCAGACCATCCAAAGACCTCTATCTCATCTGCCTTTAGTTCAATTTTCTGTCCCTTGCCGGGGGATGATACCAGAGTTCCTATAGCCTTAATAGAACAACCTGTCTGCAATTTCAGGACCTCGTTATTATAATTGGGCAATTTCTCGTCGGCTATGATCTGGAGTCCTCTCAGACATGACCCGTCATTAATTTCAATAAAAGAAAACCCGCCCTTTGAATCCCTTTTAGTCCTGACCCAACCCATTGCCGTAAATTGAGCCCCAACCATATTTGACGAAAGAATTTCAACGATCCTGGTCCGTTTTAAATCCATTGTCCTTCCCGCAATCCATCGGTTAATACCTGAATTTTGCATCAGCTACCTACTGCGGCACGTAAATCCTTGCTGCAACGCTTGTTTCACCATTTTGGTTCTCACCATATAGGTATATATGCTTGTGAGCCAAAATGGCTGCAACTGCGCGTTTCCCTAAGGATTTCCGCACCTCGCTACGGCATCCGATGCAAAATTCAGGTAATAAATAATTTTTCGGTTAGCCCTCTTTTTTTGCAAATTCCACCATAAATTGCACCAGGGCCTTAATCGTCTCAATCCCCGTGGCATTGTAAATGGATGCCCGACACCCACCCACCGATCTATGTCCTTTTAGTCCTCCCAAACCTTCATTTAATGCGTTATCCACAAACTGCTTTTCCAGATCCTCGCTGGGAAGTCTGAAGGTCACATTCATAAGGGATCGGCTGTTTTTGGCAGCAGTGGACTTATAAAAGTCTGACTGATCAATAAAATTGTAAATAATAGCTGCTTTTTCTTGATTTAAGCGGTCCATATTTTCAAGCCCGCCAATGGTCTCCTCAAGCCACTTTAACACCAAATTTATGGTATAGATAACAAAACAACCGGGCGTATTGAACATGGAATTTTTTTCAGCAAATGTGGTGTATTTCAACATTGTGGGCAGGTTATCAGGGACCCTTTCCAACATATCCTTTCGAATTATCACCATTGCCGTGCCTGAAGGTCCTATATTTTTTTGAGCCCCCGCATATATCAGGCCAAAAGGCCTGACATCAAAGGACCTGCTCATAATATCAGAGGACATATCACTGATAAGCGGCACACCAGGGGTTTCAGGGAATCGAGCCCACTGAGTTCCCTTAATCGTATTGTTTGAAGTAAAGTGCAAATAAGCCGCATTTTTGTCTACATTGAAATCTTTGGGGATATATGAGAAGCCTTCGTCCTCGGACGAGGCGATCACGCGGACGTCTTTTCCCTGAATCCCAGCTTCTTTTATTGCCTTGGTGGACCAGGTCCCGGTATCGATATACTCCACAGGCCTTCCCTCCAATCCCAGATTCATGGGGATCATGCAGAATTGGAGGCTGGCGCCGCCCTGAATAAAAAGGACATCGTAATCATCGCCGAAATTCAACAGTCTTTTAGTCCTTTCCACTGCTTCATTTATAACATCGTCAAACCACTTGGAGCGATGGCTTACTTCCAGAATTGACATCCCGGAACCTTTGAAATCCAGGAGTTCCCCTTGAATTTCCTCTAACACAGGCAACGGCAGTGCAGCAGGACCGGCGTTAAAGTTGTGGATTCTTTTTGGCATGGTTAAATCTCCTTTTAAAATTTTTATAGCAAATTAAAGTTTATTTGTATCTGCTCAATAAACAGGGGGCAATGGATTTGTCAATTTCTTTTATAACTGACTAAGGGCTTGCGAAAAAATAACTTCACATTTTGGCATCTCATCTTCAAGTCATTTTTGGCACATTTTAAAAATCAAAAACCTTGAAATAGCCTGCTATTACTGCACCTTTTGCTCTTGAAAATCTACCAGGTAAGCGAGCTTGCGAGACTCCGAAACTAACCTAAATCTGAGCGCAAAAAACATAAACTTATTTTCGGAGTTTACGCTTACCTGCGAGAGCCCTAAGGAAGCACCCCTATTTATTGAGCTGTTACGTTTATTTTTTGGTAATGCTCGGGCTATCAGGGTTCCAAGTCCATGAGCATGCCCCTTACTACTTTAAGGCCTTTTTTATCTTTTTCATATGGGGGGCATCCCTCCAGATCGGCCTCAATAATGTCTGTTTGAAAGGGGATAAAACCTAAGAATTGAAAATCAGGCATTTGTTCAAGGAGGAAGTCCCTGTCTTTTTCAGATCTGATTTTATTTCCCACAAAACTCAATTTTTTTATCCCGATATCTCCAGCTAATTTGCGGATCTGGTGAGCAGTTTCGATACTCCGTCTTCCCGGCTCCACAACAACCACCAACCTGTCTACCGACATGGCAGTCGCGCGGCCCAGATGTTCGAGACCTGCCTCCATGTCCAAAATCACCACCTCATCCCGAACCAGGACAATATGACTTACCAGGGCTTTGAGAAGGACACTTTCCGGGCATATACATCCTGAGCCACCTGTTTTGACCCCACCCATGACCATCACCTTTACGCCATCTACTTCCACAGATAACTTTTCCGGAAGGTCACTAACCTTGGGATTCAGTTTGAAGAATGCACCCATGGTTCCCGCCTTGGCCTCTGTCCTTTCCTCGATCAAATTCTTCATTTGTGCAATAGGCACAATTTGTTCACTGTTTTGAACGCCTAGGGCCTGAGCAAGATTGGCATCAGGATCAGCATCAATAGCAATTACCTTTCTGCCTTCGTCTGCAAGGGCTCTGATTAAAAATGAGGCAAAAGTAGTTTTACCCACACCACCTTTACCACTTATTGCAATCTTCATTATTAGGACTCCTTTAGGCCTTGAGACTTTGCAATACGCCCAATTTTGCAAAGGCCTCGCCTTGTATGTATAATATTGAATAAAAAGGGGTTTTCCGCCACCATTTGGATCATGATTTGGGTATCTCTTGAGGGAAATCCCTTAAAAGTGCGCTTGCAATATCCGTTGCCCCCAATTTATTGAGCAAATATGCTTGTTTGATAAATAATACATTGAAATATTAATTATTCAACAACATTCGTCATTTTGTAAAGCTCTTTTTTCTCCAGTTTAACTGTTACCTTTATTTGAAAGGTTCTTCCTGGATTCATGTGCAAGACCGCCGCAGAACTCACGAATTAACGGTTCGGTGTTTTCATAATCCCTTTACCTTTGAACTCTGAACCTCTGAACGGTTACGATAATTTTAAGTACTTTATAATTGATTTGCCGGCCTATTATTTTTTTTGACAGCCATTTTTTGGTGTGATACATGTTATCCCGTTTATTTGACTTAATATATTGGAGGTGCAAGATGTTTGAAATCTTGAAACGCGAGGAGATGGCTGATGGAACAGTTGTCATGGACGAGGTCAGCGCTCCACTAATCGCCAAAAAGGCAAAACCCGGGCAATTTGTTATCTTAAAGGCCAATGAAACCGGCGAGCGCATCCCGCTCACCATGGCTGATAAAGACCCTGTAAAGGGCACAATTACGATTATTTATCAGGTTGTTGGAAAATCTACGGCACTATTTAAGTCACTCCAGGTAGGGGCGGGGTTCCAGGACATAATAGGCCCGTTGGGGACACCCACTCACCTTGAAAAATTGGGGACCGTGGTCTGTGTGGGGGGAGGTACGGGCGTTGCAGTAATGCACCCCATAACACGCGGGTTAAAAAAAGTCGGCAATAATGTAAAGGCCATCATCGGCGCCAGGACCAAGGACCTTCTCATACTTGAGGACAAAATGAAGGCGGCGTCTCACGAACTTTTTGTGTGCACGGATGACGGATCTTACGGACATCACGGATTTGTTACTGATGTCCTAAAAGATATCTTAGACAAAGAGGATGTGAAACTTGTGGTGGGGATCGGCCCTGTACCTATGATGAAATTCGTATGTAAAGTAACGGCTGAATATAAGGTTAAAACCCTTGTCAGCCTCAATGCCATAATGGTTGACGGGACAGGTATGTGTGGCTGCTGCCGTGTCAGCGTCGGCGGAAAAACAAAGTTTGCCTGTGTTGATGGTCCTGAATTTGATGGACATGAAGTCGATTTTGATGAACTTATGCAGCGTCTTCAGGCCTACAAGGAGGAAGAGGCTACCTCCTATGAAAGATTCAAACACGAATGTAAGGCCATTTAAATTTCACCTTGTAATAAGCAATAGGAGTGGTTTTTGAAAAGGCCTGCGATCTTTAATATGCGTACCGGCACAATGTGCTACGGAGGACAATATGGCAACAAAAGCAGATAAAAAAGAAAAAATACCAAGACAATCCATGCCTGAGCAAAAGGCTGAGGTCAGGAAGAGGAATTTCGATGAGGTTCCCTTAGGATATACCAAGGAATTGGCCATGAAGGAGGCGGAAAGATGCCTTCAATGTAAGAAACCGTCATGTATGGAGGGGTGCCCGGTCTCTGTTGACATACCCGCTTTTGTCAAACATGTCAAAGAAGGTGAATTCACGAAGGCTATTCGCAATATATGGGAGAAAAACGCCCTTCCCGCCGTTTGTGGCAGGGTATGCCCACAAGAAATCCAATGCGAGGGAAGGTGTATCCTGGGAAAGAAGGGTGAACCCTTAGCCATTGGTAATCTGGAGCGATTTGCGGCCGATTATGAGCGCGAAAACGGCACAGGGGAGCTTCCTCCGAAGGCTGACTCTACCGGAAAGAGAGTTGCCGTGGTAGGATCCGGACCTTCAGGACTGACCGTGGCCGGAGACCTTGTCCTCAAGGGACATGATGTTACTATATTCGAGGCCTTTCACAAGCCGGGCGGTGTCCTTGTCTATGGTATCCCCGAATTCAGACTCCCCAAAGAAATCGTCTATTCAGAGGTAAATTTTCTTGTAAGACAGGGCGCAAAACTGGAATGTAATACTGTCGTAGGAAGGACTGTCTCCATGGATGAACTGTTTGAACAGGGCTTTGATGCCGTTTATGTGGGAGTGGGCGCCGGTTTACCCCGTTTCCTGAATATTCCCGGGGAAAACCTTATCGGTATCTACTCGGCAAATGAGTACCTTACCAGGGCCAACCTCATGAAGGCATACCTGTTTCCTGAATATGATACACCAATAGTCAGGGGCAAAAATGTTGCTGTATTCGGGGCAGGAAATGTTGCCATGGACTCGGCAAGGACTGCCATGCGTCTGGGTGCCGACAGGGTACGGATCGTTTATCGCCGTTCCCGTGAAGAAATGCCCGCTCGAGCTGCTGAACTCCATCACGCCGAAGAAGAAGGCATTGAGTTTTATCTCCTCACCGCGCCAACCCGCTTCATGGGCGATGAAAATGGCCGTGTTACGGGTATGGAGTGCCTTAAAATGGAACTGGGGGAACCGGATGACTCGGGACGACGCCGTCCAGTACCCATCGAAGGATCAGAATTCCAATTGGAATGTGACTTGGCGGTTATTGCGGTAGGAGCAGGGGCCAATCCTCTCCTCACCAAAACCACTGAAGATTTAAAAACCAACAAATGGGGTTATATCATCGCAGACCCGGAGACGGGAAAGACTACCAAAAAGGGGGTTTGGGCCGGGGGAGATATCGTATCAGGTCAAGCCACTGTTATCCTGGCCATGGGGGCAAGCA
>Ga0209013_10003835_pt1 | contig 13248 bp, 9 predicted proteins | sample Cruoilmetagenom2_FD_187291 | JGI IMG/M metagenome (GOLD analysis project Ga0209013, IMG submission 187291) | Oil polluted marine microbial communities from Coal Oil Point, Santa Barbara, California, USA - Sample 2 (SPAdes) (version 2) | ecosystem: Environmental > Aquatic > Marine > Oil seeps ... | reverse complement strand
ATCACCAGATATCAAGATACAGCTGGGAAAAACTGCATCAATTGATACCACAACCTAAAACGGTTGTGATTCTTGATGATGGGCATATGCATCCCCGTAAACCTGAATTGACCAAAAAACTTGTCAAAATCAGCAGAGAATGGCTGAGGGAAAGAGGATTGATCAATTAATTGTATTGCATTTCCAATATTAAGTAATGGCACAATCAAAACACATTTATTTTTTATAGTCTAAAAAAGATACAATACTTAAAGAGGAATAATAGAGAAGGGGCTACATACTATGTATCTTTTTAAGATTTTCATCATTGTAAGTATCACTTTTTTTCTTTCTGCCTGTAGCCATAAAACACCAGAGGTTTCAGAATACAAACAAGAAAGTGTCACCAAGTTACCTAAGCACAAAGCACCTCTTTTGTCTCACCTTGAGAAAACAGATAAAAAACTTGCGAATAACTCTGCTTTTTATTCCCTTTCTTCCCCTACAGATGCATTTGCTGCCAGACTCTTTTTGATCGATAATGCTACCACTAGTTTAGATGTACAGTACTATATATACAAAAAAGATGAAATCGGTAAGGTCTTCACTGCACACCTTTTAATGGCTGCGCAAAGAGGTGTTCAGGTACGTATACTCATGGATGATTTGAGTACTACAGGTAAAGATGAACAGTGGCAAAAGCTTGCCTCTCACCCAAATATAGAACTACGTCTCTTCAACCCCAATAAATTCAGGACCTTTTTTCGAAACATGGCATTACTCTTTAATGTCAATACACTAGGAAAAAGAATGCACAACAAATCATTGATAGCAGATGGTTCCGCTGCTATTATCGGTGGTAGAAATATCGGTGATGTCTATTTTGCTTCAAGTGCAAAAACACTTTTTCTTGATTATGATATTTTAGCTGTAGGCAAAGTAGTTCCTGAAATCTATAAATCATTCGATCTCTATTGGAACAGTGAAGAGTCGGAACCATCCGAAGATATTTTGGGTAGTAAGAAATTATCATACCATTTGTACAAAAAAGAGCTTCAAACATTGATAAAGATGTATGAAGAGAGTCCTTCTGGAAAAGCAGTCGTTAACTCTGATTTTAATCGAAAGATAGCCAAAAACAACCTCAAACTTACTGTAGCAAAGCGAACCGATTTCTATTATGACCATCCCAGTAAAGTAAACACAGACGAACGTGACACTACAACCCATATGTCGACACAGTTTAATGCAGAGCTTATACAGGTTAAAAAGGAATTGATTATTATCTCACCTTACTTTATCCCTAGTGATAAACTGATGGAGGAACTCAAAAGTGAAAGAGAAAGGGGCGTGAATGTTATCATCATCACAAACTCTTTGGCTTCTACAGATGTTTTTCCTGTCTATAGTGGGTATCAGGACGACATAAAGCCATTGGTTGAGATGGGTGTCAAGCTCTATGAGCTTAAACCTGACAGCTTCAAAAAAGGTATAAGCAGAACAGAGTGGGCAAATCCAAACTCTATCTCTTTACACACCAAAATGATCATATTCGATGACGATAGACTTGGGGTAGGGTCTGCCAATATTGATCCTCGTTCATCCAAACTCAATACAGAATTATTTATGATCATCAATAGTGAAAAACTTACTAAAGAGAAAAGGAAAGACCTTGATAGAGTGATAAACCTGAAAAACTTCTACCAACTTAGCTGGGGAAAATACCCTAAAGAATTTGATGATGACATAACTCACTATGGACCCATTTGGCATACGCTGGAAGATGGCAAAGAGAAAACCTATTATGTGCCTCCACATGTAGGGTTTTGGAAGAGATTGGGTACAGATGTGATTTCACTCTTTCCTATTAGAGGATATCTCTAGCATTGAATCTCATCTCCAAGCGTTATTACAGCACTTTGAACAATGACAGCTCGAACACTATCTATATAATGCAAAGGCTCCTTGGCTTTTTCTCCGATGATAATGGCATTCAGGGTCATAGTTTTCATGACTATTCGGGTCTATATACCCTTACATTTTTGACATCTTGGGCATCTCGTAAGTACTGGGCATGAAGTTGACTCATGATGCCCTTCTCACAATAGAGGAGATACTCTTTATCTTGTGCTAACTTCTTGAAATCAGTTTTGAGTTTATGAAATGGTATCTTAATGCTTTTACAAGGTGTCTCAATACATTCATCTTCAGCACGTATATCTATCACTACATACTTATCGTCATTCAGATCATGTATGACCTCTATAGGTGCTGCATTGGTTACATCATCGATGATCTCATCCACATAGATTGTTTGTGCATCTTCTACTGCTTTATCTAAGACACTATAGTCAAAACGTTTGGCTTCTTTTTCCATACGTTTGTATGAACCGTGAATAATAGGATTTTTTGAAATGACACCACAGTACTCTGGCATATTCTCTGCAAAACGGCGTGTGCCTATTTCAGATGCTAACTTAATGATCTCTGGCTTGTTCATCGTGGCTAGTGGACGTAAAATTAGCTTATTGGTCACCTGGTCAATGAGTGCGAGGTTACGTAGTGTCTGACTGGAGACCTGTGCAACACTTTCACCAGTAAGCAGGGCATCTATCTCCATCTCATCAGCCACTTTTTCAGAAGCAAGGAGCATAAGACGTTTAAGTGTCACACCCATATACGTTTCATGGGTAGAACGAAAGATCTCTTCGATGACTGCGTCAAAAGGTACAGAGATGAAAGAGACACGATGTGAAGCACCAAATTTAGACCAGAGGTAGAGTGCAACTTGCTTTACACCTATTTCATGTGCAATACCGCCAAGATTGAAGAATATAAAATGGGTTTTCATCCCTCTTTTCATGGTTAAGTAACTGGCGATGGTAGAGTCAAAACCACCAGACATAAGCGAGAGTATATCTCCCTGAGTACCTAAAGGAAATCCACCGAGTCCTGCATGTTTAATGGTGATGATATTAAGTTGATTATTGATGAGTTCTAATCGTATGGTCACCTCAGGATGATGCAGGTCAACACCTTTTGCCTCATTATGAGCCAACATATATCCGCCTACTGTTTGTTCTATCTCAGTAGACCTAAAAGGGTGTTTTCCTGAACGTTTTACACGGACTACAAAGGTTTTTCCTATGATCTCTTTTGCCATAGTTTCATTCACTTTGACTTTGATCTGTTCAAGTGTCTCCATACCGTCAAACTGTAAGGCTTCAAGCACTTGTTCTATGCCGGGTGTATCGAGTAATGTTTGTCGTACTTCAGGGAGTACTTCTATGGGTGTAACGACTTCCAGTTTATCGGAAAACTTTTTGACTGTAATTTCGGAACTGTATCTGCCTAAAAGTTTTACAAGATTATTATAAAGTTGTCCTACCATTTGCCTTTTGGCAGACGAACCTTTGACCATGATTTCAGGAAAGAGTTTTAAAATGAATTTTTGTGTTTTTACTGATGGAGTTTCCACTGTCGTACACCCTTATATTTGTATGGGTAGCATTATAACACAAGAGGACTAAATGGCTATTTTACCTAATCCTCAAGAGGGAAGTGCAATGACACAGATTTTGATGCTTCAAATAGAGCCTGAGATGCAATGGAGACACTTCGATTTGTATTGAGCAAAGAGACGACTTTCTTCTCGTTTATACCTTTTTTACTGATCGATAAGCTTGCTTCTTTCATTATACGCTTATTCTCCTCTTCTGCTTTAGAGAATTTCTCGGTACATTTATCGACACTCCACTCTTCTTCCATATAATTCACATATATTTGTATCGCATAGAGAAGGTTTTTCCGAATATTATCGTAAATATTGTGTATGGTCTCACTGCTGCTCTCGGCAAATTCGTTCATGTCGTTTTTAACATCTTTGAGAATTTTAGCTGCATAGACAGACTCTCGTATCGATGTCAGAAGGATTTCAAGACTTTCTCTATCCTCCGGCAGTAGATCCTGTTGATTCAATACTGAAACAAATTCCATGATCTTGATCTCGATCGCCTTAATCCTATTGTATGCCTTTTTGTGGCTGAATTCTATCTGTTCTTGGTTTAGTTCTACTGCTTCCTTCACGCCGAGTTTTCGTCCAAAAACATCATTTGGTTTAATGTTAGCCACTAAAAGTGCATATTTCATCGTTTTAACAAACAAACTGTTGACTTCATTCCGTAAAGCGACAAGTGCTGTCTCAGAGAATTCTGGATCAACCAAATGTATGTATCGAGTAGGCGCGGGTTCAACATGTACAAAGACTTTCTTCAGGTACTTAGCCATCAACGATATGAAAGGAAGTAGCAGCACGACACCCAATACATTAAATATAGTATGAAACAGTGCCAACGCTGTTATAGGATCATTTTGCAGTCCTTCAATGCCCATTAAAAACTGTGTTAAAGGAGTTAAAATCAGGAATGCTGCAGCCGCAGTAACAAGATTAAATATAAAATGGGCCAATGCAGCACGCTTTTTATCAGGAATGCCACCGATAGCACCAAGAAGTGCTGTCACTGTTGTACCTATATTGGTACCTATGACCATCGCAGCAGATTGTTCAAAGCTGAGTATATGAACATACAATGCACTCAGTACAATGGCCGTTGCTGCGGAACTTGACTGAATGATCGCTGTGAGTACAAAGCCGATACCTATAAAAGCTATAAGCGGAAAGTTTGAAAATTTGGCAAGGTCGATCGCACCTGTTAAAGATTCTATAGAAGTTTTCATAAATTCAAGACCTAGAAAAAGGAGACCAAATCCAACAAATACTTTGGCAACTGTATTGACTCGTTTATAAGGAGGAGAAAAAACGAGTACTAACCCTCCCGCACCTATCATGGGGAGTGCAAAAGATTCAATACTAAACTTAAAACCAAAGATTGCAACGATCCATGATGTAACAGTTGTTCCTACATTTGCACCAAAAATGACCGCAATACCCGAATGCAGAGAGATCATCGAAGCACTTACGAATGAGAGTGTCATGAGTGTGACGACCGAAGAACTTTGAAGCAGTGTCGTTGCTATAGTCCCGGTCATGAGAGATTTTGCTGTAGAGGATGTGGAGTTTTTTACCCAGCTTTTAAAACGGAGACCTGCTGACTCTTTAAGTGCCAGTTCCATATATAACATACCAAATAGAAACATTCCTAGACCAGAAAGTGCTTGTACAATTATATATGTCATCCATCTCTCTCTTTTTTAAACATTATATCAATCATTATTGTAATTGTAAAGGAAGTAATTATATATAGTGGTAAGTACATTTTAATCAAAATACTAAATATTTTTGAATCTTTTTACACTCCTAAAATAAAAAATTTATAATAAAATTAAATTGCTTATTATTTATACATATTATTCAGTCTCCATAAATTTTTTTTATCTTATACTTAAGTGACATAAATCAGACAAGGATTTAAAATGAAAAATAAGAATATTGAGCATAGTAAACCACTAGTAGATCTTTTACATGGTGAGGGTAGTGAAGGTATAAGTAGAAGGACCGCACTCAAAATGATGGGTGTAGGAGGTGCAGCTACTGTTATGGGCATACCTTCTTCTTTAGAAGCTGCTGAAGCAGAAGCAGCAGGTGCTAAAAGTGATAAGAATGCGAAGATCTTAGTTGTAGGTGCTGGAGCAGGTGGTATTATGGCTTTGGCCAGACTTCGAAGTGCTTTACCCAATGCCGATATAACAATTATCGCACCTAATGAAAAACATATTTACCAGCCAGGACAAGTGTTTATGGCTGCCGGACTTTATACCTTTGAAGATATAGTAAAAGACAATAAAGAGTTTATCGCAGATGATGTGACTTGGATCAAAGATGAAGTAGCTTCTTTTGACCCTGACAACAATAAAGTTACAACGCGAGCAGGTGAAGAAGTATCTTATGATTATATGGTTGTTGCTACAGGTATGGAATACCATTATGAGTGGATCAAAGGTCTTACCGAGGATGATATCGGTAAAAATGGTATCTCTAGTGTTTATTTGAATGATCTGGAGAAAGGTACTGCTAGAGGTGGTGATATAACCTGGGATTGGTTTGAAGAACTGAAGGCAGCTGCTGCTTCAGGGAAAAAACCAACAGCTATATATACAAAACCAAATACAGCTATTAAATGTGGAGGAGCACCACAAAAAATACTCTATCTTAGTGCAGACCATTTGAAAAAAGATGATTTAGGAGCTGATTTTATTTTTGCAACCAATGGTGCAAAGCTTTTTAAGCACCCTGTATTTGATGCATCATTACATAAAGTGGAAAAGCAATATGACACTATTACCAATAAGTTTAGACATAATCTTGTTGCCATTGATGTAAATAACAAGGTAGCAACTTTTGAAGAAACGTATGAAATCAAAGGTGAATACGATGAAGATCTGGAAGAGTATGATATGTCTGAGGAAAAAAGAATGGTTGACATGTCTTATGACTTCATACATATCGTTCCGCCTATGGGAGCGTCTCAGGCTTTGGTTGATTCTCCTTTGGCTTGGCAAAAAGGTACAGCAAAAGGTTGGTTAGAAGTAGATCAGTATTCACTACAACACAAAAGATATGAAAATGTATTTGGTATCGGTGATGTATGTGGTATCCCGATATGTAGGACAGGTGGATCAGCAAGACATCAAGGTCCAATTATTGTAAGTAACCTGGTTGCTGCACTCGAAGGTAAACCACTTAAAGGAAAATTCGATGGGTATACTGTGTGTCCTATCAAAACTGGATATGGTGAAATCATCATGGCAGAATTTAATTATGAAGGTATAGCACCAACTATACCATACTTGAATCCTGCTGAACCAAGATTCTTCTGGTGGGCATTTGATCTGTATCAGTTAAAACCTATGTATTGGTATCTTATGTTAAGAGGATGGTTTTAGAAATAAACAATATTAGAATATATTATATTATGCTATTGATAAAAATCAATATTTTTCAATCATAGTATGATATACTTACTTATAGAATAAAAAATAAAAGGGGTTGAATATGAATGGTTTTGATGCACTTTATGTGAAAGCAAAAGATCGTGTACAGGCGTTGTCTGAGTTGCCTTCTAGAAAAGAAGAGTCAATAGAACAGATGCTTGAAGGTCGGGGTATAGAACGACGTGACTTCATGAAGTGGGCTGCAGGTGTCACAGCAATGCTTGCTTTACCGTCTCAATTCACTCCTTTATTTGCAGAAGCTGCGAAACTGGCTGATCGTGTGCCATTAGTCTGGCTACATATGGCGGAGTGTACAGGATGTAGTGAATCACTTATTCGCTCTGATGCACCAACCATAGATTCTCTTATCTTCGATTATATCTCTCTTGAATACCATGAAACACTGATGGCAGCAGCAGGTTGGCAGGCAGAAGAGAATCTTGATAATGCCTTGAAAAAATACGCGGGACGTTATGTGTTACTTGTTGAAGGGGGTGTACCTACTGCTATGAATGGTCAGTATTTGACACTGGGTGCACATGGTAGAACCGGACTTGATGTTGTTACTCAAGCTGCTAAAAGTGCTGCAGCGATCTTTTCTATAGGTACTTGTTCAAGTTTTGGTGGTATTCAGGCAGCTGCGCCAAACCCTACGGGAGCAAAAGGTGTAGATAAAGTTGTTTCCCAACCCGTCATCAATGTACCAGGTTGTCCACCAAGCGCTGCGAATATCGTAGGAACACTGATGCACTTCTTACTCTTTGGTACTTTACCTGCACTTGATCGCTACCATCGTCCAAAATGGGCTTACGGTAACCGTATTCATGATCTTTGTGAACGTCGTGGACATTTTGATGCCGGAGAGTTTGTAGAGAGTTTTGGTGATGAGGGAGCAAAAGACGGATGGTGTCTCTATAAACAAGGATGTAAAGGTCCTTATACGTTCAATAACTGTTCAACAGAACGGTTTAATCAGCATGTGAATTGGCCTATTGGGGCAGGGCATGGCTGTATGGGATGTTCTGAGCCGGACTTCTGGGATACTATGGGACCGTTGGAACAACCAATTAAATCGCATCTTGTTATGGGAGTTAATTCAACTGTCGATAAGATAGGTACAACACTTTTGACTGCAACTGTAGTTGGTATTGGGGCACATGCCGTTGCAAGTATCTTTATGAATAAAAATGATGAGAAGAAAGGGTAGATTATGGCTAATAGACGTGTAGTTATTGATCCGATAACAAGAATTGAAGGACATCTACGTATTGAAGTAGAGGTAGATGAAAACAATGTAGTGCAAAAAGCCTATTCATCATCGACTTTGTGGAGAGGGATCGAACTCATCCTTAAAGGACGTGATCCTCGTGATGCAGGTCTTATGGCACAACGTATTTGTGGTGTTTGTACCTATTCACACTATAAAGCTGGTGTAGAAGCTGTAGAAAATGCATTAGGTGTAGAAGCACCTTATAATGCAAAATTGGTACGGTCTCTCTTAAATGCATCTCTGTATATGCATGATCATGTCGTACATTTTTACCATTTACATGGTCTAGATTGGGTGGATGTGGTATCAGCACTCAGTGCAGATCCTAAAAAAGCATCTGAACTGGCTTTCAAATACTCTGATCTGCCTATTGCCACAGGTACAGATGAACTTACAGCTGTACAACAGCGTGTTAAAAGCTTTGTGGATAAAGGGCAACTCGGGCCATTTGCCAATGCTTATTGGGGAAATGGAACGTATAAATTCTCTCCTGAACAGAACCTCATTGCACTTTCTCACTACCTTAAAGCACTTGAGGTGCAACGTGTAGCAGCACAAATGTTTGCTATTTTTGGTGCAAAGCAGCCACATCCTCAAAGTCTTGTGGTGGGTGGGGTTACCTGTGTCCGTGATATCTTGAGTCCTACGCGATTGTCTGAGTGGAGAGAAAAATACAAAATTGTTAAAGATTTTATCGATCGTGCCTATCAGGCAGATATTGTTATGGCTGCTGAGGCATATGGTACAGAAGAGACTGTTCTAGGTGGTGTAGGGGTGAAGAATTTCCTTGCTGCTGATGCATTTTTACTCAACCGTACAGAACATCTTTTCCAAAGTGGTTATATAAAAGGTGGAGATCTGAGTCAAGTATTTGATATTGATGATATGAAGATCGAAGAAGACGTAACACACGCGTGGTACAAAGGTACGAATCGTCTTCAACCTTACGATGGTGTAACTGAGCCTGAATATACTGGTTTTGTGGATGGTGACACAGTCAATGGTGAAGCGAAGATCATTGATGAAAATGCAAAATACTCTTGGGTTAAAGCCCCACGCTATGATGGTGACGCGATGGAAGTAGGTCCTTTGTCTTGTTTACTCGTTAACTATGCCAGAGGCAATAAAAAAGTACAAACTGAAGTCGGTGGTTTCCTAAAACGTACAGGTTTACCAGTAGGAGCACTCTTTACGACATTAGGTCGTACAGCAGCTAGAATGCTTCAAACTAAACTGATCTCTGATAATGCGATTACTATATTTAATTCATTAGTTGAAAATATTAAAACGGATGACAGTACATATACTAAATTTGAAATCGATCCTTCAAAAGAGTATACAGGTCGTTTCATAGGTGAAGTGCCTCGTGGAACACTCAGTCACTGGGTACGCATTAAAAATGGTGTAATTGAAAACTATCAAGCAGTTGTACCTACAACATGGAATGCAGGGCCAATGGATGCAAACGGTACTATTGGACCATATGAAGCATCATTGGTAGGGTTGAAACTTGAAGATCCTACAAAACCGCTTGAAGTACTTAGAGTCATTCACTCTTTTGACCCATGTATGTCATGTTCTGTGCATGTGATGGATATGAAGGGTGTAGAGCTTAGTGAATTTAAAGTAAACCCTATGAGCAGCGGAGCAACTTGTTAGTAGATTAGTATAGTTTTTAATAAAAATGAATGAGAAGGAGTAAACATGGGAAAAGAAGAAAAATATACCTCAGATCATCCCGATTTTGTCTACAGCAGTGGCAATAGAATTTTACATTGGATACGAGCCCTGGTTATTACAGGACTTATCATCACAGGTTTTTACATCGCCGATCCATTCCTTACATCGGACGGATCAACCGATAAACTTCTTTATGCAGCATGGACGAAATGGCACTTGATCTTAGGATTTATCCTTATATCTTCTGGATTACTCCGAATCTATTTTTTCTTCTTTGGAAAAGATAGTGATGGTGAATTACGTTCACTCAAAGATGTATTTAGTGTAAAATCATGGATAGTTCAGTTAAAGTCTTACTTTTTTATCGGTGAATTACGTAAAAAAGGTTTATATGGACCGTTACAGTTTATCACTTACTTTGCCATTATGGTTTTAGTTGTTGTAGCTTCTATTACTGGATTAGTACTCTATGTACATGTCTATCATTTAGGTATTGGTAGTTGGTTATATGAGCCTATGCGTGCTGTAGAAGCATGGATGGGTGGACTTGCTAATGTACGTTATATCCATCATATTACAATGTGGGGTTATTTGATTTTTATTCCTATTCATATTTACCTGGTTATTTGGTCTGCTATTCGCTTTAAACATGGTGCACTTGATGTAATGTTTACAGGGTATGATTACCACTTAAAAAAAGAAGAGCAGGAAGAAGATAAGAAGTGAAGATATTAGTACTGGGTATAGGTAACCTACTATTTGGTGATGAAGGCATAGGTGTCCATTTTATAAAATATATGGGTGAGAAATATCGATTTGAGGGAGAACATCAGATTGATATTGTTGATGGTGGTACACTTGCACAAAGACTCATACCGATCATTGTAGAGTATGACCATCTAATTATTATAGATACGATTAATGCTCCAGGTGTGCAAGCAGGTGAAGTGTATTTCTTTGATTTTGATGCAGTGCCTGATGCTGTAGACTGGCAGGGTAGTGCACATGAAGTTGAAATGCTACAGACACTCAATATGATGGATCTTGCAGGTGACAGACCCACTACACAGATAATGGGAGTGGTACCTACTGTCATTGAAGCAACAGAATTCTCTCTTTCTGAGGGTGTTGCAGATGCTGTACCTTTAATGGAAAAAACGCTTCTGGACTATTTACAAAAGATGAATGTTCATGCAGTAAAAAAAGCTGAAGTAGATATGCAAGCCATTCTTCCAAACTCTTTCAGGGCTCTTGATGCATATAGCGTTTAAGTTTAAATATATCCATAATAATGGATTATTTATACGGCTATTAAACCGTATACAGGAACTCTCAGCCATTCCACTTTCTCTTTATCATGATGATATGAATTACACTATAGAAGCTTCAGGAGATCAAACTGCCCTTGAAACATTAGCAGAGCAGATATCTACACTTGTTCCCCAATCCCTTTTCTTACGTGATTACAAAATAGAAGAGATACATAAAGAAGAAGATAGTGAGGTACTAACAGCATCGTTATCTGACAACCATACGCAATTTAAAGTTCCCTACTGTCCTGAATGCCAAGAGAGTGTAGTAAAGACACTCAATCCATTTAACCCGTGTTCTGTTTGTGGATTTAGTGAAATGTCTCTTTCTATGGAGGATCTGTCTGCATTTACAGAAATTACAGCTCCTACAGAGGAAGCATTTTTCATGCAATTAGCAAATGTTTTGAGTGATACGGGTGAACTTACATTACCTACCTATAATGGCGTTCGTCGCTTTTCATTATTAAATTCTAATGCACACAGCAATGAAGGTGTACTATTTTGTAACCCTAGTGATATTTCAGAGAAATTTCTCATTACACAGGGAGAGTTAGACTCACTGATGATGGTAGAGAAACCTACGGTTCGATTAAAAGCAAAATTGATGCTTCGTTCTGAATTTGAATTGAACGAGCCTTTTTACCCTGTTTTCTTTGCTGATGACAAAATAACATTGGCACTCTCTACAGCTTTGAAAAACAAAGGTATAGACGCTGTTTTTTCTGATCATATACCGACACTTCGCGTTGCTAGCGCATTAGATGAGCATCTCATTATCACAACCGGGCGTGATATGTTACCTTGGCGTGCTTCTATGCCTTTAGCAAATGCTTCATTTTGTGAGTACCGTGATTTTCAAGCTTATGGAGATACAAACGGATTACGTGTTGATAGAAAACTTGACTTAGGAAATCGACCTTTCATACATTATGTAGCCAATAACGAAAAGTCTCAAACTAGCAATACTATACGTTTTGAACCGGCACATGCTGCACAACGTTCTATTGTTCTGGAACATGGACTTGAAGGTCAAGCACTTTGTGGTATACATTTTAGCCGTGAAGATAGATCCCATATATTTTGTTATTCGGGCAAGATAGGGTATACACCGATGGTGCTCTTCAGAGATGAAAACCTGACTCAGCCTAGAGATATGCTTGATGCCATAGCTACGATGGATGAGGGTGGGATGAGACTGGTTCAGAATTTTAAAAACGCTTTTCCCGAGTTACATGAAAAGATAGAACAGCAAGAGTTTAAAACACATACAGATATCTCTGATCTTACAAAACTCTGGTCTATGGCGGCTGTGTTCATTGGTCTGTATGAGGGTGATGATGCCCTAAAGTCATGTGAAATGCTTGAAGCAACAGCCATTGAATTTGGAGGAAAATCAGGCCCTCGTATCGATTACAAAGTCATCAGTACAGAAGAAGGCTACCAACTTGATCTCAGACTTGCCATCCGTTCAGCTATGAGTTTCAAACTGGCCGGACTAGACGACTATCTTCTTAGTTTTGGGTTTATTGATTCTTTGGCAGATTTCATTGCACAACAGGCAGAAGATTCTGATGCCAATATCGGGATTAATGGTGTCACCCTCAGTGGTGGATTATTTGAAAACCGTCAGTTACTAATGCGAACCTATAATGCTCTCAGTGTAAATTACCCGATTTACAGAAACGAACGTTTGAGTATAGACAATGCCAATGTCGCACTTGGAGCGATAACTCTTGGAAGTGAATAGAAAGCTTAACATTACAGGTGTTGTACAAGGCGTTGGTTTTCGTCCTTTTATCTATCAGCTTGCAGATCGTTACCAATTGAATGGATTTATTTTAAACAACACTGCAGGCGTAAGTGTAGAGATCGAGGGCAAAGAAAATGATATTGATGCCTTTGTAAAGGCTTTAGAGCTTGAATTACCACCGCTTGCACGTATCGATACGCTTTCATATATAGACGGTGAATATGTAGGCTATACAAACTTTCAAATTCTTCAAAGTGAAACACAAAATGATAAGTCCGCTTTGGTCTCACCAGATATAGCAATTT
>Ga0209013_10003834_pt1 | contig 13249 bp, 10 predicted proteins | sample Cruoilmetagenom2_FD_187291 | JGI IMG/M metagenome (GOLD analysis project Ga0209013, IMG submission 187291) | Oil polluted marine microbial communities from Coal Oil Point, Santa Barbara, California, USA - Sample 2 (SPAdes) (version 2) | ecosystem: Environmental > Aquatic > Marine > Oil seeps ... | reverse complement strand
TACGCCTTGCGGGTGATCACGGTGACCTTGGGCACCGTGGCTTCGGCAAGCGCAAAGAGGAGCTTCGCGCCGTGGCGGATGATGCCGCCCCACTCCTGCTCGGTACCAGGCAGGAACCCCGGCACATCCTCGACAATCCACAGAGGAATGTTGAAGGCATCGCAGAAGCGCACGAAACGGGCGCCCTTGACCGATGCGTTGATATCGAGAACCCCCGCCAGGTGGGCCGGCTGGTTGGCGACGACCCCGATCGTGCGCCCTCCGAGACGGATAAAACCGACGACGATGTTTTTGGCATAGTGTTGATGGACTTCGAGAAATTCATTCTCGTCTGCCGCCCAGCGGATCAGTTTGGTGATGTCATACGGTTTGTTCGGATCCGACGGCATGAAGTCGTCGAGCTCCGGGATCTCTCGATCGAGCGGATCCTCGGTCGCCACTACCGGCGAGCGCTCGGAGTTGTTGGACGGCAGGTAGGAGAGTAGCCGACGAATCGATGCCAGGCATTCAGTGTCCCCTGGCGAGGCGAAGTGCGCCACCCCGGAGACCGAATTGTGGCTCATGGCACCACCAAGCTTTTCCTTGGTGACCTCCTCATGGGTGACGGTCTTGATGACCTCGGGGCCTGTGACAAACATGTAGGAAGTCGTCTCGACCATGAACACGAAGTCTGTGATGGCCGGCGAGTAGACGGCACCGCCGGCACACGGACCCATGATGGCCGAGATCTGGGGCACTACGCCGGAGGCAAGGGTATTGCGAAGGAAAATATCGGCGTAGCCCGCGAGTGAGGCGACCCCCTCCTGGATCCGCGCACCACCCGAGTCGTTGAGGCCAACAACCGGCGCACCAACCTTCATGGCAAGGTCCATGATCTTGCAGATCTTCGCCGCGTTGGCCTCCGACAGCGAACCGCCAAAGACAGTGAAGTCCTGGGCGAAGACAAAGACCGGGCGGCCATGGACGCGCCCGTGCCCGGCCACTACACCGTCTCCTGGAGTCTTTCGCCCTTCCATTCCAAAATCGGTGCAGCCGTGCTCGACCAGCGCATCGGTCTCCTCGAAGCTTCCCTCATCGAGGAACTGCTCGATGCGTTCGCGGGCGGTCAACTTCCCCTGCCCGTGTTGGCGGTCGATCTTGTCCTCTCCACCACCGCGGCGGTTGGCGGCCAACCGTTCCTGCAATCGATCAACAACCTCACGGCTCATCCCCGACCTCCGAAGCCCGCGTCTTTGTAAAATTTCTACTGCGACCACGGATTTCCAGCAATCTACAGTCTCGCGACGAAACCTCACTGAAAAGGCTGGCTGGCTCTCGCCCCGGCATTCTACCGCGGCCACCGTCCCAACCTGCAACAAGCGCAGGTACCATGACGCATGCGTCACGCACCGCGTCCCGAAACCCCGCTCGATTCGAAGTGGCTACAGCTGCTCTCGGAGCGTTGCGCCGACCTTAGAGGGGGCGGTGCGCGCTTCGAGGACCTCTACCTCGAACAACGACTCGAGGTACGTGCGGTCGCGTCGGACAACGAACTCCAGATGGAATCGTGCCGGCTCGAGGGAGCAGCAGCGCGTTGGCGATCGCCATCGAGAACCGTCCTCCACGCCCGCACCGGGCTTTCGGCGTCCGCAATTGCAGAACTTCTCGGCCGGCAGGCAGATCGGGTTGCGCTACCACCCTCGCGACCGCTGCCGGTAGCAGAGATAGATCCACCGCGACAGTGGTTGGATTGGGCTCGCGAGGTCGCCAGCAGGCTCCGACCGGCCCCATCAATCATTCGCTATCTCAGCCGCCGCGCAGCGGTGGTCCGGAGCGACGGTTGGGTGCAGGCGATGAGCCCCGCCCTGGTTCGCGTGGAACGATCTGGCGATCGGCCGACAGCACTGCTCGCGGTGTGGGGCCATCCACAGCTCGGTCATTGGCTTACCGAGCTGCTCGAACCGCCACCAGCAAAGCCGTGGGAGCCAAGCCCCGGCTCTCAACTCCCAGTGCTCTTTACGTCCGGCACGGCGGGCACCCTGATGCATGAGCTGGTCGGTCATCTGGCCGAGTCCGACCTTGTCCTGGCCACTGGATCGCCGCTGGCAGGCATGAAAGGGGCAACGATCACCACCTCGGCCCTCAACATCATCGATGACCCAACCCGAATCGATCTGGCAGGTGCATTCGACCACGATGACGAGGGGGTTGAAGGACGGCCCGTTCCCCTCGTCGTAGCTGGGCGCTTGCGAGGCTATCTGTGTGATCGAGAGGGTGGCAGGCGTCTTGGCGACGAACCGGGGCGGGGCCGACGGGCAGGCTGGAATCGGCCACCCATCACCCGTCAATCAAACCTCATCATCGGGCCAGGAAAATACCTCCCAGAGGAGTTGGAAGGAGGCCTCGAACATGCCCTCGTCGTGACGAGAATCGGTGGCGCGACGGTAGATCCGGTGTCGTCGAGGACGGTACTGCGTGTGGAACGGGGTTGGGAAGTGCGGCACGGCCGTCGACGCCGCCCCCTCGCGCCCTGCGAACTCACCGGCGGCGCCTTGGAGATTCTGGCGAGGATTGACTCGCGCATCGGCTCGGACCCGACCTCCGACTGGCGTCTGGGGTGGTGTGTCAAGGATGGCCTGCCGTTAGCGACAGGGTCCGAGGCGCCCACCCTACTCGTCGAACGTCTCGAGGTCTTATGAGTTCCCACGATTACTTGGACCGATTGAATGGCGCCGCTGACGCCGCCCGGACCGAGCTCGAGAACCAGTCGACGGGACGCTGGGAGTTCTTCGCCAAGGCCTCCTTCACGCGCGAAGTGGGGGTGGCTCCCGGCAACCCTCTCGATGTGATCAACGTCGAGGAGACCGGGGTTGCGGTGCGCTCGGCTCGGGATGGCCGATCCGGTTTCGCCGCTGCTTCAGGCCTCCAGGGCCAGGCTTCAAGACGGGCAGTGGAAGGTGCGCTCGACACCGAGATGCCGATCCCGTTCGACCCACTACCACCACCGCGGGCGCTCGGCACCTCCAAGGTTCGGGCACCACGCCCCCTGCCGCCCACAGGTTGGGCCGGCCATGTCGGTGAAGAACTGGCACGAGTTCTTGCCGGCGCCACTGGCAGCCATGCACGGCTCCGTCGCACCATCATTCAGGAAGGCGCGTTCGCCTGGATCCTGGCGAACGGCGACGGGTGGGTAGCCCGGCATGAGGACACCAGCACCGCTCTCCTCGCTGAGGTCGAGATCGATGGAGAGCGCAGCGGCGTTTGGCGCGACTGGGTCCATATACCTGATCCCGGAGCATTCGATATCGAGGCGGCCGCGGCCCAGGTCTCGGACCGTGCCCTGCTGACCAGAAGTCGGATTGCCACCGACTCCGGACTTCGTGATCTCATTCTCCATCCCGAGGTCGCGGCTGAACTTCTGGCGGCGATCGCACAGCTGTTCTTCGTGACCGCAGATGAAGATGACCTGTTGGTGAAGATTATTGACCGCGAGGGGCGCCTGGCCTCTCCAGCGCTGACCCTGGTCGACGACCGCACCGACCCCAATGCCCCGATCACGGGTCCGTGCGATGGCGAAGGGCTTCCCGCCCGGCGCACCCTGTTGGTCGACGAAGGCGTACCACGCCACCGTCTCGCCAACCACCGGGACGCCGTGCGGTACTCCGAAGCTTCGCGCGGCGGAGCCCTCAGGCTTTCATACCGAGACTACCCGAAGACCGGAATCGCCAACCTTCAGGTGGCGACCCGCGGTGGTGTCGCAGCGGCCGAGTTACTGGGATCGGCCGACCATGCACTGTACCTGCTGCGCCCACTCGCCCCGATCGGGTTCGAACCAGCTTCAGATACCTACCGCATCATTGCCTCAGGGGTATGGCTCGATGGCCACAAGGTACGCGGCTGGCACCCGGTGGTCGAGTTACGCGGGAGCCTCGGCCGGCTGTTGCGCCGGATCGAGGCTGTCGGCACCGATCTACGCTGGTTCCAGACCAATCGCGGTTTCGTCGGTGCGCCATCCCTGCTTGTCCGCCGCCAACCCGTCATCGGTTAGACGGGAGTTCCGGATTTCGGATTTGCCACCCACCCGCGACGCGATCTGCGAAACAAGGGCGCGTCAATCGGAGGTGCCTGACATCCTCTCGGGGAGATCGCCGAGAGAAGGGTGCGTCGAGGCTGGAAGCGCTTCCCTCTGAGAAAAAGATCGCAGACGCGGGGATAGAAGAGACCCCAAACCCGCATATCTCACCGGGTTTCTTCGCGAGGGTGGCGAGGTGCCGTGCCCAGTGGGGTTTTCGACCAAGAGGCGAGAAAACACCGCTGGGTGCGGTGTGTCGGCGCCCGCAGCAGGAAGCTGGTGAGATATGCGGGCTAAGTGCATGATTTGGCGCAATTGTGCTACCTTGTGCCGTCTTTGGCGTCAACTTGCGCTATGGCAGGAGGTTCAAGATGGAAGTGGGCATCATGGGACTGGCGGCGAGCGGGAAGTCGACGCTGTTCGGTCTGCTGACCGGCCAGGAATCCGATGCGCCGACGGCCCGCCACGGAAGCGTCCAGATCGGAATCGCCAGGGTGCCCGATCCCCGGCTCGACGCGCTCAGCGCAATGTACGAACCTGAGAAGACCACACCCGCCTCGGTGAGGTATGTGGATGTGCCCGGCATTCCCGAGGAGCACCGCCAGGAAGCCGCATTCAACCTCCCGGAGCTTCGTGCCGCCGACGCTGTGATGGTCGTGGTGAGAGCCTTCGAAAACGATGCGGTAGCCCATCCCAAAGGCTCGATCGATCCACAACGCGACCTCCGATACATCGAGGAGGAGTTCATCCTCCAAGACCAACTGGTGGTGGAGAAGCGGCTCGAGCGAATCCGCCGCGACCTCAGAACGCGGAAAGTGCCGGAACTGGAACGCGAGGCGGAAATGCTCAAACGTTGTCAGACGGTCCTCGAGGACCAACGGCCGCTCCGCACGGAAACCTTTAACGAACACGAGGAGAAGGTCTTTCGCGGTTTCACCTTTTTGTCCGCCAAGCCGATGCTGGTCGTTCTCAACGTCGACGATCATCAGGTTTCGGATCAGCCTTTCTCGAATCCTCGGTGGGCCGAGTGGATCGAGCGCCCACAGATTGCATTTACCCAGGTGTGCGCACCTCTCGAGGCTGAGATGGCTCAGCTCGATGGCGACGATGCTGAGGCATTCATGGCGGAGTTCGGCATCGAAGACCGCGCCCTCGATCGCATCATCCGGGAGTCCTACCGCCTCCTCGGGTCAATTTCCTTCTTCACCGTCGGTTCCGACGAATGTCGGGCATGGTCGATCCGTACGGCAACTCCGGCGGTGGAGGCAGGGGGAGTCATCCACTCGGATATCCAGCGCGGTTTCATCCGCGCCGAGGTAGTGCCATACGACGCGCTACTCGAGGCAGGCTCACTCGCTGCGTGTCGCCAACTCGGCACGCTTCGACTGGAGGGAAAGACCTATCCCGTCCAGGATGGTGAGGTCGTCCACTTCCGCTTCAACGTTTGAAGCGATTCCCTCGGAGTCAGATAAGAGCTTCCACAATCCGAGCTACTCGGTTCGGCCACATTGGAACGAAATGGGCTTCGTCGGACACGATCCCGATCGGGGGCATGTCGTACGGTGCTCTGGCATCGTTGTTTTCGGAGCCTTGCGGCGATGCCGTCGTTGGTCTTGGCGCACGCCGCGGTGGCGCCGGGCGTGGCGGCGGCGCGGGCTTCGCCGGGGTCGTTTGCGGTTGAGCCTTTTGTTGTTCGCTTTGCCGCGTACCTACCGCCGCCTCAGTCGAGGTCACTCCCCCCGGTTCGGGAGATTGTGTCGGCTCGTAACGCCGTCTGACCCGATCGACCTTGCCTGGTTCGAGGTACGGCATGGGCAACGAGTCCTTGAACCGCCGTCGATCTATATCCTGAATCTGCACGCCGAGCATCAGCTTTGACGCCATGACCTCAGGATTGACCCTTGGATCGGCCAACTCGGGAGCAAACTTGAGTGCTCGGCGATAGTAGTAGAGGGCGTTTGAGCTGTGTCCGAGCTGTTCCTCGAGCAGACCGAGGTAAAAGTTGCACCAACCGTGTCCGGTGAGCTTTTTGAGGCTGCGCTTATAGGCCTGCCTGGCACTATCTAAATCTCCCTCGCTGTGCTCCACCAAACCGATTCGGAACCACGCCTCATAGAGATCGGGATCGAGATCGAGGGCATTTTTGAAAACGCGCACGGCATCCTTGGGATAGCCGCGATAAAACAGCATCGTCCCGAGATCGACCATGGCGGGCGGTTCGAGCTCTTCACGCTCGGCACGTGCCCAATAGTCGCGGATGGTCTCATCGCCCGGATCGTCCATCACCAACCAACGAACGAACATCGGCTCGTCGGTCACAGCCACAGCTGCCGAAAACACGACGATGGCGACGACCACGAACAACAGGCTTCCATACTTAGCCCGCATTTCTTATCACCTCTGGTTTACCCCTTTTTCTTCTCTTTGCGCGCCACAACCCTGACCTTATCATTTTCGATTTGAACATCGAATCGAACCTTGCGCCCGAGCCGTTCCTCGATTTTCTTTCGCTGTTCGGCGATTTGCTGATCGAATGTCTGCCGGTCGACGCCGATTTCGAGGCCGCGCTCCGACTTTGCGGTCCGGTAGCGATCGAAGAGCGAACCCTCCTCGGCCCTGTCTACGGATGGGGTTGCCGTGTCGTTTGCCTCTTCCGGCGTACGGAGATCGTGATCGGTGTGGGACTGGGCAGACCGCCCCTCTTCACGCTCACGCAACATCCGCTCCCAGTTCTGCGAGTAGGTCATAAACCGGTGCTGAAGCTGTTCGATCCGGAACTGCTCGGCGCGACGATTGACCGTCTGCTCCGCCAATAATCTGATTCGGCGGTTAATCCGCTTGCGCTCGTCCTGAGGCGGCACCCTCTCGACGCCCGAGAAGTACATCTCCCACTTTCTAATATGCCTCTGCAGCGCCCCCTCGAGCATCGCGATTTGTTCGATCAGCTCCATCCATGCCTCCAGCCGATGGGATGTCCAATGCTCCAGTCTCCGCCAGTGTACCCCGCCGCAATTGGGGTGACGTTCAGAGGGCGCCGAGGCGCCCCCCTGGTCGTGCTTCGCGACCGAAGCATACCGCTTCGTATGTTGAGGAAGTGAAGTGCGGCCAGGGGGGATGCACCGGTGGCCGAAAACCACCGCCAATTGTGGCGGGGTGCACTAGAATGCCATTCGTGACACCTGACTATCGGCGCATCCCCGCGATTCATCGTCTCCTCGACCTCCCCGCGCTGCGGGCCGCAGTCGACGACTACGGCCACGCTCCAGTCATGGAGGCGTGCCGGATCGCAGTCGACCAACTCCGGCAGAGAATCAGCGCCGGCGAGGTTACCGGACCGGACATCGACGCAGCGTGCGAGTCCCTCGGGGACAATATCCTTGACGCGCTGCGCACCGGCGTCGCCTCCGCCTACCCTGCGGTGATCAACGCCACCGGTGTGCTCCTACACACCAACCTCGGCCGGGCACCGCTCCCGCGACACCTCCCGCCACCCCTGAAATCATACCTCGCCCTTGAATACGACGTCAGTGAGGGCCGTCGCGGCCAACGTCTGGCGGCTATGGCAGATCGCATCGCCGGGGTCTGCGGTGCCGCCAGTGCGGTGATGGTCAATAACAATGCAGCGGCACTCTTTCTCATTCTCAAAGCCCATGCCGAGCAGCGCGAGGTGGTGGTTTCCCGCGGCCAGTTGATCGAGATCGGCGGCTCATTCCGACTGCCCGACGTCATGGAAGCTTCAGGCTCGAAGCTGGTCGAGGTCGGATGCACCAACCGCACCCACCTCAAGGACTACGCCGCCGCGATCGGCGAACACACCGCAGCCCTCCTTGTCGCCCACCAGTCAAATTTCCGAATCGTCGGTTTCACCACAGAACCGTCGATCGATGAGCTTGCCGGACTCGCCCACGCCCGCGGCCTCCCTCTGGTTGTCGACCAGGGCTCGGGCGCCCTCCACGATCTCAGGCGTTGGGGACTGCCGCATGAGCAAACGGTTTCGGAACTCCTCGAAGCCGGCGCCGATGTGGTGTGCTTTTCAGGTGACAAGCTCCTCGGCGGACCGCAGGCTGGTCTCGTGGTCGGTCGTTCGGAGTGGGTCGAGCCACTCGCCCGCCACCCACTCTACAGGGCGCTTCGCCCGGACAAGACGGCGCTTTTGACGATGGAGGAAACCCTCCGTGCCCACCACAGTGGTCGTCTCGAGGAAATACCGCTCTACGCAATGCTCGAAACACCGATCGATGCCCTGATGGGGCGCGCCCGGCGTCTTGGTCGCCGCCTGCGCGAGAGAGGCGTACCAGTACATGGCAGGGCAACCCGTGCCGCCCTTGGCGGTGGTACGACTCCCGCAGAGACCCTGGCAAGCTACGGTCTGGGCCTTGTTGGCGGCCAGGGTCTGGCCGATCGCCTGCGCGCGGTATCCCCCCCGGTGGTGGCACGCATCGAGGATGACGAGGTCGTGCTCGATCTGCGGACCGTGTTTCCCGATCAGGATCGCAGCCTCGAGGAGGCGCTGGTGGCTGCCTACAGCGGGCTCAAAGCCAACCACGAGGCCGGGGCGTAGAGCCACAGGATCACCGCCAGCGCAAGAAAGGTGCCGAACGGCAACGCAGTCTTGCCAGAGCCCCGGCCGGTGGCGATCAAAGCCAGGCCCACCAGCGCACCCAGAATCGAAGCGACTACCAATATCCCAACGACACCGCGCAAACCGACCACGGCGCCAATTGCGGCAAGGTACTTGACGTCGCCCCACCCCATTCCCTCGATGCCCCGCCAAAGCTTGTAGATGACGATCACAAGGGTCGGCAAAAGCGCGCCGACGAGAGCGCCGATCAGCGCGTCGCGCCACCCGGTGTAGCCACCGAGCCTCGAAAAGACGAGTCCGAAGACGATCGAGGGGTAGGTCAGCACGTTGGGCAGGATCTGGTAGTCAAAATCGATGAGCCCGAGCGCGAGTGAGACCCAGGCGAAGATCAACACCTCGAGCCCGGTAACGCTGAGGCCCCAGCGAGCCACCGCCGCGACCGCCAGCAGCCCGGCGGTGAGTTCGACCAGCGGATAGCGGATCGATATCGAGGCCTGGCACCGGCGGCAGCGACCGCGCAGGACGAGCCAGGAGATGAGCGGGATATTGTCGAACCACCGTATCGGTGTCGAGCAGGCTGGGCATGACGATGGTGGCGTCTTCACGACCGAAATTTCCCGCGGCAGCCGGTAGATCAAGACGTTGAGGAAGCTCCCCACCACCGCCCCCCAGGCAAAGGCGAAGGCGTAGACCATCACGAGCGGCTGTGCGAACACATCCATCTGTAGAGATCCTCCTGTTGCCGCACCATGAGATCACGGTCGAAATCCTCGAGACCATCCCGTGCCGCCACAGCCATTTGATCCCGAAGACCCGGATCTGCCAGCAACCGGCCGATTGATCGGGCCAACCCAGCAATATCCCCAGACGGGGCCAGCAACCCGTTGTCTTCCGAGCGTACCACCTCGACCGTGCCATCAACCGCGGTCGCCACCACCGGCACTCCAGCCGCCAGCGATTCCACGATAGAGCAGGGTAGACCCTCGTGGCGAGACGTCAACACGGATACCGTGGTCGCGGCCAGGAGCCCGGGAATATCATTCCACCAACCGCTGAAGACCATCCGGTCGGCAACCCCGAGCTCGAGCGCAAGCCTTTCGGCGGGCTCCCGCAAAGGCCCATCGCCAACCATCACGAACCAGGCGTCCGGATACGTTTCGTGGACTGCGGCAGCGACCCGCACAAAATCGAGCGGTGCTTTCTGCGGCTTGAAGTTTCCGATCTGGGTCACCACCGGTACGCCTGTCGGAACTCCCAGGCGTTCGCGAACGGATTCGCCGTCACCGGCGTCACGAAAACGTCCGATGTCGATTGCGGCCCTGATGACCGTTGCGTTCTCGGACGGAAAGAGCCCCATATCGATGCCGCGACGGCGATCGGTCTCCGACACCATCACAAAATGATCGGTAAACCGCGCCATCGTCTTCTCGGCCGACCGGAAGAAAAAATACGTCGGCGCTGCCTGCAGCGGCGTAAAACCGAAACCGTGCACCGTGTGCACCGTCGACACGCCCTCCAATCGAGCCGCGAGACGGCCCAGGATCCCCGCCTTGGAGGAGTGGGTGTGGACAACCTGTGGTTGGAAGGAACGTATTGCCGAGCGCAGCGAAACAAGCGCACGGAGGTCTGAAATCGGAGCTACTGGACGGACGAGAGTAGGTATCGGGATGCGCTCCAGATTCCGAATTTCCGCCGCCTCCTCGTCGAGGAGATCCCCAGGACCCCAGCAGAGAGCAACATCGAAATTTTGCCTATCGAGCTCCCTCGCGGTATGCAACACAACCCGTTGCGCACCGCCGAGCTCAAGCCTGGTGATCGCCAGAAGGACCCGGATACGCTCTGTTTCGGTCACTGCAACGACACCTACTTCGCGTCGCCGAGGCTGCGCGCGGCGCGCATGCCATCGAGGACGGCGTCCTCCATCGCCGAATACTTCCACTCGGCCCAGCGACCGGCGAGCGTCACTCCGTGTTTGCGGAGGAATCCTCTCAGCGACGCCACCGCCTGACGCCGGGCATGGTCAAAGACCACGTAAGCCGGATCGAGCATCGTCACCCTGCGCACGCGCACCGCCCCCTCTTCGAGAAGACCTGCACCGGCCAGGGCACTTTGGGCGCTGGCAGCGAGGGCCTCCACGTCACCGGCATCCGGGTCAAGGCTGACCTCCACGGACACCGTATGGCAGCCCGAAGGAGCGAGGTCACCGTGATTGGAAGGAAAGCCCACTCGATAGAAGGGCAGCCCCGGATCAGGAAAATAGAGCCAGTGCTCAGCGCTTGGTGCCGGACCGTCGACACCGAGGGCGAGGTTGAGGACCCTCACCCATCGTAGCGAGCGCCTGGCCTGGGCAACCTCCTGCGGCAGCGAATCGACGATGCGATCGATGAACACCGGAAGTGAGATCGTGGACAACAGCTTCGACCACCCGATTCGTTCGCCATCAGCAAGTTCCACCCAGCGCCCTCCGAGATGGACCTTTACAACTTCGCGTTCGAGCCGTAAGCGGCTCAATCGACCGGCGATGCCGTTCGGAAGGAGGCTGATGCCTCCGCTCGCCGGGTAACGGAAGGTGGCGTTGTAGCCGACATCCTCGTCGTGCAACCCAAGGGCGCCGTCGACCACGTCCTCGAGCTTCGGTTTGGGCACATAGCGCCCCACCCAGTCGAGACTCAACTCCTCGGGGCGGGCTCGATAGAGCTTGCTGTTGTACGGAAAAAAGAAGTGCTCCGCGAGGCCTTCACCAAATCGATCCAATACCCAGGCTCGGAAATCAACTGGCTCGTCGGCCGGCTCCTGCGCCCACGCGCGCACGAAACCGAGCAGGCAGTCCCTCCGCACCTTTGGCGCGAGACCGTGGGTGTTGATCTGCACTGGATACGGAGTCGCCTGGCCGCCGATGACCACCGCTGCCCGCCGTCTGTTGATCTCGAGTTGTTGCCACAGGCCGAGCTTTTCGAGATAGGTCTCGGTCTCGGGCCGTTCCACGTGCAGCAAGTGCCCGGTGTAATCGAAAACGAATCCCTCGTCCGACAAGCTGCGGCAGGCGCCCCCCGGTTCGGCCTCGCGCTCGAGTACCATCGCTGGCATCCCTGCCTGTTCCAACTGTTCCGCCGCCACCAAACCGGTGAGGCCACCACCGACGATCAGCACCGGCTCCATCATGACTCCATCGGGACCATGGCCAGCCAAATCAAGAGACCAATGACTGTGACGCCTACGACCCCGGTGACGATGAGCGTAGACAGAGGATCGAGATAGAGCACCACCAGGCCAATGGCCCCAAAGACCACCGCCACTGCGTAGCTGACGACAACAGTGCCAGCGGTCCAGCCGTCGAGGCGGCGCCGCACCCGGAGCGGGAAATGGTCGGGACTGCCGTGGTAGATCTTGCGCCCCGCCTTGACCCTGAGCACCATCACGAAAACCGTGTCGATGATCGGCACGGCAAGGATATAGAGCGGCGCCAGCCAGCCCAGAGGATTGTGCGCCGTGTAGTCCATGACCATCGCCAGGGCACCGAGTGTGAGGCCAATAAAGAGGCTGCCGCAGTCACCGAGGTAGATGGTGGCGGGGTAAAAGTTGGAACGAAGAAAACCGAGCAGCGCGCCGATCAGCGCAACAGTAAAGGCGGCCACCATCAGGCGGCCGTTGAGCAGTGCCACGACCAGCAGGAAGGTCGCGGAGATGACTCCGAGTCCGCTTGCCAGCCCGTCCAGGATATCCACCAGATTGAATGCGTTGGAGAGCCCTACCAACCACACCACGGTGATGACGAGTTGCAGCCACCACGGCATGATCGCGACCTGGACCATGATCCCCGACTTGATGAGAACGAACACTGCCACGACCTGGCCGATCACCTTAGGCTTCGGCGTCAGGGCCCCGAAGTCGTCGATCAGACCGACCGTGGTCACAATCGTGGACGCGAGCAACAGGGCCAACAACTCCTGGTCAAACTCGAAGGTCATGCCTATGGAGAGGAGGAAGGCGATGAAAACCGCCAGTCCCCCGAGATAGGCGACCGGCTGCTGGTGGTTTTTGAGCTCTCCGTCGGGCCGGTCGACGACGCCAAAACGCAGTGCCGCCTCGCGGGCCATGGGAGTTCCCACAATGGCGAGGAAGTAGGCAAGAAAAAACCCGAGGATGAGGCGGATCGTCATGGCAGCTCGTGCAACCTCCGTCGGCGGCCTCGGCTTCGGTTCCTCCACTCGTGCATCACCATCGGCCACCGCCGCCGCAAATGTCCGACGAGGGACGGCCGGCGCACAGCGCCGGCCACCACCAAACCTGGATCCCATAACAAGAGTAGGGGGAGGTACCGCACGAGATCAAGGGGGTGGAGGTGTCGGATGAGGGTCGTCCAGCGGTTGGTGAGGATACAGGCCTCGAGCTCCGGCGGCCGTCGCCATCGCAATGGGCCTGCGCCGGACGCGGCTCCGGCGCCACGGCGGTGGATGGCTACTGCATCCGGGCAGCTTTGAATTCGCCAACCCGAATTGACCAGCCGCCACCCCAGCTCAAGGTCTTCCCAGAAACAGAAGTAGTTCTGCGCCCATGGTCCGTGTGCATCAGCTACCGACGCCAACGCCTGTTGGCGGAACACCGCGAGCGCTCCA
>Ga0209013_10003833_pt1 | contig 13250 bp, 9 predicted proteins | sample Cruoilmetagenom2_FD_187291 | JGI IMG/M metagenome (GOLD analysis project Ga0209013, IMG submission 187291) | Oil polluted marine microbial communities from Coal Oil Point, Santa Barbara, California, USA - Sample 2 (SPAdes) (version 2) | ecosystem: Environmental > Aquatic > Marine > Oil seeps ... | reverse complement strand
CTGTACAGTGAGGCTGGTATCGCCCTTGACTGTCACCGAACGTGTGCCGGACTGGACAGTAGTCGCATCATTGCCAGATTTGATGGTCGCCGTGCGGTTGTTCTCTACCGTCGTGGCCATATCCTTCTGAGCATGGATGGTGATGTTCTCCTTACCCTTGGAATCATCCATGGACATTTCATTATACCCGCCGCCGCCGGGTGTCGAATTGGATTTCATTCCGCTGACCATCTTTTTTCCAGGCAGTCCAAAAGGAGGCATCAATTCAGCGTTATACACGCGGCCAGTGATGATCGGCTGATCAGGATCCCCCTCCATGAAGCTGACAATCACCTCTTCCCCGATACGGGGGATGTCAATGCCGCCAAAACCTTTGCCGGCGTGGACCTGGGACACCCGAATCCAGCAGGAAGTATTCTGGTCGTATTCCCCCTCCCGGTCCCAGTGAAACTGTACTTTCACCCTTCCGTGTCCGTGTTCGTCCGTATAGATCTCTTCTCCGGATGGACCGGTGACCATGGCGGTCTGGGTGCCCTGCATGATCGGCTTGGGAGTTGAGCGCTCAGGCCGGAACTGAAAGGAACTAGGAATTACTGTAAAAGAACAAACACACATCTCGTTCATCTGGTCCGAAGTCTCATAGGCTTCGGCGGCCGCCTGATAACCGGTTGATACAACTAGGTACTCCCTGTTCTGGTCTTTTCGGGAATGCTTAGCCAGGGTGAAAAGATATCCCGAACAAATACCCCGGGAATCCGACTGGCCTGTGCAAACTTCATGGGATTGAGCCAGCTCTTCCATTCGCAGTTTTGCATATTTATCCCCATCCGTCTTCTCCGAATATTCACCGGGGTAATCATAGATTTCATAATCCGCCTCGGCATGGGGCATTTTCAGCTTTTCAATACTCATCAAAGAGGTGCTGGGTTTTTCAAAATTATAATCGACATGGGCAAATTTCCCTGACCTGACACGTTTTTCAACCGTCCATTCACTGATTCGCTCCAAAATCGCCGAGCCTGTCGTATCGGCAATAAAATCTATCTCACCATAATTTCCCCATGGGTCATGCTTGCTCCGGGAATCGCATAGAACAATGGTGCATTTTCCGGATTCGTGAAGGAAATAATAGTAGATTCCCTCCTGCTCCATCAGACGGCTGACGAAATTGAAATCTGTTTCCCGGTACTGTACACAGTAGGTCCAGGTCCGATACCCACCGGAAAGCCGATCCTCGATGTCGCTGAACCCGAGATCATTGAATACTTGCTTGATGATGTCCGGCACCGTTTTTTCCTGGAAAATACGGCAATCGGAGGTTCGGGTCAGAAACCATAACCAGGGCACCATTGTCGCCCGGTACCGGGCAAACTTGACGCTGGTTGACACCCCCTGCACAAAGCGATTGATATAACCGTTCCAGTAACGCGTTCCGCCTTCCGGAAGTTCCATACGAATGGTTACATTCTGCCCGATGATATCGTCAAAATTGATCTCGTAATCCTCGCTTAACAAATCGAGATCAAACTCGGACAGGCGGCTGATTTCTTCGTGACCTGAGAAACTACGCAGCAGTAAAACATCTTCGCCCAACGGTGTATCAATGGCTATATTTCGGGTTGCCTGGGTAGGTTGCGGCATGGTACAGCCCCCTTGATTCAGATTTGACGGTCCCGTAAAAAGTCCAACTTCTGCGTTGTGCTGCATTTCGCAATCATTCGACGTACGATAAGTACGCCTCATAATTACAAAATTTGCACACCTTGAATTTGAACTTTTTACGAAACCGTCTAAATCGAACTTTTTACGAGTTCATTAGATTTGATTCAATTTAAAACCAAAAACCAAGCCGCGGGGCCCCAACGAGCCCCGCGGGAATCAAGCAGCCAAGTTTCTTATGCCTCGCCTGCTTCAACTTTCCAGCTGTACTCAACTTTACCTTTTGATTTGCCCGTAGGATCCGCTTCGTTATAGGTGACTTTGATTTCTTCAAAGTTCAAGGCAAAGTCTTCCATCGGCACATCTTCCGATTGACCGCTGCCGGAGATATTGTAGCTTGTGACCAGGACGTTTTTCAGCTCATAGGCATAATAGGTCACTCGTCCGGCATCCGTATATGACGCTGTCAGGTCGATATTGACTTTGGGAAAGACTTTACCCAAGCACACGGCTTCGGCGATCTTGGGGCTAGCCTTATCGAGCTCTTTGTTTGCATGGATGTCTTCCACTACCACATCCCCCCGGCGTCGTGTCGCTCCGGTAGAGGAGCTTCCCGGTTGCAGGAGCCCTTGGCTGAAAGAAGCTAAATCGCTCCAACCTTTATGATCCTTGTCCTGTGCCTCACCATCAACTCCATCAAATTTGATATAAGCCGCCATTTTTTCCCTCCTTATTTAGATGTTTATATGAGAAACTACAAGCTTCAGAGCTTATAGCCATGGATTGCCATCGTTCCACGCTTAGGTAAAAGAATAGCTGAAACCACCGTCTTGCACACCCACGAGAACCCGAGCCAGCACTTTCCCCTCCATCATGCGTGATAAAAGTTCGCTGCTGATTTCAGGTAACAGGGTATGGGACAAAATAGCATCCACCATTCGTGCACCGCTTTCCACCTCGGTGCAACGGTTTTGGACCAATTCGACAACCTCGTCGTCATAAGTGAATGGTACCTGATGATTTTCCTGGATACGTTTTTCAATTCTGTCCAATTGCAGACGAATGATCTTCCTCAGCACTTCGTCGCCAAGAGGATAAAACGGAACCACTGTCAACCGTCCCAGAAAAGCTGCAGGAAATGCTTTCAGCAAAGGCTCTCGCAGCGCCTTGACCATACCCTCGGGATGGGGCATGAGTTCCGGGTCCTTGCACATGCTCATTATCAGATCGGTCCCCACATTGCTGGTGAGAAGAATGATGGTATTCTTAAAATCGATCATTCTCCCCTCACCATCTTCCATTCTTCCTTTATCGAAAACCTGGAAAAAGACTTCGTGCACGTCCTTGTGGGCTTTTTCCACTTCATCCAGCAGTACGATACTGTATGGACGCCTGCGAACAGCTTCAGTGAGCACCCCGCCTTCACCGTATCCCACATATCCAGGGGGGGCTCCTTTTAAGGTCGAAACAGTGTGGGCTTCCTGAAACTCGCTCATGTTAATGGTGATAACATTCTGCTCGCCCCCGTAGAGGGCCTCTGCCAAAGCCAGCGCTGACTCTGTTTTGCCCACACCGCTCGGTCCCACCAGCAAAAAAACACCGATCGGTCGAGCCGGATTCTCCAACCTGGCCCGCGAAGTCCGAATGCGCATGGCGATAGCATCCAGGCCATGTCGCTGTCCGATCACACGTTTTTCGAGCGTATCAGCCAGATGCATGATGGCCTCAATTTCATTTTTGACCATGCGGCCAACCGGGACACCGGTCCAGTCGGCGACCACTGATGCTACCACCTGAGCACTGACGCTCGGCAAAATCAACGGAGATTCCCCCTGGATATCGCTAAGCTTGTCCATCAGCTCTTTCAGCTCAGCCATCATGGTTTCGCGTTCCTGCGGGGTCAGAATGCCGCTTCCGGTCTCTGTCTGCGAAACTTCTTTTTTTTCCGACCCGGCCTTGGTCTCAGCTTCTGAAAAACCCATTTCGGTGGAATTTTCATCAATGGATTTTCCGGTACCAGCCCTGAGATTAGCTCTTAGTTCAAGAATCTTATCCACTAGATCTTTTTCTTTTTGCCAGCCATCTTCATGCACTTTCAGTTCTTCGACTTCATGAGCCAGCTGGGCTTTAATCTCATCCTGCCGATCCTGGCGAGCCAACCCCACCGCTTCTTCACGGGTCAAAATTTCATTTTCCGTCTCCAGCGCCGAGATACGCCGTCGGCATGCTTCAACGGCCGGAGGTGTCGCATGCAGACTGACCGCCACCCGTGCACAGGCGGTGTCCAGCAGACTGACCGCTTTATCAGGAAGCTGACGAGCGGGAATATAGCGATGAGAAAGCTGTACCGCAGCTACCAGCGCTTCATCGAGTATTTGCACCCGATGATGCTTCTCACTGACGCCTGCTAATCCGCGCATCATGATAACCGCCTGATCTTCAGACGGTTCATCAATTTTCACCACCTGAAATCGCCGGGTAAGAGCGGCATCCTTTTCAAAATACTTTTTGTACTCGGCCCAGGTTGTCGCCGCAATGGTCCTGAGCGTCCCCCGGGCAAGGGCAGGCTTGAGCAAATTTGCAGCATCTCCAGAGCCGGCGGCACCACCGGCACCGATCAGGGTGTGGGCCTCGTCAATGAAGAGGATGATCGGTTTGGGTGACGCCTGGACCTCTTCAATGACCTGCCGCAGACGGTTTTCAAACTCCCCTTTCATGCTGGCGCCCGCCTGGAGCAGCCCCAAATCCAGAGTACGCACAGAAACATCTTTCAACGGCGGTGGAATATCGCCCGATACGATACGCTGAGCAAATCCTTCCACAACTGCTGTCTTTCCTACACCAGCCTCACCCGTCAGAATGGGATTATTTTGACGACGGCGCATAAGGATGTCAATAATCTGACGGATTTCCTTATCCCGGCCCAAAATCGGATCGAGCGACCCTTTTCGGGCGGTTTCCGTCAAATCCACGGAAAACTGAGCCAATGCTTCCTGTTTACCCATTGCCGCCGGTGCCACCGCACCGCTGGCCTCGCCAGGGGCGACACCACCACCCACCCGGGTACCGTCTTGTGCGCCGAGAGCATCTTCTGGTGAACCGCTAACAACGGATGAAAACCTGTCCGACAGGTCTTCCACCTTTATTTTTTTAAATTCAGAGGATATCCCGGACAATATCGATTTCAGACCCGGTGTCTTTAACAGTGCAATGATCATATGTCCTGTACGCACCTGGGAGACACGAAAGAGCAGTGTGCTGTAAACCCATGCCCTTTCAACAGCCTCTTCCAGGTGGGGTGAAAAGTCCGATATTGAGGTTGCTCCACGCGGCAGACTATCCAGAGAAGATGTAATGTCGGATGCCAGGCGGGAGGGATTGAGGTCGTAGTGATTAACAATACTATGAAGATCCGAATTTTGCAACTGCAGAACCATGTTTAGCCAATGTACCAGTTCAACATAGGGATTTCCGCGCATCTTGCAAAATACAGTAGCACTCTCCACCGATTTATACGCCAGGCTGTTAAGCTTACCAAACAACGCTGTTCGACTTATTTCCGCCATGATGATGTCCTTTTGCTGTTGTTCAATCCATGGTTTTTTTATGCCCGAATACCAGTGAGGGTTCCTGCATCTCCAAGCTAACACACCTCTGACTGAAGCTTAAGATCTTTAACATCCTGTTCAAAGGGATAACTTTGAACCCAGGTTGTACATCCCAGACGCCCTGATTTACCAAGGCGTATTTTCGGCACTTCGGATGCCTTCAAGATAAGCTGAAGTTCCCACGACAGTCCGTCTCCCACATAATTTCTCACCCAGTCTTTCAGTGTTGCATAACTATTTCCTCCCAGCAGCATTTGTTCATATTTTTTTAGGCTCATGGGACCCAATACTATTCTGAACTTTTGCTGGCAATCCCATAGCTGGGAACCCACGGTCGCGTTAACACCTACGGTTGCTGAATCGGCGGACTGACCCAATCGGCATCGGTAAGTTTCGGGAATCCTGACCCACTGGCCGATAAACTCCTCGATGGATGTCTTTATGCCGAAATAATGTTCTAAAATCGCACGCAGCCCCTCGGCATGACGCGTCTGGCACGATAAATGTCCGGAAAAATGCAACTTTGCCACATCAGGAACATTATCCCGATGGCAAAGGGAGTCAAGGCCGATGCCAATCAGGCTTCCGATATAGACTGAGAAGCGATCTTCATAGGAACGGTCGTAACTTACAGTTTGACACTTGCAGGCCCAGGCCCGGTAAAACAAACTGATCATGCGGTGATTAAAAATATCTAAAAAACGGGCCAATGTATGGTCGTTATGATTCAGTTCACGGTCGTGAATGTAATCCGTAATGTGAAGCGGCATGGGCCCCTGAGGCCCGAGCAGTCCCAGAAAATTGACTATAAGGCGCGGCTTGCTGGTTTCTGTAGCTTGCTCATAACCCTGAAGCGTAGCCGGAGGAAATCTCAAAGAACATTCCTGGCAAAATTGAACCGGTTCATCCGACGAACGGGTTGCATAACCCACCCGGGGTTTATCCGAAAAATGGCATTCCAGCCGTCGGACAGCCTGAAAGAAACTGACCCCCACAGGGTTTTCGAGAAATCGCAGTTTTAAAGCGTGTGCCTGATCCCCAAATTTGCCGGCCATCGCATAATTTCTCCGCGTTCCCGCGTTTTGATCACCGTTTCCGTGAACGAGTTAATTGAGACATACTTGGAAAAAAAAACGTTCATTACAGCTCCTAAAAGAAATACCCCGATTCCCTCGAAAGCCGATTCATCAAATTCGAGTGTAATCTCAAGACCCCGAACAAAAGCTACCTGTCCCTGGTCACTGATCCGGCGGGTGATGGGGCGGCTGTTAACAGCCAATAAACCTTCTATCTGTTTTTTAGACTGGATATTGCGGGCGTCACAATATAACCTGAACAAATCCCGAATGGCGGCCGAGCCTTTTTGATCCGGACCTTCTACTAATGAAAGATAATTTAGACTCAGGTGATTAATAATACGCCAGGAGATCTCTCCTTCGGCAATAGAGGGGCGGGGTGGTGTCGGTCCCCCCACACACCGCACGGACTCCACCGGTGAAGCGATGTCAAGGTTGAAATCCGTTTTACCCCGACCAACCCCCATTTGAATGGGAAGATCGCGGTTGGTACAAAGGGTTTCAACTGCCAGCTGCCGCAGATCGGATCGGTACGGTGCTGCGGCAGAATCTACAATTGACAAAAATACTTCACTGCCGCCGTAGCTGGATCGGCGACCCCGCTGCTTCTCCCTGCTCGACATTATACGGGGGGTGCGATTCACCGTGAAGTATGCGCCACTGCCATTTTTTTCTTCTACATCAGTAGCCGAATAAAAAGGGGTAAAAGATTGTTTTTCATCGGCACGAACGCCGTAACCGGTTACGTTGGTCACCTGAAAGACCTCATAATCCATGGGGGAGGTCCGATTGGGAACAACGTGAAACTCAGTAAATTTATCGGACAAGTGAATAACATCAGCCCGTTTTGAAAACAGGTTGATCGCCGTGGTGCAATACAAAGCAAAATTACTAGCATCAATCCGCCCTTCAAGCGCCGAGTCTTCTTGATCAAGAAGAATAACCAGATCAATAAGGTTGCTTTGGCATTGTTCGATGTAGCGGCGCAGGCCATTGATTCGGAAGAATAAAAACCGTTGCGGAAAGGCAAAATATTCCCGGAGCAGCCGATAGCCCCGAAAAGATCGGGCCACAACCGGCAAAAGGGCTTCCTCATCAATAAATCCAACCGGCTCGATTTTTTTAGGCGGCAGCACATGCTGCCAGGCATAAGGCTTTTCCGTTGGCCGGACCAGTAAATTTTTACGATGAGCAAAGATTTGCTCGTAAATTTTCATCGGAAAATCTTCAGCACCCCGGATAAAAAAGGTTAATGTATCCAGGTTTAATTTAGAAAAGGTTAGATCTGACAGAGTTTCAAGGCGAATACGGATCCCTGCTTTGGCAGCATCCATCGAATCCGGTGGCTTGAGGCTGCTTATATCCCGCGCAAAATAATCCGCTTGAATTATTTTGACTGGCCAAAGCATGACAGAATGTCCGGTACGATACTCGCACGCAGTTCGATCATCGGGGCCGATCACCGACCGTAAAACCGTTCCCCGCTGAATCTCAAATCCATTTTCCAGGCCGCTTCCCCTTATGTCAAAGTTGAACCCGACAACTGCCATGGAGGGAGTTGGAGACAGATAGTGAGGATAAACGGTTTCCAGCATCGCCTGGGTAAACTGTGGAAATTCGGCATCTAATTTCAGATGAACACGCGCAGCAAGAAATGCGAATCCTTCCAGCAACCGTTCCACATAAGGGTCACCACAGGCAAATTCATCCAGAGAGAGCCGGCCGGCAACTTTAGGAAACTCCCTGGCAAAATCACCTGCCGTACTCCGCAGATGTCGGAGTTCCTCATTATAATATCTCAATAACCGTCTATCCACTGCCCCCCCAATTTAGCCGGGCCTTGCCTGTTTCAAGATCCAATTCGGTTTTAATAAACAGCGATTCGGGAATGGATTGGGTCCATAAAATCCCACGGATTTCAAAACTAAGCGAGCGGCGATTGCTCATTTCATACGGATCTATCGTTATGTCAATGGAAAGGGTATCGGGAAGAATACGCGGCTCAAAACGTCGAATCGCTTCAATTAGTTGATACCGCATGTCATCGACACTAAGGCTGGACGCCGTCATCCCTGCTACGTTCTGTACGCCAAAATTCAAAACCGATGATACGATATCATCAAACTCGTCCAATCCGCTTTGCCCAACATTGGCGTGAGTGTTCAGTAGCCAGGACAGATCGCGCAAAACCGCTTCCCGGTATCTTTGTAGGCTCACCACACGCTTATTACGGCTTTCCTGCTTTTTTTCCGGCTCATCGTCGGTCAGCCTGTCCAGCAGACAAGGCTGTAATTTTTCTAACGGTGTCAACTCAGCCATGCTGAACGCTTTCTTTTGGTAGGATGTCCAAAGGATCGAAGGTCACTTCTCGAATATCCAGCAAAGGATATTCTCCATGATCCGTAGTCAGCATGCGCTGCCCTAAACCAATAAAAAAATTATTCCCCTGATTCCTCCAGTTGGTTTTTCGGCTCATCCGAAATCCGCTGTCCTCCTCTTCTTCCGAACCGGGATACCGGCTTGGAATAAGGCCAACCGCCTGACCTTCATTGGTCCATGTGAATGTTGCCGTAAGCCATATCACATCACGGAGATTGACAGGTTTTTCGATTTGTATTTTTCGAATCCGCTCAAAAGGTACCCAATAATACTTTCCGTTGATGATGGCTTCAAGAATGGGCCCCAGCCTCTCATCTGCATCAGCAATCCACGTGAATGCCTGCCCGTCTATTTGCCCTGATATCGCCGGAGCCGCCTCGAAGGCCTGGTCGCGCAGACCAACTGCAGCTTCGGATTGACCCGTAAACAACAGGCTTGGTATCTGGGTGAGCCATACCATCCAGTCCAAAGGTTCACCAAAAATTAACGGGGTTCGTTTGCCTTGAAAAACATTGGCGCGCAACACCTCACAATTCAAAGCAGGACGATAGATTTGGGCCATCAGCAAAACATCCGAATCCGTTTCGGCCGCTACATTAAGTTGGGTAAGGGCGCGTTCCCACTGCCCCATAATACTTAGCAATTGAAACAGAAATATCCTCAGCTCAACTTTTTCAGGATGTTTGCGAATGCTCTCTTTGAGTTCAGCCAACGCTTTTTCAAGATCACCGGATTGAAGATATGTCTCTGCTTGCATGGCGCCTCACTTTTTCATTTATTACCAGTTTAACCAAGATGCGGGTTTTAATGAAATCAGTTTCCACCCTTGGCCGATGGCAGTTTTGAGACCAATCTTAAGGATACGGTCAAGCCTTCCAACTGATAATGAGGGCGCAGATAAAACTTGGCGCTATAGTATCCCGGATTGCCTTCAATATCCTCGACCACTACTTCTGCAGCCGATAATGGATATCTCGCTTTAACTGATTGAGAAGCGGTCGGATCCGTGGTAACATATTTGGTGATCCAGTTGTTCAGCCATTTTTCCATATCTGCCCGCTCCATGAAAGAACCCACTTTATCCCGTACGATGCACTTGAGGTAATGAGCAAAGCGACATATTGCAAAGAGATAGGGCAGTCTGGCCCCTAGGTTTGCATTGGCGGTGGCATCCGGATCATCATACTCCGCTGGCTTGTGCAAGGATTGCGCCCCCACGAATACCCCATAGTCGGTATTCTTCCAGTGAGAAAGCGGCATTAATCCGTTTTTGGCCAGTTCCGCTTCTCTGCGGTCGGTGATAGCTATTTCTGTCGGACATTTCATGTCCACGCCGCCATCATCCGTGGGAAATGTGTGACAAGGCAATCCTTCCACCATACCACCACTCTCGGCACCCCGTATCTGGGAACACCAACCAAAATTTTTAAAGGCCCGGTTGATATTAACTGCCATGGCAAAGGCGGAATTGGCCCAACAATATTTAGAATGATCGGCCCCTTCGATATCCTCTTCGAAATCAAATTCCTCCACTGGATCGGTTTTGGCTCCATAAGGCAGACGGGACAAAAAGCGGGGCATCGTCAGACCGATATACCGGGAGTCATCCGAGTCTCGAAGAGAGCGCCAGGGCGCATAATCAGCGGTTTGCAGAATTTTTGTCAAATCCCTTGGATTCATTAACTCCTGCCACGTATCCATGTTCATCAGCCCTGGATCGGAGGCGGAAATAAACGGTGCGTGTGCCGAAGCAGCAATTTTGGCCATCCCATCAAGAATTTGCACATTTTGAGGAGTATGGTCGAAGTAATAGTCACCGACCAAACAGCCATAAGGCTCTCCACCCGGTGTACCGTATTCATCCTCATACATCTTTTTAAACAACGGGCTCTGATCCCATGCGGTTCCCTTGTATTTTTTTAGGGTTTTTGTTAAATCTTTTTTGTTCAGGTTTATTACCCTGATCTTGAGCATTTCATCGGTTTCCGTATTGTTTACCAGATAGGATAATCCGCGCCACGTTCCTTCCAGCTGCTGGAAATCCGGATGATGGATGATTAAATTGATCTGCTCACTAAGCTTTCTATCAATTTCTGCAATAATTGTCTCAATGGTCCTGACGGCATCGTCGGAAATCAATGCGGTTTGTTGCAGCGCTTGTGCCGCCAATTCCTGTACGGCAGCCTGAACAGCCTCGCGGGCTCTATCTGTCTTGGGTTTAAATTCTTTCCGGAGGAGCCCTTCAAATTCACCCATCTCAATGGTTTGGGCTTCTGCCGCTTCTGTAGCGGCGGCCTTGTTTTCATCTGCCATGATCAACTCTCCCCTTCTGTTTTTTCGGATTCCTCATTCGGTTTGGGTGTCGAGGACAACGCCTGCATGAGTGCCGGATCGTTTAGAAGCCGGGCAACAAGCTCTTCCGCACCCCCCTTGCCGTCCATATAGGTGAGTAAGTTGGCCAATTGTGTTCGGGTTGTGAGCAGTTTGTTCAGGGACTCAACTTTTTGGGCTATTGCAGCCGGTGAAAAGTCATCCATGCTTTCAAAGGTCAGATCGACGTTGAGATTACCTTCTCCGGTCAACGTGTTTGGAATCTGAAAGGCAACCCTCGGTTTTGCAGATTTCATCCGTTCATCAAAATTATCCACGTCGATTTCCAAAAATTTTCGATCTGCTACGCCTGATAGTGCCTCTTCCGGTTTACCGGACAAATCGGCCATTACCCCCATCACAAAAGGCAGATTAATGTTTTGTTCCGCTCCATAGGTTTCCAGATCATACTCTATTTGAACCCTCGGAGCTCTACTGCGCGCAATAAATTTTTGACTGCTGGCTTTTCCCTTGACCATGATGTTTTCTCCTTTTCTCGATATCTTTTTAATTTTGCGAGTTACGGTTAATCACAAATTTGTCAAAAACAATGCCGAACTGTTTTACGAACTATTGAATTAACTGTCGGTTAGTTCTTCACTGTCGGTCGGTTCTTCCTCACCACTAACCATTTGTACCTGGGTCATTGCATCCGGGGAAATGTTGCGGATGATATCCACAAAAGTTCGGCCAACAAGACGTTTAGCCCGCCTTAGCAGCAAAGGCACGGGGCTGGATGGTTCATTTTGTTCATAATAAACAATAATCATGTCTAAAGCTTTATGTACGTCCTGATTCGATGTGATCTGACCGGATAATTCTTGATTTAAGGATTCAACCGCTGAAAGTTTCATCTCTTTGTTAACGTCCGACTGGGGTTCATCTAATGGGGGTTGTTTGCCTTTGAAATAAGTTTTTATTTTATTCTGTGTCTGCTTGAGAAATGAAGAATCCGTACCATACCCCCTGCGCTCCAGGTACACACCTGTTTTTGTGTGCATTTGTTTCAACACTTGCTCAAGCCTGTCGAAATTGGGTGCCATTGCCGTCCCCACATGGTCAATTAACACGTGGTCCAAGGCATGTAAATGCTCGATGCATCCGTGCAGTATCTGATCGGTATTTTGTAACTCCTGAATATCGGTCTGCTCGAAAGCAGCATCAATGAGCTGAATGGTAGGGAAATCTTTAGCTTCCGTCTCAGGCACTGAAATTTCCCCAGATGCCACCATAAAATGCCTCAGGCTCGGTTGGGGCAAACGAACATTGTTAGGTTTACAAAGCGGCACATTCATTAATCGGGGGATGAATTTCATGGCATCCTGGTCGCTCATTACCGACGGAGGGGGGGAAAGAGAACCAATGATGTTCATTCGCTCCATTGGATCATTGTCATCCTCTGGATCCAATTGGGGGAAGAAACATTCCCAATAACATTCTATAACACGTCTCAGCAAAGCGAGCCCATCGTAAAACCCCGGCAGCCCCTCGAGACAAAGGTTCGAAACAGTCAAATAAAGTATCAACCTGAGATCCCGACTGCGCTCAAGCAATTTAAGACTCTGGCTTTTTACTTTTTTCCAATCAGGCTCCTCGCTTTTATGGATATGATCCCCTACCTGGGTTTCTTCCGTGCCTTGAGCAAGTCGATCGAGTTCCAAGAATTCGATATCGTAGGAAATATCCTCTCCACAGGGAGCATCCGGTGAAATTTCAGTTAGAAATGCATCAAGGTCGAAATGAGTCACGTAAATCCTCTCCTAATCCTAATTTTTTATAGTGATTTCCGGTTAGGAAATTGCATACAAATATTGTAAAATCAGCGTGTTAAATCATATTTTTGCTTGACATTTCACTGATAATGTGCGGCGAATTTATTGCAAATAGAATTACAAATAAGAACCAGACCAAAGTTGAATAAAATCTTTCGCATTTAAAGAGCGGTTAAAAACTACCAAAAAGTTTTTTTCTGGGATTCCTCCCATAAATACCGCACTAGGTGTACCGGAGCTATGAGATTTTAACAAAGAACACCAAAGGGCTGCCATATCAGAGGGACCTCCTATCGCCTGATTGTCAAGGGGTATATGAACTTCCATTTTTTCTGACAGGTGTCTCACTTTTTTCTTTATTTCACCATGGGTTATTGAAATTGTCA
>Ga0209013_10003832_pt1 | contig 13250 bp, 11 predicted proteins | sample Cruoilmetagenom2_FD_187291 | JGI IMG/M metagenome (GOLD analysis project Ga0209013, IMG submission 187291) | Oil polluted marine microbial communities from Coal Oil Point, Santa Barbara, California, USA - Sample 2 (SPAdes) (version 2) | ecosystem: Environmental > Aquatic > Marine > Oil seeps ... | reverse complement strand
TAGCAATCGCCCAGGAAGGAACTCGCTGGTTCTGATTATTAGCCTTAGCAAGCCGTTTCTTTCGTCCCTTTGAATTCAAACTCATACACTGCACATCCAAAAATTATAAGTACGCTGGCCTTTACTACCTGCGTGTGATCTGTATGTCTCTCTTTTTAGGAATCGCCTTACTCAAAAGCTTTTTGAGCTGAGCATCATCAATCATGCCCTGCACCCTACCACTCTGGGAGAGCGCTATGAGTTGAGATTCTATCTGCTCCACAAGACCTTGTTTTGTCATCTTCAACCTATTCAACCGCTCTCTTGCCTCGGGTGTCAGAATCTGACGCATCACCGACTGCTTCTGAGCCTCCAGTTCAGCCATCTGATCCCGTTCATCAACCTGTGTCTGCTGCCTCTGCAACTCTTCGAGACGACGCCTGCGGATCGCTTCAAGCCCATCATCCATAAAAAATACACCTCAATATCCAATACCCAATAAACTAATATTTTGCAAGTTCTGGAATCCCCTCAACAAGTGACAGCTTCACCTCATGAGAAGCATTATCAAGGAAAGACTGGCCCGTAGCTGTAATTGAACGACCCCCTTTCGAAGACTCGATGAATCCAACTTTCTCCAGCCCACCAAGAGCCTAACGTAACACAGCGCCACTGCCCCTTTTGAAACGAGGAGGCTTCGAACCACGCCTCTTCTTTCCACCATACACCGTCTTGAGCCTCGATACGCCAACAGGACCGTCCATATACACCCTACGAAGGATCGATGCACACCGCACATACCACCAGTCCGGGTCATCAGGAGGCAATCCCCTGTTCACACCCGTCTTCACAAAGACAGCCCATTCAGGAGGCATGATACCCTCCATATCCTTCAACTTATCCGAGACCTTACCGATTAACTCACTTGCAGGTACATCATAGACCGTTGTCATTCTTTCACCAGTAACAAACCAATTTGATAATTAAATATGAAACAGCGTGTTATCTCCAGTATACTATTTACCTCTTTCGGGAATAAGTGGTTCATAGCATAAATACAAATAGCAGTACTTGACTTATCATTTTGGTGGTGTTTTAGGTTGAGGTTTGATCGGTTCACGTTGAAGGCTCAGGAAGCGATGCAAGAGGCACAGAATATCGTTCTTGAGAATGATCAGCAGCAGTTGGATGTAGAGCATTTGATGCTTGCTCTGTTGGAGCAGTCCGAGGGTGTAGTGCTCTCGATTCTTCAGAAGCTCGGTGCAAACCCTGCCGCGATCAAAAAAGCAATCTTTGACGAGATACAGAAGCTCCCACAGATAAGCGGTGCGGGTGCAGGACAACTGTATCTCACCCCGCGTTTGAATCAGGTTATAGATACTGCTTTTGATCAGATGGAAGAGTTGCAGGATCAGTATGTGAGCACAGAACACTTACTGCTTACTATTTCTGGCGAGAGCGATGGGGCGTCTTCTATTATCTTGATGCAGGGGGGTGTTACGCATGATGCTATTTTGAAGGTTCTTGTTGACATCCGTGGCAGCCAGCGGGTTACGGATCAGACACCAGAGGACAAGTATCAGGCTCTTGAAAAATATGCAAGAGACCTCACAGAGATTGCCCGGCTCGGCAAACTCGACCCAGTCATAGGAAGGGATGAAGAGATCCGACGTGTGACGCAGGTCTTGTCGCGTCGTACCAAGAACAATCCAGTGCTAATCGGGGATCCTGGTGTTGGCAAGACCGCCATTGCTGAGGGGCTTGCTCAGCGTATCGTGGCTGGCGATGTGCCCGATACCATCAGTGGCAAGCGGGTTGTGGCGCTGGATATGGGAGCGCTCATTGCAGGTGCCAAGTATAGAGGCGAGTTTGAGGACAGGCTCAAAGCAGTCATAAAAGAGGTTCAGGAATCAGATGGCAATGTTATTCTGTTCATTGACGAGTTACACACTCTTGTGGGTGCTGGTGCTGCCGAGGGTGCAATGGACGCATCAAATCTCTTGAAGCCAGCGCTTGCACGAGGCGAGCTTCGATGCGTCGGAGCAACAACGCTTAATGAGTATCGGAAGTATATCGAAAGGGATGCAGCACTCGAGCGTCGCTTCCAGACCGTGCTCGTGGACGAACCCACAGTGGAAGATACTATATCAATCCTCAGAGGTCTCACAGAGAAATACGAGATATATCATGGAGTGCGCATAAAAGATTCTGCACTCGTTTCTGCCGCGGTCCTCTCCAACAGATACATTACTGATCGATATCTCCCCGACAAAGCAATTGATCTCATGGACGAAGCAGCCGCTCACCTTCGAATCGAGATTGCAAGCATGCCTGCTGAACTGGACGAGGTTGAACGACGAATCAGGACACTTGAAATTGAGAGAAACGCGGTGAAGAAGGAAAAAGATGAGCCATCAAAAGAGCGATTGGTTGCAATAGAAAAAGAGCTTGCAGAACTGCAGGAAACAAGCAGTCAGATGAGGGCACACTTACAACTTGAAAAAGACCTTATTTCACAGATACGCAGGACAAAAGAAGAGATCGACCGTGCTAAAATGGATGCCGAGAAAGCAGAACTTGAAGGAAACCTTGAGCGAGTGTCAGAAATCCGCTACGGCAAACTCATCGAGCTTAACAAGCAATTGGAAGAAGCAAACCAGACGCTTGCAGAGATCCAGAAAGATCGAAAAATGCTGAAAGAAGAAGTGGACGAGGAAGACATCGCAGAAGTGCTATCCAAATGGGCAAATATCCCGGTTTCAAAGATGCTTGAAGGAGAAATGGAAAAACTCGTTCACATGGAAGAACGAATAAAAGAACGCGTGGTAGGACAGGAAGAAGCCATAACAGCAGTGTCAAACGCAGTCCGCCGCGGTAGAGCCGGGATTTCAGAGCCAGACAGACCCATTGGAAGCTTCATATTCATGGGGCCAACCGGTGTTGGAAAGACCGAACTCTCACGCGCCCTTGCAGAATTCCTCTTTGACGAAGAAGCGGCAATGATACGAATCGACATGAGCGAATACATGGAAAAACACACCGTGGCAAGACTCATTGGAGCGCCGCCAGGATACATTGGATACGAGGAAGGCGGACAACTGACCGAAGCCGTGAGACGCCGACCCTACTCAGTCATACTCTTTGATGAAATCGAGAAAGCACACAGCGATATCTTCAATCTCTTCCTCCAGATACTTGACGACGGACGGCTCACAGACGGGCACGGGCGCACAGTAGACTTCAAGAACACCGTGATAATCATGACCTCAAACGTTGGCAGCCAGTGGATAGAACTCGCCAAGAACGAAGAAGAGATGCGATTACAAGTCATGGAAGCGCTCCACCGAGAGTTCAAACCCGAATTCCTCAACAGATTAGACGACATCATAATATTCCACCCCTTAACACAAGAACAAATAAAGAGCATAGTAGACATCCAACTTTGCCACCTCCAAAAACGACTTGCCGAGAAAAAACTCACACTCAACCTAACAAACACAGCAAAAGAATTACTCGCAAAAGCAGGATATGACCCAAACTACGGAGCACGACCACTCAAACGCGCAATACAACACCATATCCTCGACCCACTAAGCCTCAAAATAATCGCAGGAGAATTTCCAGAAGGCGATACTATACAGGTGGATGAAAAAAGCGGAAAACTCGTGTTCAACAAGGCGTGACGGCTTTGGTACAGACGAACCTCATAAGCGAATTTTACCGGAGCCTTTCAAAGCTTAGACCACTGATGGGATAGGATTGAAAAAAACAGATCGGTTGATTGATCAAATAGTTTACAGGTTGTGTGAGCTAACCAGGAAAGGAAAAAGGTGGTGGAGATTAGTGAAGAGAAATAGATATATATAGTGCAATACTAAATTAAAACAAGGTGATGGTTTTATGGTAGATATGATATCTGAGTTGTTAGAACTGAAAGAATATAACTCGCTACGACCGCCACAAGAAAAAGCGATTGAACGGGGTTTATTGGAAAATACCAAAAACTACATAATTATAGCGCCAACATCTACCGGAAAAACATTTACAGCAGAACTAGCGATGTATAAAACATTGAAATCTGGTGGGAGGGTATTATATTTAGTTCCTTCAAAGGCACTTGTAACAGAAAAGATAAGTGACTTTAAATATCTCGAGGAGAAGAAAGACTACTATGTAACCGATACAAAAGGAGATGACGCATGGGATAAAGCACACATTCTCGTTACAACATTCGAACGATTCTTTTTTGAAACGCTTAAGAATCCGGTACGTACTCAAGGATTCAATTTGGCTATTATTGATGAATTTCATTTACTTTATGATAAATTCAGAGGATTTATTTTAGAAAAAAGTCTCATTTTATCCAAAGAATTTGATTTAAGATTGATATGTTTATCGGCTACTTTCGAGGATAAAGAAGAAGTGGCAGAATGGTTGGGTAATGCAATTCTGGTTACGATTCCAGAGGATGATCGTGAGATCAAACTGGATGAAGAGGTTATCCCGGTATATGATGTACCAGCTAAAAAAAGACAACAGGAAATATATACACATTTAATTAAACTTAAAAATCACCCGTACCTAATCTTTTGCAATACCAAACCAAACTGTCTTTCAAGAGCAAAAGGTATGAAAGAATATATTCGTACACATCATCCAGAAATTTTCAGAGGGAAGCACTATACAGGTGGATGAAGAAAGCGGAAAACTCGTGTTCAACGAGGCGTGAGAACTCTAACACATCTCACCTCAGAAACCCTAACTAATGTCTTATTTACAAAAGACTTCTTCTCAACCTTGATTATCATTCGGATCGGAGATCTGAATGTCTTCCCACGAACAGCTGGAATACAAAGTAATCGAGGTGTGATACTCAAGAAACCACGGCAAACTACGGGGTACTCGGACAAATAAAAAAAGATGGGGGGGGGTTAGTAATCGAGTCGTGAAGGTATGGGTGGTGGCGAGCACGTATTGTAATATCCTTCATCAGGGCCACACTCACCCGGCGCCTTTATATCCTCACTCGGAGGAGCCACCATCTTAGAAGCTATCACATCGTCTATACGAAGTAACATATTCGCTGCCTCAACACCAGACTTTATCAACTGCTTCTTTACATTCACAGGATCAACAACGCCCTGGGTAGTTATGTCCTCGACCACTCCAGCTTCCAGCATATCGATACCAGCCCTGCTATGCCCGGCTTTGTGCTCAGATCTCAGCATGATTAAAAGATCTAACTTGTCAAGCCCCGCATTCTGGGCTATCGCTTCCGGGATTGACTCAATAGCATCAGCAAACGCTTGTATTGCAAGATGCTCTCTCCCGGAGATACTTGAGGCATATTCTCTAATCTTCCCGGCAATCTCAACCTCTATCGCGCCACCACCCGGCACCACTCCATCGTCTTCTATAACATCTTTGAGAACATGGAGGGCACCAACGATGGTATCGCCCATGTTAGAGGTGTCCGTCCTGCCAGTCGTAACAATGCTCACGGTATTAGGATTCTTACACTGCTCGAAGTAGACGATCTCTTTATCCTTTCCCCCACGTTCTTCAACAAGCCCTGCATAACCAAGATCGTCCTCGGTGAGCCTTTCAGTGTGGGGTATAAGCCTTGCACCGGTCGCCTTTCCAACCACTCTCACTTCTTCTTCACTTGCTATCTTGACTGCAAAGATTCCTTTCTTAGCAAACTCATAGACAACCTCATCGGTAAGACCTTTCTTACACAACACAATATTCACATCAAGCTCACTTACACGATCAAGAATATCGAAGAGGGGTTTCTTCTTCGCATCGGAAAACTCCTGCAATTTCTCAGAACTATTAATCTCAAACTTGAGTTTGGGCCCGATATTTAACGTACCCATTTTTGTACCAAGCTCTTTTGGCTCCACATCATCTACAAGGGCTATCCGAGCATCCTTTAACCGCCTCGGCATATCTTCATCGGCACGTTTGCTGAATATTGCAACACCGTCCACAAGATGCGTATCTCCAACACGCACACCGTCGGCATTGAGTATATGGATATCAGTGTCAACATCAACCATACCATCCTTCTCAACCCTGCGAACCGCCTTCACACAAACATCTGCCAGCAACTCCCTCACAGTCTCACTCCCTTTACTGTTCATACCAGTGAGGGCAACCTTGCAAAGATCGTCATCACCAGAACCAATCGGCTCCGATAGTTTCTCCAGCAGATCCACAGCTTTAATCGCAGCTAAATGATATCCCTTAACAATACTTGTAGAATGAACACCCTCGTCAAGCAAATCCTTTGCACCAGAAAGCAACTCACCAGCAAAAACAACAGCCGAGGTAGTGCCATCGCCAACCGCAACCTCCATCGTCTGAGCCACCTCAACCATCATTCTCGCGGCAGGACTCTCGACCTCAACCGTCTGCAACACAGTCGAACCATCATTTGTAACAACAACGTCGCCCATGGGATCAACAATCATCTTATCAAGACTGATAGGACCAAGAGTGCTTCTCACGGTCTCGCCAACAGCCTTGGCAGCCGCAATATTCCTATCAAGTGCATCACTACCAGAACTTCGCTCAACATCATCACTTAAAATCACAATTGGTTGACCAAGATTACCAGCCATACTTCTTACCTCCAAACAAAATCCAACCACGAATAGGTTTGTTGTTCTATATAAAATTTGTTCTTCATGGGTTGTCAACCCACATAGGGTTATAGTTGAAAACCTCTGATCTCTCTATTCAAGCCCGAAAAGCATACAGAAGACTCAAAACTAATTTAGTTTTTGTCAATCAACTAAGATGGAATGAATCCGTGGAAAGGCTTAACAGTGTTCCGATTCATTATCGCTATTTGATGTGTGGTATTGTTGGGATTATGCGCCCGTCGCGTTATGCTCGTGAATCGCTTCTGCTTGCAGAGTCTCTCGGGCTTGATGTATTTTTAGTTCCAATGATAGAGGTAGGGGAATATAAGGATAATGGTTTTGAGGGTTTTCTGAATCGGGTGCTTGGTGACGATAGCGATTATGTGATCTTCACCAGTGTTAATGGCGTTGAGTTCACCCTGAAGAGAATCGATGACGCTATAGGTTTCAGCAGGGCTTTGAATGATTATTGTGAGGTTGCGGCGATCGGACCGCGCACGGCAAGAGCACTCGATGAAGCAGGCATTCGTGTCACACTCCTCCCTGAGATCTACAGTTCCAGTGGCTTGCTTGAGCTTTTTCAAAGCATCTCTGGCAGGGTGGTGGAAGTTGTTCGAAGCACGCATGGCGCACCAATACTTGTGGATGAGCTTGCAGAGCGTGGTGCAGAGGTTCATGAAACCCGTGTCTACACGCTCACACGCCCGAAGGGTGAGGAGCAGTATGAATTCGTGAATCGTGTGCTTGACGGTGGTGTGGACGGGCTTTCATTCACAAGCACCATGATGGTGCATAATTTCATGAAGATTGCTCTGGAGATCGGCGTCCTCGATGACGTCGTGGATCGGTTGGGTGAAATAGCGGTTGGTGCGATCGGTACTCCAACAGCCAGGACCCTTGAGAGCTATGGTGTGAACCGGATAATAGTTCCTGAGAAGTTTCTCTTCAAGGATCTCCTATTGGCACTTAAAGAGGCTATCTGTCGAAGTTGAAGCTCTTTTTCACGATCTTCAGTGCACAGTGATCGCCGCACATCGTGCAGGTGTCAGAGTCGCTTGGTGCACGTTCACACCTGATCTGCTCTGCATACTCCGGGTCGATTGCGGATTCGTACTGTTTTGCCCAGTCGAGGTCTCTTCTGGCACGCCCCATCTCAAGATCCTGCTCGCGTCGTCCATTCTTAACCATATCGCCGATGTGTGCGGCGATACGTGCAGTGATCACACCCGTTCGTACCTCTTCAGGGTTTGGAAGAGCCAGGTGTTCTGATGGTGTCACATAACATATAAAATCGGCACCGCATGCACTTGAGATAGATGCTCCGACCGCTGCCACGATATGGTCATAACCAGGTGCGATATCGGTTACAAGTGGTCCAAGCATGTAGAATGGTCGCTCACCGCTTAACCGTTTTTCCAGTATAACATTTGCCTTGATTTCATCAAGTGGCACATGACCCGGTCCCTCCACCATCACCTGCACACCATAATCATAGGCACGATCAGAGAGTTCACAGTTGATGATCAATTCCTGGATCTGAGCACGATCTGTTGCATCATGAACCGCACCAGCACGCATACCATTGCCCAGGCTCAACGTGACCTCGTGCTCCTTCAAGATCTCAAGCAGGTAATCGAACTCGCTGTACAATGGGTTTTCCTTCTCATTGTGGATCATCCACGCAGTCATGAACGCACCACCCCTCGAGCACAAGCCGCCGAAACGCCCTTGTTTCATCAACCGTTCGACCGTGATCCTGTTAATCCCTGTGTGAATAGCCATGAAGTTGGTGCCGAGTTTTGCCTGTTCTGCAGTGATCTTGAAGAGATCATCCTCCTTCATGAACAATGCAGCGCCATCCCTGCGAATAGCCTCGATAAACGCTTGATACAGTGGAACACTGCCAACAGAAAGATCTGTGACCTCAATCACTTTCCTACGTATATCATAGAAATCACCGCCAGTTGAAAGTTCCATCAGTGTATCAGCACCTGCTTCCTGAGCAACCTTTGCCTTCTCAATCTCCATTTCAACATCTACAAGATCGCTTGAGGTGCCGATCGAAGCGTTGACTTTCGTCCGCAATCCTTTACCGATTCCAACCAGTTGAATCAAGCGATAAGGGCTTATAGGGATCACGATCGTGCCAGCCGCAACACCACGGCGGACAAACTCAGCATCAACACCTTCAGCATCAGCAACCAGTTTCATCTCATCGGTGATGATACCATTCTTTGCATCTTCCAGAAAACTCATACAATTCACCTACCTTCCATAGACCACCAAGCACTACTTTAGATTTACTCTTTCAAAAGGGCTGCCAACCTACGCTATGCTATAATTGAAACTTCATAATCTATACAGTTCACTTTACTCTATAAAGTGGAAGCACTATATGGAGTAAGCACCAATTCAAACCAGAGCGCATCCATGCAACTCAGATCAACAACCTCAAAATGGTGTCCAAACCAGATTACGTGACAGCCACGCTGTTTGCGAAGTGGGAGTGCACGAAGAATTTTGGCGAAGGTACGAAACACCGAAGCTAAATATACCATGTTATATAAAATTGACAGTATTCATATTTCACAAAACTCTTCATCTTCGTTTAGACACCAATGTGGGTAATCCTCGAATTCCACCATTTTATTTAGTGTAAAATGGTACCTTTAAAACTGGTATTGGTTTAGTATGTAAAAAATCACGAAGTGCATCAATAAGAAACCAATCTCCTACTATTGCTCCGCACCACTTGCAACCATTTAACCAATAAGAATGACCCATCGTTTTACTATAACGCTTTTTTATTGGAGCTAAATCAGCTAATTCTTTCACTCCATTTTATTGTAATGTAGCAATTGCCATTCCCAAATCTTCATTAAGTATGCTCATGTCATATAATTCAATATAACAACAAAAGACATAGTCTGAATAAACAGCAATAACCGGAGTTGCCCTTTTACATTTCCAGCATTCCATTTCAAACTTATAAATATGTGCAATTTAAGTTCTTTTATAAGTTAATTTCTTTCTAAACTCAACACGACCTCTTAATAAATTTTTTACAGCAGAACTTAGCTCTATTTCATTACAACCTATTGTGACAAAATAGTCATCATCCTTCTTTGATAACTTAAACGCTGGGACTTTATCCTCAGTAATAAATAGAGAATCTGGAAGATATCTAAAAAACCAAATTCCTTTTACACCATCCGCTCTATATTTTTTTTGCCACATTCTTGTTTCTTCATCCGTTTAACGGCTCCATTGTGTTTCGAATGCTATTCTTTCATTCCCGTTCGTAGCAAAAATATCTGCAATCCAACCATTAAAATTATATTCTGGTTCAACATTCCAACCTTCTTCTTTACAAGCTCTGAAAATTATTTCTTTTGTTTTTAGATGATTTACCGACTCAGGTTTCCAATTACATTTATATTTCGTTTTATGAACAAAATGTTCAGTCCCTAATTTACTTATTCATGGATAGGCTAAACCACCGCAACAGAACAATTTTATAGAAGTCTTCTTAGAACGAACGTATTTTTTAAATTTATTCCACTTATTATCATCCATTTCTATTGATATAATATTTTTCCCGTTCACTTTTGCTTTGAATGGCATAAATAATTCTCCAGATCACAGTTAATTTCATATAGCGTTTCGAACGCATTTGAAGTCCTGCGAAACCAGATACGCTGTGTTAGACGATGCCGCTTCAAACAGATCTCTGATCATCATTAAGTTCTAGTAAACTCTTTTATTCCCCACAAATCTTCCCGCTCCCCCGTTGACAAAACAATTTCTGGATGAATGCTACAGATGTACCGCACTCGACCTTCAGTTAAGTTATTATAACTGGCGATTGTTCTGGTAGAACGCCATTTTTGAGCACTTTTTTGTTTGGTTTCATTGTATAACCAGTCATATATTCGTTTTTTGTGGAATCTTTTGGTTAGTATCTCCTTTATTAAATCAATCAACCAAACAGCTACACCAGCTATGGCACCACCAGTGCCACCTATAATTATTCCATCCCAAACTGTAATTTCCATCAAGATCACCTCACTTTAATGTTGTAACTTCAGATTGTATTATGTATAGCGATCTCGTTTAACGTAAATATATGATTTTCCCCTTTTGTTTCTTGCTCAGGTTTTTTATGTGACTTTGGATTGTGGGACAGCCTTAAAAATGGATAAAAAGAGACTTGGAAATGCGCTAAAGGCGCGTTGCACTCTCACCCCGCTATCACTTCGTTCGGCTCACCTAACAAAAGATATATTGTTTACTTCGTTGCAATAGTTCTCCCAAATTTTTGCTCCATCACATTCCGCAAAAACTTCATATATCCCTAAATGTTATAGGACATATTACTCGGTTGAGTTTCAATTCAATAACCAAGAGAGGATTTTGATTTACTTTGATTTACTTGTAGTATCGACCGTTTCTTATTATACTTCAAGGGTATTTTCTAACGTTTTAGTGGGCTTTCAGTGTATAAAAAAGTGTAAACGTTCCTATACTCCAGGTAAATCCGACCAAAGGAAGAATTTCTTGAAATCCTATTTAGATGACTCCGGAAAGTTGGGCGACCCACTGTACCATTTTGATTATTGCTATTTGTATTTTGTTGCCGATGGTCACTCCTTCGTAGGTTATTTTTCCGTTTAGCAAAGCATCTTGTGTTTCTTTAGTAGGGGTATCAGAGTTTATTATTTTCTCTACAGTCTCTTCATCTGATTTTAACCTTAGAGTTGGATTTTCTGGGGCTCCTTTTTCCAAACTGGTTATGTATCCGTCCTGATCTGTTGTGGCACCAAATTCGATGTTTCCACTTGTTTTATTTATAATTATGTGAATTACTTGTCCTCCGAACACGTTTTTTACTAGTGGAAGGTCTGGGATAATGGTTTCAATGTTGGGGTTGTATATGTCGAGTAAGAAGTGTTCAGCTTATTCCACGGTTAAGGCTGTTGTCATTGGGGTTGCTATGATAAGAAGAGCCATCGAGACTATTAAAACATTTACCATATTGAGCCCCTATTATGATTATTTGTTTTAAACATTTTGGTCGTGTTTACGGATCGGGGGCTATAAGGTTATTGGATGCTGGCGTTGATGTGACGTTGTTGCATACTCGAGTTCGTCTCTGTTGCTTCGGTTTTAAGTAAGTTGCTTACAGCGTAATTAACATCTGAAAAAATCGGAGTTGTGGCGTGACACCAGAGCAAGTTGACACCCCCGAACTTCGCTTTTTGTTCTGTTTTGGGATCAATACTCGAACCACCAACTATCCCAAAGCTGTTTCGATACCAGAATGGTGTGCCAGTCTCCTTTTAAGCTAATGCAGCATGCCTGCTCTTTCGAGTATCGCTTCTGTGTGCTGGTGTGTGATTATCGGCATTATGTGCACGCCGCCCGCAACGCCTTGAAGTTCTCTTATGATCTCTGCTGCAATCTCAATTCCCTCGTCCACAGGGTCTGTGGAGTTTCTTATTCGCTGTACGACTTCTTGTGGAACTGTGATTCCAGGGAGTTTCTCGTCTATGAACTTCACGGTTTTTAGTGAGAAGATAGGGAGTATGCCTGCGATGATGTGTGTGTCGAGGTGCGAGACTTTTTCGATGAATTCTTTGAATTCTTCAGTGTTGTAGACTGGTTGTGTCTGAATGAACCGTGCCCCGCAAGAAACTTTCCTGTCAAGTTGCAGTAACTGCATCACATCGTGTGGATCAGGACGAACTACAGCACCAATCATAAAACCTGTTCCACCGTCAAGCCTCCTGCCCATTATATCACGTCCACTGTTTAAACTCTGGATCAACTGGAGGAGTTGTGTTGAATCGAGATCATACACCGGCTTTGTGCCAACTGTATCCCCGAGCAGTGGATGATCCCCGGTCATAGCAAGAATATTTCTAACGCCAAGACTCCACGCTCCGAGCAGGTCTGACTGGAGAGCAATCCTGTTACGATCTCGACAGGTCGTATGCACTATGACATCGTACCCCTGATCTTGCAGCGCACGTGCTGCTCCGATGGGTGACATCCTCATGATCGAACGCTGATTGTCCGAAACATTCAGAGCATCCACGCAGCCCGGAAGCAAATCCACCTCTTTTAACAGGGGTGTGATATATGTGCCTCTGGACGGTGCAACCTCTACTGTGATGACAAACCTCCCAGTCTCTATCTTTTCTCTAAAACCCAATGAGCCACCTCTCTTCAGATTTTTTCTCCAAGCCCCTCTCTCCTCACTTTCTTTGAATGATCCTTTGGTGGGTGAAACCGTGTGAAGACACCAAGATTCCCGCTCTTCTCTGCCGCTTCATATATCTGTGCCCAGACACAACTCCGCTCACCCCCTATCTCGCAAACCCCACTAATCGAGCCTCCACATGGTCCATTCTGCAATCCCTTGGGGCACTGGGCAGTAGGGCAGATCCCATGATAGAGGTGGATGTTGCATTCGGCGCACGCTGCGCACTGTTCATGCAGCATGTATCCGTCACAGACACCTCCAATGGACGTGGTATCCAGAACGGGGCACGTCTTCATGCCAGAGACTTTAGCGATCACAGAGACACCATTACCGCATGCCATGACAAGAAGGACAGT
>Ga0209013_10003831_pt1 | contig 13250 bp, 13 predicted proteins | sample Cruoilmetagenom2_FD_187291 | JGI IMG/M metagenome (GOLD analysis project Ga0209013, IMG submission 187291) | Oil polluted marine microbial communities from Coal Oil Point, Santa Barbara, California, USA - Sample 2 (SPAdes) (version 2) | ecosystem: Environmental > Aquatic > Marine > Oil seeps ... | reverse complement strand
CCTGCCTCTTTGAGTGAGTGGCTATCCACAATGTCCGTATGCGTAGCAAGACTTGCTTCTTTTTTGTTGGGAGTGAGTAAGGTTGCACCTTTGTATTTAGTGTAGTCTATGCCTTTTGGATCTACAAGTACAGGTATATTCATGTCTTTTGCTAAACTTATGATGTCTTTTGTCAGAGTAGGGGTTAGTACACCTTTACCATAGTCAGAAAGTAAGATAGCATCATAATGAAAGAAGTTTTTTTTGAGTATTTCTAGCAGTGCAAACTGAGAAGCGAGTAAAATGTTGTCTGTAGTTTCATTATCATAACGTATCACCTGTTGTGAAGAAGCGATGATACGGCTTTTTTTAGTTGTGATACGTGAAGCTTCGTGAATGATACCTGTTTCATGTAAAGGGGTTTGTGAAAGAAGTTCATTGAGTTCTTCTGCATTTCTGTCGTCACCTATCACAGAAAAAAGTGATACGATTGCATCGAGTGAGTGTAAATTATTCACAACGTTACCGGCACCACCAAGTACAGTACTTTCTTTATTTGTCGATACTATTTGAACTGGTGCTTCAGGAGAGATACGCTTACATTCGCCCCAGATGTAATGGTCTATCATGAGATCACCTATTACAGCAATATGCGGCTTTTTGTTATGTATTTTATCCATGCATCTATCCTAGGTATAATCTTTATACTATTTTACCTTGATTTTCTTCTAAATACTCTTTACATTGTATGATAGAATCAAAACTGTAGGTACTATTTATAATATTCGTATTTCCAATAGCTATACTATTTTGAATATTTGCATTCAATGCTAAGTCAATATCACTTTGTTTATCGCCTATTATCCATGAGTGTTGCAAGTCTATAGGGTAATTTTCTAAAATGTTGTCTATCATCCCTGTAGCAGGTTTCCTGCACTGACAGTTGTCTTCAGGTGTATGTGGACAGTATTGTACTTCTTGGATATCTATATGTTTTGTATGTAATGCCTCCAGCATCCACTGTGTTAAGATATCGTAATCTTTTTGTGTATAGTATTTACGTCCGATGCCTGATTGATTTGTTACAATGAAGAGTAGATATCCTGCATCTGCAAAAAAATGCAATAGATCAAAAATATCTTCTGTAAATTCAAAATCTTCTATTTTGGAAACATATCCATGGTCTACATTTATGATACCGTCACGGTCTAAAAATAATGCCTTTTTAAGCATGCTATGTCTCCTTTACATGCAAGAACAGGTGTATTATTGAGCACCTTCTCGTTTAAGTACAGTTTTAATTGTTTTAAACAATATTACGATATCAACCCAAAGTGACCAGTTAAGTACATACCATTTATCAGTCTCAACTCTAAACTTGTAGTCTGTGTCACTGCGTCCACTCACTTGCCATAAACCTGTGATCCCAGGTTTCACCATAAAGTAGAATTCAGCATCTTCTTTATAGTGTTGATCTATCTCTTCTTGTACTACCGGTCTTGGACCAACAAAGTTCATTTCACCTTTAAGTACATTAAAGATCTGTGGTAGTTCATCCAGAGATGTTTTTCTTAAAAAATTTCCAATTTTAGTGATCCTTGGATCATTTTTTAATTTAAAATTCTTTTCCCATTCTTCTTTAATATCGGCATCTTCTTCAAGAAGTTTATCGAGTCTCTCTTTTGCATCACTGTACATACTTCTAAACTTTAATGTTGGTATGATCTTTCCGTTTTGTCCTATACGATGATGTGTAAAAATGACAGGACCTTTAGACTCTTTTTTAATGAGTATTGCAAATATACCAATAAGAGGAAGAAGTACAGGTAGCAGTGCAAGAGCAAGGAGGTAATTGAATGATTGCTGAAATACTCTACGATATTTACTCTTCAATCTATTTTTGTATACGATGAGGTTTGTACGGGTATTAGAAAGTTCATAAATATGTGAATGTGTAAGATCATAATCTCGCATTAAAGGAATAAAAATAACTTCATGTTTTTTCTTGATCTGGCATGCAAGTACTTTTTTTAGTGATTCAGAGTTACTACCAGAAGAGTTTACAAAAATGGTAGATAACTCTTCATCCTTTTTTGGTTTTACATAGCCTAGATAAGGATTTCCATATATCTCAGCAGTTAAAAAAGGATCTTTTCCGTAAATTTCAGCTTTTTTACACCAAAGTCCTAATTTATATAATATTTTTTTACTTATATTCTTGGCTAAAGGTACGAAAAAAGTCATAAATAAAAATGAAAAACCTATCACAAGTCTTGAATAGTTCTCTATTGATTTGGTCATTGCCAAATAGGCAAAAACAAGTATGGCAGAGAATATTATAGCTTTTATAACCAAACGACTTTCGTGCCAAAAATCATATCGGTAGTTGTACATTCCTTCATACGCGAAAAGAGCTATTAGGATGATATAAATTGGATAAAAAGAAAGATAAGTTATATAGGGGATGGTATGAGGTTCTAAGATATTATTAAAGCTATCTCTAAGAACAAATGCCAAATAAATAGAAAGAATGATCATAGATATATCAAAGATGATAAAAATTATTTTAGCTATGATATCTTTCATTTTGTTCCTTAAACTATATTATGGTTTTCGGACTATAGTTGCATTCTCCTCAACTAATTCTATAGTTGATTCATTATGGCCATCAATAGTTTAATTTAAATTATTATGGAATAATACTCTTTTTATACTAAGTATCTGATTATCGGATTTTACTGTTTGAAGATAGGATCTATTAAAGGAGCAAACTTAAGTGCACCCACTTGACTTACATGGTTATCATCGATGTATAGTTTAATATTATTCTCATACATCTTACATAAATCATTCGGACAAAAAATATCTATGGGATCTATAATGTTTACAAGATCATTATCTTTAAAAGTATTAAAGATATTGTCTATAAAATATCTTTGGTCCATGTATTCTTTTTTTGTTACATCTTTAATATTTGGGTAATTAATATTCCCCTTCAATACAGGTACAGGTGCTAAAATTGTAGTTTGAATATTTAGCTTTCGACTAATTTTGTCAACAGTTCGAATTAGTCCCTTTTGGAGTACTTTAGCGCTATCAGATGCTTTTTTACTTTGGGTTTCACTATCGGATAAAAAATGTGCCATTGGTTGTAAACGGCCATTTACAATCCATCCTTTTTCGTAGAGTGTCCATCTCGAAACGAGGAAAACATGGTCAATACTATCTTTGTTAAATTCTAAAAATTTTTCCATATTATCTGAATATACACCTTTGCACCGTTTAGCTATACGATCATTGTCAAGTCTAAATACATTAAATAATGGAGGACACCCTGTTAGAGGTAACATGATGCCTCTGTATTTATATTCAATGGCCAATTTCTCAAAAACTGGAACCATAGCACCAGCATGTGAATCTCCATACAATACAAATATTTTATCTGAAGTTTTATCTCCGAAACTACATCTCATCGTACTGTCTAATGTTTCGGGCTGAGTAAAGCATCCGATAGAATCATCTATGTTAGTTGATTTATTGGGCATGTTATTTTTATAGGTTTTATTGATATAAACAAGAATGAAACTAGCTAGAATAAGTAAAATAAGTAAAGCTAAAAAACCTGACTTTAATTGTAGAAATTTTTTTAATGTATGATTTTTTCTAAAGGGTTGTTCGATAAAATGATAGGTTAAAATAGATAAAAAAAATACAAGTAAAAGTATAATTATTTGTATATAGAGGGTAAAATCGCCAATAATTATATTTTTCGATAAAGCAATAATAGGCCAATGCCATAAATACACAGAATATGAGATTAGTCCAATATAACGAATGGGCTGCATGGATAAAATATTAGCAATATAGGTTTTCTCTTTACTGCTGCTTGAATATATGACTAAAACAGTTCCTATTACGGGATATAGTGCATTATATCCGGGGAATATACTATATTTATCAAGTAAAAATATGGGGATGATGATCAATATTAATCCAAGAAAAGAAAGTAAATTATTAAATAAAATATTTTTATGCCCGATGTTTTTTGCACTCATAGCCAATAAAGAACCTGCGAGTAATTCCCAAAATCGTGTAATGGGAAGAAAAAAGTTTGCAGTAGGATTGTGTATACCTATAGGTGATACACTTATAAAAAAAGAAATAATAAAAAATAAAACCATCCAGTAGATAATTTTTTGATCTTTAATTTTCTTCGAAAAAAGCATAAACAATGGAAATAAAATATAGAATTGTTCTTCTATTCCTAGTGACCATGTATGTAGTAGAGGTTTTAATTCTGATGAAACAGAAAAGTAATCTAAATGTAGCCAAAAAAAGATATTTGATGCAAAAGTCGCTACACTCATGACACTTAATGAAAATTCTTTCAATTCATAAATAGGCAAAATGAAAAGAGCTGCGATGATTGTAATAAGTGTGATGGTAAATAATGCAGGAATAATACGTCGTATACGTTTTATATAAAATGAGGAAATTGTAAAAATATTATTTTCTATATCTTGTGTTATAGACTTGGTGATAAGATACCCAGATATAACAAAAAATATATCAACGCCAATAAACCCACCACTAAGAGAATGAAAGCCTAAATGGTATAAAACAACAGCCATTACAGCTAATGCCCTTAATCCATCAATATCTTTGCGATACACCATTAAAACTATTTTATGGTTTTCGGACTATAGTAGCATTTCCTTCAACTAATTCTATAGTTGATTCAGTTGCTCCATCAATATGTATGATTTTTATAAGTGGGGAAGCAGAGTCTTTGGTAACACTGTCACCAGGGAATACAGTATAAATTTCTGATATAGCCATAGGACCAGCATAATCACTATTAGATACAGGACTTGAACTTGAGCTTCCTCCCCCACATCCAATTAAAAATATCATGCTTGGTAAAAATATAAGTATTTGTTTCATTGTCTTTCCTTAAAAATTAATACCAGTATCTGGTACTTCGGTAATAAAAGTTACGCTTTGTGCGGCTTCATCAACAGTTTGCGATTGAATATATGAACTATCGACTATACTGGAAGGAAAGGCATATAATGCAGGCGTGTAAGGTTGCATCAGTGCATTAAACCATACATCGGCCATTTTACTATATCCGGCATCATTTGGATGGGTATTATCTGCATAATCTTCACTAGTAAGTCCTGCTCCACTATACATATCTACCATGATGATATTATCGCCATCTATGATACGTTGTTCTAGGGTTTCTTTAAGTCTTGAGTTAAAACTCGCAATTCTACCGTCATGTATTTGTCTATCTATAATCAAAGCAACGATAACTTGTACAACTCGTCCAGTTTTTCGTTCATAATAATCAATCTCATTTAATGTGGAGTCTACGCCCCATGGAGTAGTTGAAGTGAGATCATTTGTTCCAATATGAAGGAGAACAATGTCAGGATTACTCTGTGACATAAAGGTATAAGCAAGCTCAGCAATATCAAAACTAGTCCAACTTGGATGACCTTCATTATCTGGGTCAAATGGTGGCGTTATTGCTTCTCCTGCAATTTGAGATCCCACAAAATTAACTTCATATTTTGCTTCAACGAGTTTATAGTATAAATGACTTCTATAACCTGTACGTTCACTATCAGAACGCGGGTCATCATACTTTGCATCAAAGGTAATTGAATCACCTAAGGGCATAATACGGGTGGGTGCAGCATAGAGTACCGATATCCCACCCAAAAAAACTAAAATTGTTAGAAAGAATTTAAATTTTTTTTGTTCTATTTTCATATATTTTCCTTTATACTTACAATAATCATGACATTTTATCTAAATTTATCTTTGTTCTTTGATTAATTAAGGATAGGTTATACGACCTAAAGTGTTTTTAGTTCTCTATGTTAAAAAATTATTTATCTCTAAATGGTTTGTAAAAACTTTCAGTAGCTAAAGATAGTAATTCTTTATCTCCACTACTGTCACCATAGGCATAGATATAATCATAATCATTTAATTTATATAGCTTTTTTATTCTATTGGCTTTTTCCATACCATAGCAATTGGGTGTAGCAAACTTACCAGTAATTTTGTCATCTTCAATTTTCAACTGGGTAGATATAAGTTCAATATTATTTCTCTCACACCAAGCATGAAGCCAACACTTCATAGATGCTGAGACTATTATCACTTTATGTCCTTGCTTCTTATGCCAATCTATTTTTTCTATAGCTTTGGGTCTAATAATTTGATCTATTTTTGTTAAGGAATATGTATTGGCAATTTCTTGAAAGTCAGATGCCTCCCATCCTGCAAAGAAATGGCTTATTAATTTCTCTTTAGCTATATGATTAGGAATTAGTTTAAAGGTATAGGCTGTAAGTATCAAGCTTAGTTTGAGTAAGCCTTTATAATAAGCTGGTTTACCTACAACAAATTGAATAAAATCAACTAAACTGTCTTTTTTGGTGATAGTACCATCAAAATCAAATAAAACTAAACTTTTCATATTTATTGTTTTCTTGGTAAAGAGATTTTAAACATTGGAGGATAAAGTACTATTTTATCTACCTTATGTGCTTTATATAAAAGTGCTTGATCATGCCAATTTTTCCAATTTTTTGAATAAAATTGACCATCAATTAACGGGAAATTCTTAATGCCCGAAAAAAGTGCTAATGCTACATAAATACCTAATACACCTCTTGTTACTTTGGATAAAGAAATATCAAAAATTGCCACAAGTAATCCAAGTATCATAATAATACTTGGAGCATACATATACCTAATTCCTCCCTTCATTCCCCAGGAAGTAAGGATCATAATAGTTGTCAGTAAAAAAGCTGACACAAAAAAGATCTCAAAATATTTTTTTGGGCTCAGACATTTAATAATAATATAGAATAATGGCAAAATAATTATGGTTTCAATTCCTATTTTCCAAGAATAAAATATAGGGTATTGAAACAGACTTACAAAAATATTTCCAATAACATAAAAAGTAATATCATCATGTATTTGACCAATTCTATCAGCTGTTAATATAAAGACCAAATGTATTGAAGTTGTTAAAATAAATATTCCGAAAAGATAAAGGTTTTCTTTTTGCTTTGTTATTAGATAATTATAAAGAAATAATGGTGCCAAAATATTTGCTGGAACTCCAGAAAGTCCAGAGACAAGTGTGAGAAAATAAAACCAATATCTTTTTGATTTAGGTATATTGTCTTTATTTTCAAGTAATAAAATAAAAACAATAATGACAAAATGAAATTGGCTGGTAATAGCATTGAGCCAAATTTCTGGGGTATGTACGACAAATAATATAATTAATGATGCCAATAATTTTTTTAAAGATGTATTAAAATATTCAGACCGGCTTATATAGATAAGATAAAATGGAATGACTTGAACAAAGAAAGCAAAAATTGTTGTAACCAATGGTGCATGTTCAAGTGGTACTAAGGTTGCAAAATATGCTGAAACCGTAGGTACTATAGAGTAATACCCCTTATGTGCCTGTACTAATGCTGATGGGCCATTCATATAAGCATCATAAAAGTATTGGGTTGCTTCCTCTGCCCAAAAACGTGGTGATATGAAAAAATCTACATGTCGCATAACTATCAATATAACTGCAGTAATAAAAATTAAAAGATTAATTATATTTTCATATTTATATATAAAACTCATATACTCATTCCCTTAAATTTCCATTCTGGGATATTGCGAATGATCAACATTACCCATCTCCATATCCACTTTGTATAAAGCACATTCTTATTCTTCTGTTGCGCACTATAAATATCTTCAGCTACGGCTTCAGGTAGGGCCGTAAGCTTTTCAGGTAAGTCCATGTCTTCAGTCATCTTCGTTGCTACAAATCCTGGCTTGACTGTTAGTACATGTACCTGTGCATCATAAAGCCTGTTCCTGAGCCCTGAAAGATAGGCTGTGAGTGCTGCCTTGGCTGAACCATAGATGTAGTTACTTTTACGTCCACGATCACCAGCTACAGAAGAGATACCAACAATAAAACCACTTCTTCTCTTTTCAAAATCATCTGCAATGATATTAAACAGACTTACTACACCTGTATAGTTGGTATCCATGATCTGTTGTGCTTCTTCGAAATTTGATTGTGCTTTCTCTTGCTCTCCAAGATACCCAATAGCAGAAATAACTCCAAGAGGTTTTTCTTCCAGTTGATCATACACTGCCTGATGGCTTTTGTAGTCTAGAATATCAAGTTCAATCAGTTTAACAGTTTGTTGTGTTCTTGTAATAAGATCTTTGACAAACTCTTCTAATTCACTTGAATTTCTAGCAGCGAGATAAAGATCATAACCATGTTTGGCATACTCTCTTGCAGTTGCTTTGGCGATATCGCTTTTAGCTCCGATGATTAATACATAACTCATATTATATTCCTACTCTTTTTGATTGTAATGATTGGAACTTTCTGTCCATCTTATTGTTTTTTCTAAATTGCCTGAAAGTCTCTATGTGTGGGTAACCTTTTTCAAACGTATCTTTATTTACACGTACATCTTTTGTGAGGTAGATCCTGCCTTCATACTTCACGACTATCTCATCAAGTTTATCCAACAGATCAAATAGACCTTTTTCTATTTTGAAGTCCAATGCAAGACTGTAGCCTTCAATTGGGAATGAGAGATAATTATCATTCGTTTTTCCGTAGAGTTTAAGCACGGCGAGGAATGAACCTTTACCTGACTTCGAAATAGCGGCTAATATTTCTTCTAAGCCTTGGTAACTTGTCTCTTTTGGTAAAATAAATTGATACTGGGTAAAACCATTTTTTCCATAGATACGGTTCCAATGACAAATGGCATCAAGTGGATAGAAAAATGTATCTATATCGACTCTCTGTTTAGAAACACCATCTTTGGCTTTACCATAGTAAAGCCAGTTAAAGGCTTTAACACTTAAGTTATTAAGTGCAAATGAGGGAAAATTGAAAGGGATACTCTTTTGTTTTTTCTTTGTATAGTTCAGTTTCCCATCATCTCTAAAGTCACCTACCATGAGCAGACATTTTCCGATCTTATTACCTTTGGCTAGGCAGTCTATCCAGGCTACTGAGTACGGTTTATTTTTGTACTCTTCAAATGCTTCAAAGGTTTCTTTGAGGTTTTTAGTTTTGATCGTAGTCTGATCTATGTATTGAGAGTTGATCTTCTTTAGATATATCTTAGCATCTAATATGACGCCTGTAAGTCCCATACCACCACAAGTTGCTTTAAAAAGTTCAGGGGTAGCGTCTTTCGAACAAGTCACAACCTTACCATCAGCCAACATGATCTGGAACGCTTGAACACATTCAGAAAAACACCCTTCGACATGATGATTTTTACCATGTATATCTGAAGCAATAGCCCCACCAACAGTGATGAGTTTGGTTCCTGGTGTAACTTTAAGAAACCATCCTCTGGGGACATAGGATTCCAGTATTTCTGAAAGTAGTACACCTGCTTGTATATGGAGTAATCCACTCTCTTCATCAAAATTGATGAAGTAATCCTTAGGTCTGACATTAATGATGTTACTATTTAAAGCACTGTCACCATAACTTCTTCCGTTACCATATGGTATGATATCGTCATGTTCATTGATAATCTGTTTGAGTGTCTCATTTTTGTTAAATTTAAAGACACTATTTTTAATCTTGGGATACATTCCCCAACTCATAAGACTCATGTTGTGATTTCCTCTTTCTGAATGAATACATATTTCTTATCTAAAAAATATTTGATGATATAGCCAATACTCAAACCGATAACAGCACCTAGATATTTGGCATTTGGGTCTTGAAAAAGTGTGTCAAAGGCTATTTCTGTTCCCCAGAAAATAATAGTGGTAAAAACACCCATGAGTGAATAGAGTGCAAATTTTTTAGCATCGTCTTTCTTATCTTCAACTACATGATAGAAGATAAACTTTTTATCTAAAATATACTTCACAACCAAGCCGGCAAGTGTTCCCGCGAACATTGCTATATACAGTGAAGCAAAGCCTGTATAGATTAAAAAACTAAAATATTGGAATAATAGATTAAAAAGTGTGGAAATAGCTGCAAAGATGCTGTATTTGATCGCTATCATTAGTAAAGTATCCAAGTGAAGGTAAGTACCCATCCAATCAGAGTAAGTTGCATGAAACGGTCTTTAAGTACGATCTTTGTTGGTGACCCACTGTCTTTAAGTACAAGAGCAACTTGCAGGTAACGCATCACTCCAAGGATAACGAACAGCCCTGTCAAATAGAGGTAGTCACTGTTCATCCTCTCAACGACTTCAGGAGATGATGTATAGATAACATAAGCGACAATAACAACGGAAGCCATAATTGACATGGCTGTATCAAGGAACGGAAGATTATAACCATCAATCACTTTTCTCATTTTTTTTCCTGTATCTAAATAGATAAGCATATCATCTCTTCGTTTAGCCAGTGCCATAAACAGTGCCAATAAAAAAGTCATAAGTACGATCCACATGGACAAAGGTATACCAGTTACAGCTGACCCTACGAAGAGACGAAGTACAAAACCTATAGCAATAATGGTTACATCAAGGATTGCAACATGTTTAAGATAGAAACTGTAAGCGATATTCATCAAGACATAGGTTGCAAGGATAGCAACAGCTTGGAGAGAGAGGGAAGCCATTAAAACAAAGCCCGCAATCGAGAGTAATGACATAATGATAATTGCTTGGGATTTACTGATAGACCCTGATGCAAGAGGACGATATTTCTTTTTGGGATGTAATCTGTCTTCTTCTATATCATGGTAGTCATTGAGGGTATAAATAGCACTGGCAGTAAGAGAAAAGGCTATGAATGCAATAAATGCATTGCTAAGTAACTCTATGTGAGTGATTTTTAAGGCAAAGAACAGAGGTAGAAAAATGAAGAGATTTTTGATGTATTGATGTGGACGCATAAGTTTGATTAGTACAAATGGCTGCAATTTTTCCCCTTTACCTTTTATCGAAATTATATTAGATATATACTATAAATTGGATGAATATGTTAGTTAAGAGGATGTAAATAATATTCATATCATTATGAAATTAGGCTAATAAAAAATGTTGTAATGGAATTTACTAATTTTTTATATATAATATCAAAAATTTAACTTCTAGTTTTATATTTTACACAAAATAACAAGGAATCCGAAATGAAACTTCTTTTTACCTGTTCAGATAGACCTGAAATGTCAAGAAACAAATATTATCGTACACTATTAAGTGGAAAATATGATTATACTGAATGTATTTCTCATGGTAAAACATATGCAACAAGATTACCAAGTATATTTTTTCAACTGTTATATAAAATGTGGAATAAAGATGTATATTTTGTAAGTTATATGGGGTATTTCTTAGTAATATTTTTGAGAATTTTTACTAAAAAAACAATTGTTTTTGATTATTACGTTTCCTTGCATGATATGATGGTAAAAGATAGAAAAGTCTTTACAGTAGATAGTTTACTTGGGAAAATAACTTTTTGGCTAGATAAACGATCGTTAGAGTTAGCAGACTATGTCATTGTAGATACAACACAGCTAATTAATACAGCTGTAGAAAATTATGGTATAGATAGAGGTAAATTTACGCGATTACCTTTAGCCGTGAATGAAGAGAAAATATTTAAAAAAGATGTAGAACGACATAAAGATATGTTTACTATGGTTTACATGGGATCTTACATCCCTTTTCATGGTGTTGACATTGTAATGGATGCAGCAAAGATACTTGAAGAAAAGGGTGAAGAGATCTACTTTTTGATGCTTGGTAAAGGTCAAAAATATGCAGAATCTACTGCTTTGGCTAAAAAACATGCACTTAAAAATATTGAGTTTATTGATTATGTCAGTATGGAAGAATTAAATGACTATTATAATGCTTCGGATGTGACACTTGGCGCATTTGGGGCAGGGGAAAGAGCGAAAGTATTTATCACAAATAAGGCTTATGAATCTTTTGCAGTAGGAAAACCACATTTAACTTTAGAAACACCTGCAATGAAGGAACTCTTTGTCGCAGATGAAAGTATCTTTTTTGTGGGTGATTCTACTGCAGAATCGTTAGCAAAAAAGATTTTAGAGATAAAAAATAATGATAGTTTACGTCTCACAGTCGCTAAAAATGCTGGAGAATTATATACAAATACTTTGACCAATAAAAGTGTCACCGTACTACTAGAAGAGAAGATACTAAGTAAGCTACCTTAGTGTAGGATGACGGCTATAGTATCTTCAGGATTATATAGTTCATCGGTATATGCTAAAAGTAAAAAAGGTTCTTCTTTTGTGTTAACAAAGGCATGTGCAACATGTGGTGGGATGACGATCGTTTGAGGTGTATCTGCACTAAGCATGATGGAGTACAGTTCTTCTGTTTTCATATCTTTGAGTTTGAGTTCTGCATGCCCCTCGAGTAAAGTAAACCACTCAGTCGCTTTAGGGTGATAATGGTTTCCTCTTACTTGGTTAATCCCTGAAGCATGGGTCAAGTAAATCTCTCCTGTATAATCAGGTAGACCTTCTTCTTTCCCATCAATAACCTTAAGAAACCAACCACGGCTGTCACCTAGTTTGTTTCTTTCTATAATTGTGATTTTTTCTTTTAATGACATCTATAACTCTTTTTGTGCCACTTTTTTACCACTGAGTAAAGACTGGTCAGTCCATAAGTAAGCCCACTCGCCAAAACGACCTACACGGTGAATGTTTATTGACTCCAAATAGTCTTGTACTATTTTACGGTCAGCTTCCATACCATTATAAAATACAACATTCCCATAAGGCAAGATACGTGCATCTTTTACAACAATGTCCTCTTTACTAAAGAGTTTCATCTCTACACCTTTATCTACAATGTGACTGATAAGTTCGTCTCCTTCAAGAATCAATGCCTTCTCTCTTGAAAAATAGATCTCAAATTGAAGTGAAGAACAACCTTCTGGCACGTTATCAGGAGATTTCATACTTGGAGAATAACATCTGGCAGGTAGATAGTCCTCATCATAGATGTAATACCATAAATATTCTGGAACATTAGGTATATTAAAGCCAAGTGAAACAATAGCAACCGAAGAGGTATAGAGTCTTTCACTGGCTTTTATAACATCATCCGGCACATCATTTAAAATAGAAATAACATAAGGGATAGGCAGACTTGAAACTAAATGTTCATAAATCTCTTTTGTACCATCTTCAAAATTAATTTCTTTGCGTTCAGAATGAATTGCAA
>Ga0209013_10003830_pt1 | contig 13251 bp, 12 predicted proteins | sample Cruoilmetagenom2_FD_187291 | JGI IMG/M metagenome (GOLD analysis project Ga0209013, IMG submission 187291) | Oil polluted marine microbial communities from Coal Oil Point, Santa Barbara, California, USA - Sample 2 (SPAdes) (version 2) | ecosystem: Environmental > Aquatic > Marine > Oil seeps ... | reverse complement strand
CCAAGATGTGAGGTAAACGTATGCTAATTCATTCTGCAAACCAATTATTGACCCTTGCCGGCAGCCCGCAGCGAGGAGTGGGCCTAGGCAACTTGGGCATAATCCCAGATGGCAGTATCTTGATCCGAGATGGGGAAATCAGCGCCGTCGGTACTAGTCCAGCCCTCATGGTTGAGTACATCGATGAACCGCGGTTCGATGCTTCGGGAAAAGTCGTTATGCCGGGCTTCGTTGATCCGCATACGCATGCATTGTGGGTCGGTGACCGATCAGCCGAGTTCGAAATGCGCATCCAGGGCAAATCCTATCTAGAAATCCTGGCTGCTGGAGGAGGCATCCTCTCTACTGTTCGGGCCACTCGGCAGGCATCTGTGGAACAAATGACTGCCGAGACACGTCCAAGATTGGAGGCAATGTTCGCCCACGGTACAACAACTGCCGAAGTTAAAAGCGGCTATGGTTTAGAGACCCAATCTGAAATACGAATGCTGGATGCGATTATGGCACTGAATGAAGAAGGTCCATTAGAGTTAGCGAACACTTTCCTCGGGGCGCATGCGATAGCTCCGGAATTCGCTCACGATGCTGATGGATATACTGATTTAATCTGTACCGATATGCTGCCAAAGTTGGTAGCCTGGTCAAAAGAGCTGCATCCAGAAAAACCGAAACCATTCGTTGACGTGTTTTGTGAGACCGGTGCATTTAGTTTAGAACAAACCCGGTACATTTTAACCACCGCCAGCGAGCTGGGTTTTCCACTGAAAATTCACGCGGATGAATTTGATAATCTGGGTGGTGCCAGCCTGGCAGCAGACTTAAACGCAACCTCTGCCGATCACCTGGTAGCGACCTCCCCGGAGGATATCACCCGTCTTGCCCAAAGTGATACAGTAGCCGTCGCCTTGCCTTGCACACCCTTCGGTTTAGGAGAAACCCATTACACACCTGCCCAGGCGATACTTGATGCAGGCGGTCTGTTAGCCCTTGCCACAGACCTTAACCCTGGTACCGCTTGGTGTGAGAATATGCAGTTCGCTATCGCGCTGGCGTGTCGTCATCTCCGGCTAACTCCTGCCCAAGCTATTGTCGCTGCGACACTTAACGCAGCAGCAGCGATTGGGCTCGCTGACCGGATTGGTTCGCTGGAAGTAGGCAAACAAGCCGATATCCTGATCCTGGATATTCCAGATTACCGTCATTTAGGCTACCGGTTTGGTACAAATCTTGTACAAACTGTGATCAAACAAGGGCATATTCATCACGTAAACTAACCTTAATTTTGCGACTGGTTTAGACATTCAATACAATGATCGACTTAACCCTTCAGCTAGCATTTGTACTGATCGGAATAATCCTGCTGTGGGTCCTCATCCGATGGGTTATGCGTATCACCGCGAAAATTATCTCGTGGGGGTGCAGCCTGGCTATCCTAGCTGGTGTGTTGTACATGATCTACATGTATTTTTCCAGCACTTAACCTTCCCAACCATGATTATCGTGGGATAACCCCTCAACTTCCCTCCCCATGAAGGTCAAGACCATATTAGAATTAGTCTATGCTGACACTGGAGCAAGCGCGCAGCTGGTATCCGGATGGTGATCCAGTCCATAATTTTGCACATATAGTGCGTGTATTCCATTTAGCTGATCAACTGGCAATCGCCGAAGGAGCTGATCTGGAGATAGTTCGCGCCGCGGTGCTATTGCACGACGCCCAACCGCCAAATGATAATTGCACCAACCAACGGGAGGAACACCATCAAAACGCAGCGGCATTTGCCTGCAAACAGCTGGCAGAACAAGGATGGTCCACAGAACGTATACATGCGGTCGAACATGCCATCCTCGCTCACCGCTACCGTGATGAACTGTCTGAACCACTCACGCTTGAAGCGCAGGTACTTTTCGACGCTGATAAGTTGGATGCCATCGGGGCTGTGGGCGTCGCCCGAGCTATCGCATACTGCGTGATGGCAGGCGAGCCATTTTACGATACGCCCTCTGCTCATTTCAAACAGACGGGCGAGACATTGCCAACAGAAGCCCACAGCGCCTACCATGAGTACATCTTCAAGCTGCGGAAAATAAAACCGCGTCTATATACTGAGATGGGGCGAAAACTTGCAGAAAAACGGCATAAACTGATGGCAGCGTACTTCCAACAGCTCCAAGCAGAAATGGAGGGCTCAATCTAGTTATCACCAAAACTGGCGATAGACCCAACATGTCCGCAACATGAGCGACCAAAATGCGTCAACTGTCTAATTCCACACTCACAAGTATGGAAAATCATAAACTGATATGCAATATTGAGTTTATCAAACGAGTATAGAGATATCCCTTATGTCAAATCCACCTACGATTGAATTCATCGAAACGCTAGCAACAAAAGCCGGCGAGATCCTCCGGTCTGGTTATGGAAAACAGCACGAGATCAACCACAAAGGCGCTATTGACCTGGTGACAGAGATTGACTACCGCTCAGAAGCCTTTATCCTGCAGGAACTGCGTACGGCTTTCCCAGAACACCAGGTAATCACTGAAGAGATCGGTGCCCAGTTTGGTTCCGATTGCTGCTTATGGTACATCGACCCCCTGGACGGTACGGTTAACTATGCCCATAACATCCCAATTTTTTCAGTGTCCATCGCTTACCAAGAAGGCGGTGAAATTCAGTTGGGAGCCGTCTGTGACCCGATGCGGCAGGAATGCTTCAGTGCAGAACGTGGCAAAGGCGCTTGGCTAAATGGCGTACCCATCCATGTATCCCACCAAACACAATTAGATCAAAGCCTGCTGGTGACGGGTTTTCCTTACGATATCAGAACCAGGAAAGAGAACAACCTGGACAATCACGCCCGCCTGGCGCTCAACTCGCAAGGAGTCAGGCGCTTGGGGTCAGCAGCTCTGGATTTGTGTTACGTAGCAGCCGGTCGCTTTGACGCGTTCTGGGAGCTTAGCCTAAGCTCTTGGGATATTGCGGCTGGCAGTTTGATCGTGGAGCATGCCGGGGGGATCGTTACCAATGTGCAGGGTGAGCCCGATTACCTCACCTCTCCGCAATCTATCCTGGCTGCCAACCCCCATATCCACCCGCAGCTGCAGAAAATGCTTAACTTATAAACTATCCACTTGCAGGAAGTTTCTTCCATTCCCGCCGCGTAGAGTAATCGTCAGTTATGTCGTTTATTCGTTATAGGGGTATTGCTGGTTTGCCGGTGGTTATCCAGCACTCGCTTGCCGAAGCTGCTGCTCAAACGCTCTCAGATCGACGCGCGCTGTCATATCCAGGCTTAGGGGTGTCACCGAAATGACCCGTTCAGTGACGAGAGCATGCATATCGGTGCCTGGTGCTAGCCCTTCCATATCCAACCTGCGGCGGTAACCGATTCTCCCAGGCATGCTCCAATCGCGCTGCTTAACTGCTAATTGTTCGAAGTAATTCTCCATCGCTAGTCTCGTCACTTGCCAGGGGGTATCCAGATCAGCCTCGGCTGGGATATCAAGCTTCAACACGTGGACATCAGGCGGCAATGCATGGGAAAGCAATAGGCGCGCAAATTTTTTCGTGATGTGTGCGGCGCAGGAGAACTCAATCTCATCCGAATAGGACAGGTGGTGTTCTTCGGCTGTTTCCAGAGAGACCGCCAACGCGGGTATGCCCATAGCAGCGCCCTGCAGCGCAGCTCCGACAGTGCCAGAAGCCGTTACTCCTTCCCCAATGTTCTCACCATAATTGATCCCAGAAACGATTAAATCCGGTTTGTGAGGTGTGATTTCCAGCACACCGTGCATAACCGTTTGCGCTGGTGAGCCTCCGACAGAATAAACCTGCCACTCTTTTCCATTTACCTTCACGGTTTCTATGCTGATAGTGCCATCTGAAGTGCTAGGTAAGCTGCGCCCAGCTCCCGAGAATTGGTCGCGGGGTGCCACAACCTGGACAAAACCGATTTCGGATAAAGCACCGGCCGCAGCCCACAACCCCGGCGAACGGATGCCGTCATCATTGGTTAATAAAATCTGCTTTTTTTCTGATTCCACCAAAGGATACCCTTTTTTATTTTAGCTGCGGCTAGACTACATATTAAAAAGGAGCGGAGTACTCCGCTCCTTACCTTGGCACCCCCGGTGCGACTCGAACGCACGACCCCTTACTCCGCAAGCAAGTGCTCTAATCCACTGAGCTACGGGGGCAAAATACGGACTGCAAGCTTAAGCTTGCGGGCATGATTTTAAACCATATCCCACAGCCGGTCAAGTGAAATTGATTTGTTTACACGAAGGTAGCCATACGCTATTGAACCAAATTCTGATAACATCGCTTCACCCCATTAATTACGATAGGAGGTCTCCAATGGAAATATTAATCGCGATCCTGTCAATTTGCCCATAGTTTATTCTCCTCAACGATCATCAATGGAAATTCGCCGCCATTATCGATTTCGAAGACGCGTGCAACTACTATCAGGCATTTGAACTTTGTAGTGTTTTTCTGGATCACCTATTATGGATCTTAGATTAGGATCTGGGTTTTAACAAATCACCCCGATAGGCGCGGTCGATGAATTCGATGGTATGCAAAACCGGGATGGCAGGTCCGTCACCGGTCAGCTGAGTACGCAGCTGCACCAAGCAGCCGATATTTCCACTCACGACCAATTCCGCACCGGAATCACGGATGAGTTGGGCTTTGCGCTGGCCTAGTTCGCGCGCGGTTTCTGGCTGCTCGATGTTGTACGTCCCTGCTGAACCGCAGCACAGCTCGGCTTCCGGCAGCGCGACCAAGTTCACACCAGGGATTTGCCTGAGCAGGTTCCGCGGTGGCATCTTCACCCCTTGAGCATGCGCGAGGTGGCAGGCGTCATGATAGGCAATGTTCAACTCGCGCGGCAGTCCAGGGGGTGACTCGATCCCAAGCTGGTCCAGGAATACGCTTACATCAATTACCTTTGATGAGAACTCCTCAGCATCCACTTCATGAGGAGTTCCAGCGAATATGAGCGGGTATTCCAGCATACCCGACCCACATCCAGCTGCATTGGTTATGATGGCATCCACAGCGTGGGGAAATGCCCGGATATTCACTAAGGCCTGTGAGCGGGCCAGTGCCAGCTCCCCACTATGTAGGGCAAGCGCGCCACAGCAGCCTTGTCCCTCGGGAATGAGGACCTCGACCCCGTTGGCAGCTAACACCCGGATAGTTGCCCAATTTATCTCTGGCCACAAGACCTGCTGGACACAGCCTACCAGCAGCGCTACGCGAGCTCGCCGGGTACCTTTCGCTGGATATAGATTTGGCAGGCTGCGCGTATTTGGGAGCTCAGCTGGTAAAAGAGCCAGCATAGCCTGGAACGGCTGTGGTAATGCTTTATGAAAGCCTTTCGCGTGCAAGCCCGTCTTAGCTGCCCGGAGAAATCTAGTTGGGGATGGTAGGGTATCTAAAACCAGCATGCGGGAGCTGTATTCGATGAACGACCGGCTGCGCTTCTCTTCAGCCAACGAGCGAAAAGACATCAGCATCTCGCCATACGGGACCCCGGAAGGGCAAGCAGTCACACAGCTAAGGCACCCCAAACAGCGGTCCACATTGGATAGTACATCTTCAAGAGCCAGCTCACCTTCCAATACGGATTTCATCAGTATGATCCGGCCGCGCGGCGAGTCCATCTCCTCATTCATCACCTGGTAAGTCGGACAAGTAGGCAAGCAGAAACCGCAGTGGACACATTTTTCTACCGCACCAGCCATAGCAGCACCTAAAGGGCCGTATTCGCCGATGGGAATGCTATGCTGCATTGTATGTTCCGCCTCGCTTACGTCAAATTCAGATTCTTGAGTCTGACCACTTCACCGCGCCGTAAAACTTGTTCTCCGGATCCAACGCTCGTTTGATACGCCGTGCAAATTCTCCTGGTTCCCAAGCACCTAATACAGCGCGCTTGGCTGATCCCCAAACCACGAGTCCCGCCAAATTATGGGAACTCAGCAAACTATCTAAACTACCCAGCTCCACATCCCAAGAAAGCCATAATACATTACCAGCACAGCTGTACCGCCTGGAATGTCCGCTCTCAACAAGGTCATCTTCCAGCAAAGCGGCTTTCTTCGGAGTCAGCGGTACTTTTACCAGAGTTGTGCTGGGAGATGTCCACAAGAATTCGCTTGCGGTGTGCCAAAAAATATCTTCGTTCATCGCGGTCAGATCCTGTGTCTCTGCTCCGCCAAGGTATTCGGTCAAGCGTACGCGCTGCTGCTCCAATGCTTCAGGCGCTCCCCCAAGCTGAAACCAGAGCGTGTAAGTTCGCGCACCTGGCTCAATATCCAACTTGAAGATCTCCAGCGGCGATAGAGTTAGCTGCACCATTGCCGCAGTCGCTTGATCGTACGTTGGATAACTGGCACCAACAGTGATTGTGCTTATGGGGCGCGGGAATACTTTAAAGGTCAGCTCCACCAGACCCCCATACATCCCCAAACTGCCAACCATCAATTTTGGCAGATCGAAACCAGCTGCATTTTTTACAACACGCCCGCCACCGCTTACCAAATCACCTTTCCAGTCGAGGTACTTGACCCCCAACAGAAAATCGCGTACTCCTCCATAACGATAGCGGCCCGGACCATTCAAACCGCTCGCCACACTGCCGCCGATGGTCGCTCCAGCTTCGACCAGCAAGGGATCGAACGGTAAGCACTGTCCGTTCTCAATCAGAACATCGGCGACAGTCGCAACAGGGGTACCCGCGCGAACTGTGATGGTGTATTCATCGGGTTCGTAATCCGTTATCCCCGTCCAATTGGCTAAATCCAGACAAGCAAACCCTTCCGGGATTGCGGCGAGCGCGTTCTTGGTGCCGCCGCCCTGGAAGACCAGCTTCGCAGAATCGCGCACCTTCCCTTGGAGCTCAGTAAAATCTCCTGGTTTCATGCGGTGGTCATGATCGGCGTGGGGCATCGATAAACTCAAGATGGGAACATCTTGCCCTGGTTAGATAATCCTTGGGGGTCAATTTGTCGGTGGATGGTATGCAGCGTGTCCATGTCAACTTCGCTGAACATCAGCGGCATGAAAGCGCGTTTTTCCATCCCAATACCGTGCTCTCCTGTGATCGATCCCCCATAGTCGACGCACAATTGGAGGATGTCACCCGCTAGCTGTTCAGCCTTTTCTAGAACACCCGGAGTACGGCCGTCAAACAAGATCAAAGGGTGCAGGTTGCCATCCCCGGCGTGGAACACATTAGCAACCCGAAGCTCGTATTTGTCTCCCAAGTGCTGAATATCCAGCAGCGCCTCACTCAATCTACTGCGCGGTACAACCCCATCCTGCACAATGTAATCCGGGCTGAGCCTACCGACGGCTGAGAAAGCGCTTTTGCGTCCTTTCCAAATCTGCAAGCGCTCATCTGCGTCCTGAGCGACAACCACCTGGTAGGCCTCCGAGGCATGGATGATACGCATCAGCTCGACAAAGTCATGCGCTACACTGGCCTCTTCCCCATCCAGCTCGACGATTAATAACCCTTCACAATCTAACGGGTAACCAGCCTGCACCGCGGCTTCAGCTGCCTGGATCGCCAGGTTGTCCATAATCTCCAATGCAGCGGGGACTAACCCCGAGGCTACAATCTCAGACACGGTTTCACCGGCTGCAGCTAAGGAGTTGTAGGCCGCCAATACGGTCTGGGAAGCTTCTGGTTTGGGCAGCAAGCGCAGCGTTGCCTGTAAAGCGATACCAAAGAGTCCTTCGGAACCGACATATAACCCCACCAAATCCGGGCCGATGCTTTCGACACTCTCGCCTCCCAGGTCTACCACTTCTCCATCAGGCAAGACGACCCGCAAACCTAATATGTGGTTGCTGGTCATTCCATATTTCAAACAATGCGCGCCGCCTGAATTAAACGCCAGGTTCCCACCAATTGTGCAGATGGGTTGACTGGAAGGGTCAGGGGCGTAAAGCAAACCATAGGGTGCGGCTGCCTTGGTCACCTCAAGATTAATCACTCCCGTCTCAACGATCGCGATACGTTCGTCAGGATCGATCTTGATGATCCGGTTCAGGCGATTCAAAGCGATCACAACGCCACCGGGTACAGGCAGTGAACCACCCGAAAGGCTGGTACCCGATCCGCGCGCAACGAAAGGCACACCAAGTGCATGGCAGACACCCACGGTTTCGATCACCTCAGCTTGGGTCTCAGCCAAGACGACAACTGCCGGTCGTTCCCGGTAGGAAGTCAAAGCATCCGATTCGTAAGACACCAGTTGGGCTGGATTGGTGAGCAACCGCTCGGCTGGATAAATCGCTGCCAACCCATCACGCAGGTCATCCCTGGTCATGCTGCGCTCCGGGTTTGAGTGTGTCGTTCTCGGCGGCGACCTTGATCTGGATATCCCGAAACCCTCGATATGTTTGAATCCGAAGGGTCGCCTCATAGCCATAATATCGAGGCACTCCATCGGATGCATCAGCTTCCCCAAATATCTCGTTGAACCCACAGAGCGCGGCCTCCAGCCATTCAAGATCAGCCAGGGATGGGGCATGCAGGTCCGGCCCGGGAGCGCCGACGCGTGTGATCACCGGGTATGCCCCCTCGTTCGCAATTGGCCAGCCGTGTTCTTTGATAGTCGCCGCATCTTCTTCCGCCAGGTAGTGGATCGGGTCATAAGAGAGCGCCAGCCAGCTGATCTGGTCGAAGCCGTCTAAAGGGGTACGCGCGTCGTAAACTCGCTGGATATCCCCCCGGTTGTCATAGATGGAAAGACCAAACGCTTGTCCAGCAGAGCCCATTACAACTGCGATGCGGCTTTGAGCACCAGGCGGATACCTAATTTCGATTGGAAGGTCCGAATTGAAGCTCAGCCAAGGGGAATGTTGGAAAAACTCGGCTGCCAGCCTAACTAGTGAACCCAAAAGCTGGTTGGATATACCGGGAACAGCAAGCAAACTAGGGGAGTTAAAAAATATGTCATTCATAGTGCTCAGGGAAGATATTCGATTTTAGAATTTTATTACACGTTGGATGTATCATGATCCGTTTGATGTAAAGATAGTAGACTGGGATCATAGCTGCAATGGTTTCTGCCAGATTATACATTGATTGGGGATCGGAACTCACGATCTCAGGCAATATCTAATGATTACCCATCACTGTATGGAGAGGGGGAATCTTTTCCCAGCATAAACTCATCAATGAAATGCCGCATCTGCTCATAGTGCGAACCTTTCCAGTAGATCTGATCGCAATCTGGGCAGCGGTGAAATTCAAAGTAATAGCGTTTCGTGAGCGGTTCGAGACGGTCTAAAACCTGCTCCTTGCTCACTGCTTCAAGCGACCCATTGCAGTGCATGCAGCGGCTGAAAGGGACTACCTCTGTATACAGGTTATAGCGAGTGACCACTTCACGGAGCTGTTCACGTGGCAATTTGCTTCTCAACCAGTAGCCATGTTCGATAATACTGCGCATGAGTAAGCGAAGATCCCGGGTGAGCAAAATGCGTCCATCTCGAGAGGCGGTATCCGCTAATGCGGCGTCTTCATAGTCATTGCGATATTCGGTATCCACACCCAACATTCGCAGATAGGCAGCTAATTGACCCAGGTGGGTATCCAGGATAAAGCGCTTAGGGAGGTCCTGATCGCCAAGGAAGTCTTCCGGTTTGTAGGGATAGACTTGCACCAAGTCTCCACCCCGTACCAGGTATTCAAAACCTACCTGTATTTGATTCACTTCGATCCGCTTGACCTCAACATGCGGCACACCTAAGGATTCGACCAAATGTTTAACCGATTGGCGCCCCTGAAATGAGCAAACGACATCCTGCACTGTGGACCCGGTCCCTAAGAACACCTCAAGTCCGGTGTGAAATGTGAAGGTGGCCTGCTTCATCGATCTCCCAATAACTTCTTCCAATCCAGGATGTGGGCAGTGCGGTACAGTCCGTGGTCATCCTGCACAACGTTGAATTCCAAGTCAAGGAACACACGCTGGGCAATGTCTTGTACTTTCTTCAAAGGTATGATTTCGTCATCAGCCCCATGATAAATTACGACAGGAACTTGGATTGGCTGCCAGGACGCCCTCGCAAAGTCTGGCCAGGTCAGCGCCGGGGCCAGCAGCACCAATTTTGCGAATTGCGCGGGTTTCTCACAAACTGCTAGCGCCGCCATCAGACCACCAAAACTGGATCCTACCAACGTCCAGCCATCCTGGTCCTCGATAATTTTGTAGAGGATATCCATGCGGTCATCCAGACTCCCACGGAAATCCGGAATTAGCATCTCAGGGAAAATCTCCCGCAGCAGTCGCGCTTTGACTCCTTGACTGCTCCCTTCAAGCCCGTGGATGAACATCAACCTATTAGTCACTCTGCTCCATTGCTTGATTTTGATGCTAGGGGACAGTTAGACAGTACAGTACACATACCGATCCTAGCACTTGATCTCGTACTCAACCCGATCCCCTATCCACTAATAGTATACCGACAAGTGCTTTGTCAAGGATGATTGTTTCATTCGATATCCGGATAATACAACCTTGACAAAGCTTAAAGTGTTCCGTCCACGATCTGCTCTTCCCAAATAATCACATTTGACGGAACACTAGTTACCGCCAATTAACTCTACCCAGGCAAATGTGCTGATTATCCATATCGCCTGATCGCAAAATTAATTCACTCAAACGATCTTCATGCGGAATAGAACCCAAACTCCGATGATAATCCAAAAGACAAATTCCATACCGCTTCCCGGCGGTGTTGTGGCTTCGGATGTATGTTCTTGTTGAGCTGTACTTCAATCCTATTCACAATCTACAGTGTGGCATTCTGGCCATTTTCCAGTTTATCGCAGAAAATTACTAGCAAACACATCCAACTCATCCAGACCTTTATCGGGTAAGGGTACCAAAACAACCGTATTAGCGCCTGCTTCGACGAGACGACGAATAGCTAGTGCCCATTCTTCAGGCGTACCCGCAATGGCCAATTGGTCAATCCACGCGTCTGGTAGCACTGCTTCAAGGCCCTCCTGACCCCTGCTTTTTATATATTCTTGGACTTGGGGCAAGATACCCATCGGGGCAATCTGCACATCAATTCCACCGGAAGCTAAAGCTGACGCGATTAAAGGGCGCAATTGCTGACGAGCAGTGGTTGTCGGTGAGTCTGCACAGGCTAAGGCAAAAACAGTCAAACGATGTTCACGATCATTGCCAGCTTCCTGTACTCCTCTTGCGATTTGTTCCCGAGCCCACGAAACGTATGCTGGAGCCGCATATTCGGCCAAGATTGTGCCATCAGCCACCCGCCCGGAAAGAGCCAACGATTTTGGGCCTCTTATCCCCAACGAAATTGGGGGGATTTGATCAGGAGGATACACGAGCTCAACCTGATCAAGTTGAACTTGCTTACCATCGAACGTTAACCGCTCCCCGGTGAGTATCCCCCTGATAGTGACAGTCACTTCCTCCAGTGCCTTGAGCTGCGACTTGGGAAAGGCGCCAATCTGACGCATCCAACCAGCCATCCCATGACCAAGTCCTGGTAAGAAACGGCCAGGATAGAGTCGAGCCAACGTGGCAATTTCCATCGCCGCAAAGACTGGATTACGAACAACAGCCGGCATAATGCCCAGCCCTACTGTGATCGAATCTGTAGAAGCCAGAGCGGTTGCAGCCGATGCAATCCCACTGCCATAAAAACAGTCTTCAACTACCCAGAGTTCGTCAAAGCCAGCTTCTTCAGCCCGACGAGCAAAACTAGGTAGTTTTTCAGGGGCATGTTCACGTCTAAACATAATCCCCAGGTTGTAGTCTTTTCTATTATTCATTGATGTTATCCCTTATCGTTAAGTTTCGGCGTTTTTTTTAGTAAGAACAAAATCCATAATCCCTTGTTGACTCTATCAAGAATCAAGGGGGCATTATCTTTAGACATCAGATAATGGCATTCGCCCAACGGATTGATCAGCAATATTCATAATGTAATAATTTCACTTTGTCACATGACCCATTCGAATAGAGAACCTGATTTGGATAGAATCCATTATGGGTATATTATCATCGACAAAATTCGGATAATTCGACTTATAGGATATTATCCCTTAAGAATACTAATATGAGATTATATTGTCCAAGAAACCTGCAGGCCAATGGGCGATTCAACAAGATTCGGTTAAAATCTCCCTATGGAGTTAATCTCCCTAACTGATACTCAATTGGATATCATAAACGCTGATCTAGATAACAGGATCTTTCTAGAAGGCCCAGCCGGCTGTGGTAAGTCGACCACCGGTGTTGAGCGCATGCTGGCACTGATGGAAATGGGTGTTCCTGGGAATGCGATCTTGGTGCTGGTCCCCCAGCGTACGCTGGCGGCACCATACTACCAGGCACTCAGCACGCCCGGGGTTGTCGCTGGTGGGATGGTCACTCTTTCTACCATCGGTGGCTTGGCAAGAAGGATGGATGACCTATTCTGGCCGCTGGTCGCGGAGGAAGCCGGTTTTAAGTTCCCCGAGCGACCGCCCACATTTTTGACTCTCGAGACTGCCCAATATTTTATGGCCCAGCTTGTGCGCCCTTTGCTGGATGAAGGCTTCTTTGATTCGCTTACGATCAGCCCGAACCGCCTTTATAGTCAAATCCTGGATAATCTGAACAAATCCGCCGTGGTTGGATTTCCCCATACCGAGATCGAAGAGCGCTTATCAGAGGCCTGGGTAGGGGAGAAGGGCCAAACCCGGATATATGCTGACGCACAAACTTGTGCAAATCGCTTCCGTGCGTATTGTTATGAGCACAACCTCTTGGATTATTCTCTGCAGATTGAAGTGTTCCGGAATCTGATCGTCACCAACCCCATCTGCAGCGGTTATCTGGGAGAATCCTTCCAGCACTTGATCTACGATAATGTGGAAGAAGACGTACCGGTCGCACATGACCTGCTGTTACAATGGCTGCCCCAATACCAGTCCGCAATGCTGATTTACGACCACACAGCAGGGTACCGCCGCTTCCTAGGCGCCGACCCTGAAAGCGGGTATGCCCTGAAAGAACAATGCGACGCGGTTTGGCAACTGGAGGATTCTTTTGTGAGCTCACCAGAGGTACAAGTACTCGGTGCAGGTCTCGTAGAATCGCTGCAGCCATCCCGTGGAGGAGCATTTTGGCAGAACAGCTTGGCGGCGCAGGCAATCAAAGACCACGTCATCTTCCAGGATACACGCTACCATCCGCAGA
>Ga0209013_10003829_pt1 | contig 13252 bp, 14 predicted proteins | sample Cruoilmetagenom2_FD_187291 | JGI IMG/M metagenome (GOLD analysis project Ga0209013, IMG submission 187291) | Oil polluted marine microbial communities from Coal Oil Point, Santa Barbara, California, USA - Sample 2 (SPAdes) (version 2) | ecosystem: Environmental > Aquatic > Marine > Oil seeps ... | reverse complement strand
CTAATTACCTGTCTTTTTTTTGTAAAAAAATCAAGATGAAAGAAACGTAACCATTTAGATAAAAAACAAACACCGCCAAACGTTGATTTGGCGGTGTTTTTCAATGACAATGTGGGCAATTCCCATAAATTTCAAATTTATGATTTTCTATTTGATACCCTGGAATAGAATTTTGCAGCAATTCCATTGGACAAATGTTAATCTCTTTAATATTTCCACACGATGTACAGATAAAATGGTGATGATGATGATCCGTTTCACAATGCATGCGGAAATGTTTCTCCCCAGTTAACTCGGTCTCTTCTAAAATACCAAGCTCTACAAACGTACTTAAATTACGATAAATCGTATCATAACTCATCCCAGGATGTTCCGCCATCATAACATCTAGAATATCTCGAGGCGTAATATACTTTGTTGTTTGTGAAAAAATATCTAATATTTGCTCCCTTTTATCTGTTTTCTTGAAGCCTTCTTTTTTCAAAATCTCCCACGCTCTATTAATGTTCATTGTATTTGCACCCCTTTAATTCTTATTTTTTTTGCTAATAAAGTAAGAAGTAAGATTATAATAGAAGTAACGACAATGGTTCCACCTGGTGCTATATCTAAGTAAAATGCACTCACTAAGCCTACCAATACTGCAAGTTCACCAAACACTACTGAGTAAATGATTGCTTGCTTAAAACTTTTCGCAATACGCATCGCAGCAGCTACTGGCAAGGTCATTAAAGAAGAAACAAGTAAAATCCCAACAATTCGCATTGATCCCGCAATTACAAGTGCAGTAACAATCATGAATAAAATATGAATCCACTTTGCAGGTAGACCTGACGCTTTCGCATATTCTTCATCAAAAGATAACACAAAGAACTCCTTGAAAAATAAGCCCAAAAATAAAATCACGATAATTGCAATAGACACAACAATCCATAAATCTTGTCTACTTACAGCAGATACAGAACCAAATAAATAACTAATAAGATCTGAACTAAACCCTTCAGATACCGATATAAAAATAGCACTAATACCTAACCCTGCTGACATAATAATCGGTATTGCCAATTCTTCATAATGTTTATACAATCTCCGTAAACGTTCAATAAACAAAGATCCAGTCACAGATGCTACAATCCCTAAATACAATGGATTTAACAAAGCAAGTGCACCAAATGATTGACTTAAATACAAGCTACCAGCTATTCCAGCAAGCGTTACATGGCTTAAAGCATCAGCAATCAAAGAAAGCCTACGAACAACGACAAACACCCCTAATAGTGGCGCAATCACTCCAATGATTAGTCCAGATGCAAAGGCATTTTGTAAAAATTGATAATTTAATATTGCATCGATCATGATTGCACCTCACTATGATGATCCACTTTACGAACAGAATGCCCGTACCATGCTTCCAATTGTTTATCACTCATCGAATCCATTTCATTTTTAAACCCATGAAAATGAATTGTCTGATTCAGACATGCTACATGACTAATACTTATCGATACTGCATCTACATCATGTGTAACGAGTACAATCGTAATATTATGTTCCCGATTTAAATGCGCTAACATATTATAAAACGAGCGAACATTTTTACTATCTACTCCAACTGTCGGCTCATCTAATATTAAAATTTTAGGATCGCTAATCAATGCCCTTGCGATAAACACACGTTGTTGTTGACCACCAGATAAGTCACCAATATTTTTCCCTGCAAACTTTTCCATCCCTACAGATTTTAGCGCTTGTTTTACTTGATTATTTACATTTTTGGGATAACGATGAAATAATCCTACTTTTTTTACTAAACCACTTCGTACAACTTCTGCTACTGTTGCAGGGAATCCAGTATTAAACGAATTTGACTTTTGCGACACATATCCAATAAGTTCTTTTTCTTTGAATTGACCCACAGGCTTTTCAAAAAGAGAAACATCTCCTTGTGTCGGTTTTAATAATCCCAAAATAATTTTTAACAAAGTCGACTTTCCAGAACCATTTGGACCGATTATTGCTAAAAAATCGCCTTCTTCTATTATTAAATTAATATCTCTCAATGCTACAGTCTGTTCATATTGATAAAAAACATTATGTAAGTTAATTAATTGTTTGGCCATTCTGTTTCCTCTATTCTAATTCAGAATCATTACGATTTACAAAAATTAAGTATAGATGAAAACATTCTATGTGTAAATCATTTTAACTTGAAAGGGTGTATTAATGGATATTTCCAAGTTCATTTATCAATTACAAACTAGTTCCATAAAAGAATTTAAAAATATTTTACTCGGTTTTGATATAAAATTATCTGACAAAGAATTAAAAGGCGTCTACCCACTACTTCAAGAAATTTCCCTATCCTGGCTACTTATAGGAGTGCCATTGCCTATTCAACATAAACTTGTAGACATTTTAGGTGAAGATCGAGCTATTGATCTATTTAATCAGTTAAAAGAAAAAGTACCCTCATCTTTTAAAGAAAAGTGAGGGTACTTAGAAATATTAGATTCGCAATGCATCGATTTCTTCCGGCTTAAAGCTTTTTGAACGAAGCATCTTGATTTCAATTTTATATGGAGCTTGTTTTGTTTTAGCATCGAGTCCAACAAAAGGAGTTTCTAAAATTTTAGGTATATGTAGCAACTGAGGATGATGCACAACATATTGAAGCGCATCAAAACCTATTTCTCCAAAACCAATATTTTCATGACGATCTTTCGCTGCACCACGGATATTTTTACTATCATTAATGTGAAGTACTTTTAAACGATCGAGTCCAATCAATTTATCGAATTCATTTAATACACCGTCAAAATCATTCACTACATCATAACCAGCGTCATGAATATGGCAAGTGTCCATGCAAATAGACAATCGCCCATTATTAACTACACCATCAATGATTTGTGCTAATTCATCAAATGTGCGACCACATTCTGTTCCTTTACCAGCCATTGTTTCCAGAGCAATTTGAACAGGAAAGTCTTGTGTCAGAACTTCATTTAATCCTTCTACAATTCTACTAATTCCTGCATCTACTCCAGCTCCAACATGTGCACCTGGGTGCAATACAATTTGCATTGCTCCCAGTGCTGCTGTTCTTTCGACTTCTTTTTGCAAGAAGTCGACGCCTAAAGCAAATGTCTCTGGCTTCGTTGTATTACCAAGATTGATTATATAAGGAGCATGTACAACAATATTAGACATTCCATTTTCTTTCATATGTTGTAATCCTGCTTCAATATTTAGTTCATCAATTGGTTTTCTACGAGTATTCTGAGGTGCGCCTGTATAGATCATGAATGTATTTGCACCATAAGATGCTGCTTCCTTACTTGACCCAAGAAGCATTTCTTTACCACTCATCGAAACATGAGATCCTAATAACAATGATACAACCTCCTTACTTTTTACGGGCTTTAATACGACGTTCTCTTTTCTTCACAATATCCATTTCCCACTTCATGCCACGTTTATAGCCTGGTTTTACTTTTTTCGGTTTACGAACTTTAGATTTCGCTATCATATCAATTTCACTTTCATTTTTTGTACGGTTTTTACGAGCATGTCTCTCTTTTAACTCAGACCATTCTCCATTAACTACATCTTTATGTTCAAATGGAATACCCATTTTTTCTAAACGGATTAATGCATCTTCATCAGATGGTTCAAATAGTGTAATAGCTGTTCCAGTTAATCCAGCACGAGCAGTTCTCCCTACACGGTGAATGAAGAATTCTAAGTCATCTGGAAGTTCATAGTTAATAACGTGACTTACTCCAGGAATATCAATTCCACGAGCCGCCAAATCAGTCGCTACAATATATTGGTATTCTAATTCATGGATTTGTTTCATGACACGTTTACGTTCTCTCGGAGCAATATCACCATGAACAACCCCTACTTTTATCCCATTTCCTTCTAGGTAATGAGCTACTGAATCAGCATTTTGCTTCGTATTGGCAAAAATAATTGCTAAGTATGGATTAATCCCTTCAATTACATCAAGTAGACGTTTCTTTCTTGATTTACTACGTACTGGCGTAACGATGAAATCTATACCATCCGCTACAGGACGTTTGTGGCCAATCTTAATATGAACTGGTGAGTCCATATATTTTTTCAAGAATGGTTGTAGTTTCTCTGGGATTGTCGCAGAGAATACATACATTTCTAGTTGTTCAGGCATACGTGATGCAAACTGATCAATTTCAGTGATAAAACCAAGATCAAATGCAAGATCTGCTTCATCTACAACTAAAATCTTTGAAGTGTGCACTAGTAATGCTTGTTCAACGGTTAAATCGCGAATTCGACCTGGAGTACCTACTACAATTTGTGGTTGTGTTTTTAACTTTTCAATCGCACGTGCTTTGTCTGTACCACCGATGAATAATTTTGTTTGAATTTCTGTACCTTCTACTAGCTTGTTCAACTCATTATAAATTTGTGTTGCAAGCTCTCTTGTTGGTGATGTAATAATTGCTTGTACTTCTTTTTTACTAGCATCTATTTTTTCAACAATTGGGATCAAAAAGCTATGCGTTTTACCTGTTCCAGTATGTGCTTGACCAATCGCACTTTTCCCTTTCAAAATTAGCGGAATTATTTCCTTTTGAATTGGTGTTGGTTCTTGAAAGCCTAGTTTATCAATTGCTTCTTGTAAAAAAGGCTTTAAATTATAATCTGTATATTTGGACATCCTACGTCACTCCTTCACATTTCTTTATTGTACCACGATTGTACATAAACTGTATATTTTGCATAGAATAGAAAGACTATTTATATGAAAGGAGAAGAAAATATGCGCTATGAGTCTTTTTATCCATTCTCTCAAACAAGAGGGAACGATTTTTTCGATTTTAATGGTCCTCCAGTTGTAAATCCCCCCTCTCCTCCGCAGAATACTTTTGGATTTGGCAACCCCACTAATCCACAAGCTACACAACCAAATAATATCTTAGGCCGTCTTCAACAAGGAATTCAAAGAGGTTTTCAACAGGGAGGTCCTGGGGATTTTGGTGGCCCCGGTGGTTTTGGCGGCCAAGGAGGAATTGGTGGTCCTGGAGGTTTTGGTGGTCAAGGGGGACTTGGTGCTCCTGGAGGTTTCCAACAAGGACCTGTCGCAAATAAAACTATGTCTTATTTACAAACTGCCGATAAACTTTTAAATACTGCACAACAAATTACTCCAATGGTAAGACAATACGCACCAATGTTTCAAAATGTGCCCGCGCTTTGGAAGCTTTACAAAGGCTTCCAATCTATGCCAAACGTACCTGCGGCGGGTGTAAATGCTGCTACAACTGCTTCTAACGCATCTTCTGCAGCATCTGTTGCTAGAACAGCTACATCTGCGGTATCAACTGGAGCATCACTACCCAGAATATTCCAACCCCCTTTTTAACTTTATTAAGTAAACAAATTTGATTTTTTTGTATTCAACGTAGTGCTCCGTTATAATATGAGTATGCTCATATTGAAAGGAGTACAAAACATGATTGTACAAAAAATTTCGCCTAGAGGATATTGTTATGGCGTAGTAGATGCAATGATAATTGCACGTAATGCTGCTCTAGACAAATCCCTTCCACGGCCAATATATATTTTAGGAATGATTGTTCACAACAAACATGTAACGGACGCGTTTGAACTAGATGGGATCATTACGCTGGATGGTGAAAATCGTTTAGACATACTTTCCAAAGTAGATACAGGAACCGTCATTTTTACGGCTCATGGTGTATCACCAGAAGTGAAAGAGCTTGCTCGTAAAAAAGGATTAGTATCTATTGATGCAACTTGCCCTGATGTAACTGTTACACATGACTTGATCAAAGAAAAAACTGCACAAGGTTATGACATTATTTACATTGGGAAAAAAGGTCATCCGGAACCAGAAGGCGCTATTGGCGTTGCTCCAGATAAAGTTCACCTTGTACAATCAATTGAAGATGTTGAAAACTTAAACCTTACAACGGACAAATTACTGGTAACCAATCAAACAACGATGTCTCAGTGGGATGTTGTCCACTTAATGGAGAAATTGAAAGAAAAATTCCCGCATGTTGATGTGCATAAAGAAATTTGTTTAGCGACTCAAGTTAGACAAGAAGCTGTTGCAGAACAAGCAGGTGAAGCAGAACTTCTAATTGTTGTAGGGGATCCGATGAGTAATAACTCTAATAGATTGACACAAGTTTCAGAGGAAATCGCACAGACTCCTTCCTATCGAATCGGGGATGTATCTGAGCTAAAATTGGAATGGCTTGAAAATATTGCTCATGTAGCTGTAACTGCAGGCGCTTCTACTCCTACGCCAATTGTAAAAGAGGTTATTCAGTTTTTAGAAAAATACGATCCAAATAATCCAGAAACTCATGATACAACGAAAAAAGTATTAGCTAGTAAAATTCTACCGAAGATTAAAGTTCCTCAACCTGTTGAACGAATTGAACCATATCCAGTAAATTAAGTTAGAAAAGCTGCTCTTTCTCCGAGCAGCTTTTTTCTATTCTATACAAGTTGAAATGGTTCTGTAGAAAGTTTCGATGGGATGAATTGACAGACTAGCTTACTTTTCGAACAAGCTTTTGTCATGTAATCAACTACTCCTACTTTCATAATCTGCTCCACATGATGACCAGGGTCTATTATAGCTAGATTAATCACTTCTGCGTCTTGTGCAGTATGAAAATACATATCTCCTGTTATAAGGACGTCAGCACCTGCTCTTTTAGCGATATTAATGTATTTATTGCCATCGCCACCTAGCACTGCTATTTTTTTCACTTCTCGTTGTAAATCTCCTACCACTCTTACAAACGGAACATTTAACTGTTCCTTTACTGTTTGTGCATAAGTAGACAGCATTATAGGAGAAGGTAATGTACCAATTCTGCCAATCCCTTTTTCATTTACTTCAATTTCTAAAGATATTAAGTCATATGCCGGTTCTTCGTAAGGATGTGACGCCAATAATGCTTTTAACACACGATTCTTCCTAGACGCAGGAAATACTACTTCCAACTTATCTTCCTCTACAACCGATAGCTCCCAAGCATTACCTATATACGGATTTGCTTTATTCGATGGTTTAAATCTGCCTTCCCCACTTGAAGTAAAACTACATGACTCATACTCACCAATTTGTCCTGCACCAACTTTACTTAAAGCATCTCTTACTTGTTCAGTAGCTTCTTTCGGTGTGAATACAGCAAGTTTCATCATTTTTTCAGCAGTAGTTTTCTCTAAAATTTCCACATTTTCTAGCTGAAGTGCTTCTGCAAGTAAATCATTTACTCCACCAGTGGCAATGTCTAAATTAGTATGCGCAGCATAAACAGCAATATCATGTTTAATACACATTTCAATTAAGCTACCTTGTGGGAGATCTGTTCGCATATTTTTCAATCCACGAAAGATAGGTGGATGATGCGCAATGATTAGCTCACAGCCACTCTTTATCGCTTCTTCTACGACTTTCGGATTGACATCTAACGTAACAAGCACTTTGGAAACAGGCTTGTTTAATGTACCTATTTGAAGTCCTATTGGATCTCCTTCATAGGCAAGCGATTTCGGTGCCCATTTTTCAAAGAGTTCGATTATCTGTTGTCCATTTGTTTGCTTCATCACTATATCGACTCCTTAACAAGTGAGATTTTTTTCTCCAGTTCGTCTTTCTTTGCTTGAACATCCTCTGTTAATGTCGTCTTATTCAGTTGATCTACGATTCGTTGCCATTCCATTACATCATTTAACCATTTTTTTTTGAAAACATCCGATTTTTCTCTCATCAGTTGTGGCCCAACTAATAATTCTTGTTCTGTCAGCTCCATCAGGCCTTTTTTTAATACAAGAATCTCATAAATTTTGTCATGTTCTTCTAATATTGCTTCTTGGTCAATTTTCCACTGTTCTTTTAATGCCCATTCACGAATTGCTTTTGCATGTACATTAGGCTGCAAGATTAACGTTTCAGCAGTTGTGAGTTTCTCTTTTCCAGCTTCTAGAATCGAGGCAATAAGTGGACCACCCATCCCAGCGATTGTAATAGTTTGTATTTGATCTTCTTCTTTAATAACTGCTAGACCATTTCCAAAACGTACATCTATGTGTTTATCTAAACCTTCACTTTTTACTTGTTTTTGTGCAGATTCAAATGGTCCTTTTACCACTTCACCAGCAATTGCCTGTGTAATGACACCATTATGAACTAAATAACAAGGTAAGTAAGCATGATCACTACCAATATCAGCAAGTATTGTATTTTTTTCTACAAAAGATGCAACTTTCATTAAACGTTCCGACAAATTTTTTGCATTCACTATAAACACCTCTTCTTCTACTCATTATAACAAAAAAGAAAAAAGACCTCGATTCTTTTAACAGAATCAAAGATCTTTTTATTTAAATATTTACTACTCTAGAGATTTAACCCAAGCAGCCATAGCATCAATGTTTTCTTCTGGTACTAAACCACCAGGCATTGCGCCTTTACCGTTTGCTAACACGTCTTTTACTTCATCTTCAGAAAGCGCAGTTCCTACTAATGCAGGGAAAGCACCTTGTCCTTCATATGCACTACCGTGACAACCGATACATTTTCCTTGAGCAAGTACTTCAGGATCAAATTCACCAGCTGTTGCTTCTTCACCGCCACCTTCAGCAGCTTCTTCAGTTGCAGCAATTTCTTCTTTGTTGATTACTCCATCAACAGATAAGAAGAAAATTAGACCGATACCAAATGCCATGATTAAGATAAATGGAATTATTGGATTCTTTTGCATAATTAACCCTCCCTCATTTACAATCTTTTCTAATATAGAATTAGTCAACACTCATATTGTACTGCATTCTAGGGAAAACGAAAAGTCCTAATGAGGAAGTTTTATTTTTTTGTGACAATTTAGACAAAACTTCGAGCCTAAATTGGAATAAAGGGATAAACTTTAAGCAAATTTCCTTCAAAATGATTGCCTACTATGCACAAGTTTACTAACAGCCAATATGTCTTGCAATAACCATTCTCTGAACTTCTGATGTTCCTTCGCCAATTTCGAGTAGTTTTGCATCTCTCATATAACGCTCTACTTCATATTCTTTCATATAACCATAACCGCCATGTATTTGAATTGCTTGATCTGCAACCTCCATCGCGATTTCAGAAGCATAGAGTTTACACATAGAAGCTTCTTTTCCAAATGCTCTGCCTTGGTCTTTTAACCACGCTGCTTTATATACCATTGTTCGAGCTAATTCTATTTTCATCGCCATATCGGCAAGTTTAAATTGTGTGATTTGGAATTCGGAAAGTGTTTTCCCAAATTGTTTACGTTCTTTCGAATATCGAAGTGCACGATCAAAAGCTGCTTGTGCAATCCCTACTGCCATTGCACCGATGCCAATTCGTCCACCGTCAAGTGTTACTAGGAACTGTTTAAATCCATCGCCACGCTTGCCTAGTAAATTTTCTTGAGGAACTCGTACATTTTCTAATACAAGTTCTGTTGTATTTGATGCATTTAATCCCATTTTTTCATAGTTATCAATTACTGAGAATCCTTCTGCGTCGGTTGGAACAATAATTGCAGAAATTTCTTTTTTACCATCTACTACATCCGTTATAGCAGTTATTGCTAAATGTTTTGCATAGCTAGCATTTGTGATAAATGCTTTATTTCCATTAATCACAAAGTCTTTCCCATCTTCTTTTGCGGCAGTTTGCGTACCCCCTGCATCCGACCCTGCGTTCGGTTCTGTTAAACCAAAAGCCCCAAAAGATTCCCCTGTACAAACGGGAACTAAGTATTTCTGTTTTTGTTCTTCGGTTCCAAACAAGTTCAGTGGTGCTCCTCCAAGTGAAATATGAGCCGAATACGTAATACCTGTAGAAGCACATGCACGACTTAACTCTTCCGTTACAATCGCAAAACTGACCGTATCAGCTCCTGCTCCGCCGTATTCTTCTGAAAACGGTAAGCCCATCATCCCCATGTCGGCTAACTGTTTAAAGATTTCTTTCGGAAACGCTTTTGTTTTGTCTCGCTCAATAGCCCCTGGAGCGACAACCTCATCAGCAAATTCACGAATTGTTTTACGGATCATTTGTTGTTCCTGTGTCAAATCAAAATTCATTTATTCCATCCCCTTTATAAATGAAAAAACGCTTACATTTCTATTATACTGAAAATATTTAATATTCACAGTTTAATATAAAAAATCTGCTATTAATTTCTCTTGAAAAAAGAATTTAATAGCAGGTTTTATTATTATGAATAAGAATTTCATTGACTCAGAACACAGATTTTATGATTTTTTTATATCGCTCTGGACAATATTTTAGCTTACACTTTTACTTAAAAGGACACCGAAGATGCAATTTCGGCTGTCATGTCCCCCTCTTACTTGGAGGAATGCTTCTTCCTTTTTTAGAGACACTTCTAAACAGAGTCCTATTCTTTTCTAGTATCTTATATAGAAAAGGATTTCTTCTTTAAAAATAAGCAAGAATTATAACGTAGAAAAGAAGATGGAGCCTGAAATTGCATCTTCAGGCGCTTGTTATTAGATAGAAAAGGGACTCCTCTTGTATTACCCAAAGTATTTGCTCTTTTTCCTTCCATGTTTTAGGGGAGCAACGGACAAACAATCGTAATAGGATGACCGAAATAAGTAGATGAGCTACGTGACGTAGTCACGTAGCTCATCTACTTATTTTCTCGTTTATCCAGTTACTATAAGTTTCGTCCAAAGCAACCCGGTAACGTTCACACGAAAAAAGGGAGCTTGCGGTTTTCTTAATTTATTATATGAATAGACTTAAAAGTAATACCACTCCAAGACCTACAACGGAGTTTGTGAACAATAAAAGTCCCCAGGTTTTAAATGTATCCTTAATCGATAAGTTAAAATACTCTTTAAACAACCAGAAAGAAGCATCATTAACATGAGTAATCGTATTACTACCCGCTGCAGTTGCTAGAACCATTAACACAGGATTTACATCAAATGTATGAATCAGTGGACCTACAATTCCAGCTGCAGTAATGGCAGACACAACACCTGTCCCAGTTGCAATACGAAGAATCGCTGTAATGAGCCACGCCATGATTAATGGAGAAACACTTGTATTTTGCATCATTCCAGCGATGAAATCACCAATACCTGTGTCTAGAATAATTTGTTTGAATGCACCACCTGAACCAACAATGAAAATAATCATTGCGATCCCTTCAATTGCACCAGAGAAAGAAGCCATCACTTCATTCATTGTTCTACCTCTTTTTATTCCAAAAACATAAATTGCAATTAGAACTGCAAGAATCATACTAATTTCAGCACTACCAAAGAAATTGATAATTTTAGAGAACTGTGATTCTTCATCTACAAAAAGATTTATCACTGTAGCAGCCGTTATAATGATTGCTGGTAATAAAGGAATGATTAAACTAATTGCAAAACTAGGCATTTCTTCTTCTGTAAAGTCTTTTGATTTTTTCAATAGTGGTGGAACTGGTAAATCCATATTACGCAACATTCTTGGTAATATAATACCCGCACAAATAATAGAAGGTACAACTACGACAATACCTAATATATACACCATACCCATATCAGCACCATATGCATCAACAAGAGCTGTTGGACCTGGTTGTGGAGGGAAAATACTATGTGCCATTGTTGCAGCAGCAACCATTGTCATTCCTAAGCGCAAATAAGAAATTTTCGCTTCAATCGCAATACTAATAACAAGAGGTGCAAGAATAATAAATGCAACTTCATAAAAAACAGAAACTCCAAATATTGTACCTACAATTAAAATTGCCCATTCGACATTTTTCACTCCGAATTTATTCAGTAAGGTAGAAGCTACACGTTGAGCAGCACCAGAATCAACCATTAGTTTTCCAAGTACTGCACCCATACCGATAATAATTGCCAAACTTCCTAGCGTGCTACCAAATCCAGTTTTTATGGATACAACGACTGCATCTAATGTTAACCCATTTAAAATACCTACAAGTATTGCAACAATCAAAAGTGCTAATACACTATTAAGTTTTACAACTATATTTAAATAAAGTAGTAACGCGACTCCTAGTGCCACCCAAATGATCGGTAAATATTCAATAATCCAATCCATTTTCATTTCCCCCAAATCTAATATGTTAATACCTCAAATAATCAAACTTTTTTAGCAAGATTCTCTTTCATTTAAGCTTGCTTGTAACCGATAGACTTTCTTCTCATCCGCACTATCTGTACCTTTTATTTGCTTTAACAATAAATCTACTGCTAGATTTGCCATTTCGATTGCTGGTTGTGAAATAGTAGTAATAGGTGGTGTAAAAAAGCTTGCAAATGATACTTCGTCAATACCAATTACGGCGATTTCTGTTGGTATTTTCAAATTATGTTGTTTTATATATTTTAGGACGTCTATTAAAACCCTATCATTACCTGCAATTATCGCTTGTGGAGGTTTTCCTAGTTGAAATAACTCGTCAAGTGCCTCTTCGATTTGATGTACCTCAGGCGTCTTAATATAGATTGATTGAACTGGTAATTGATGTTGTTCAAGTGCAAGTTTATACCCTTGGATTCGCTCAACACGTGGACTAATGTTTCGAATGATGGATGTTGTAACAATTGCAATACGACTGTAACCGTTTTCTACTAAGCGATCTACCGCTAAAGTAGATGCTTGTATATTATCAAGCATCACGGTAGGTATTTCTAATTCATCAATTGTCCGATCCATAAAAACAATTGGAAATTCTTTCTTTTTCATACTTTTATATAAGTCAATATTTCCACCTGTAGGAAATATAATAATACCGTCGACTTGCTTCGCCATTAACATTTCAATATAATTTCTTTCTTTTTCCGGCTCATCATCCGCATTACACACAATAATATGAAAACCGTGTTGATGAAAGTAATTTTCAATCGCACGTATTATTTGAGTGGAAAATGAGTGAAGAATATTTGCAACAATTACTCCTACTGTATAAGTAGACTTTTGCTTTAAACTTCGCGCGACAATATTAGGATGATAATTTAATTCTTTTATTGTTTGTTCAATTTTTAGCCTTGTAGATTCACTCATATACTCATATCGCTTGTTTAAATATTGAGAAACTGTACTTTTAGAAACTTTTGCTTGATTTGCTACGTCTGCAATCGTAATATTTTTCATCGATTATTAAACACCAGAGTAAGCCATAAAACCGCCATCTACAGC
>Ga0209013_10003828_pt1 | contig 13254 bp, 11 predicted proteins | sample Cruoilmetagenom2_FD_187291 | JGI IMG/M metagenome (GOLD analysis project Ga0209013, IMG submission 187291) | Oil polluted marine microbial communities from Coal Oil Point, Santa Barbara, California, USA - Sample 2 (SPAdes) (version 2) | ecosystem: Environmental > Aquatic > Marine > Oil seeps ... | reverse complement strand
CCTTGGGTGTCCCGATCCCGGTACGCGGCATTCGCGCCTACAAACGGCTGGCGCGTATCATGCTGCCGCTGGTAAGCCATTTCCCGCTGAGCATGCTGTTCTACGGTTCCGGTGGCGAAGCCACCGACCCGCGCTACGAACGTTATTTCTTGCAGGCCGACCTGATAGCGGGCGATTTCATGTTCATGAAGAAATATCTGCCGCTGAACCTCCACGGCAAGACCGTAGTAACCAACACAACCACACCAGAGAATATCGAGCTGCTGCGCACACGTGGTGTGCATACCTTGATCACCACAACTCCTCGCTACGAGGGGCGTACATTTGGAACGAATATGTTGGAAGCAGCCCTGACTGCCTATGCCGGATATGGGCGATTGCTGACCGACACTGAACTGAACCGCTTGATCGATGATTTGGCTTTGCAGCCCACTACACTGCTGTTGAACGAGACCGAGGCACAGAGTGCGGCGTAATGCTGCAGGACGGGATTACAAATTCTTCGAGGTATGATATGGCAGTGCTGCCGGTAGACGCTCAAATCACATTTCTCTCCACCAGCAACTTGGCCGAAACAGCTGAGTTTTACGAGCGGTTGTTGGGATTGCCATTGGTCTTGGATCAGGGTACTTGCCGGATATATCGAGTTCGGGAAGGCGCGTTCCTCGGCTTTTGCGAGCGCCAGACTCCCCCAGCTGACAACCAGGGGTTGATCTTCACTCTGGTCAGTGACCAGGTTGATGAGTGGTACGAACACCTCGCAGCTCACGCTGTGCCGATTGAAAAAGAGCCTAACCTGAACCCGGAATACAATATCTACCACTGTTTCCTGCGTGATCCCAATGGCTATCTGATTGAGATCCAGCGCTTTAATGACCCGCAGTGGAAGCACACCCCCGCGGACAATCCGGCTTAGCAAGCTAGTGTTCCGTCTATGATCTCTTCTTGCTAAATAATCACTCCTGACGGAACACTAGGTTAATCCCAATTAGATACTGTGCGATATCATCTCGCAGCCCTGAAAGGTACAAAATGAACTCTGAGCCATTAATCCTTACCAAGCAGCTGACGAAAAGCTTCGGTGATAAACTGGCGGTCGATCAAGTCTCACTTGAGGTCGTGGGTGGGGAGATCTTTGGCTTTCTTGGGCCGAATGGCGCTGGTAAGACCACGACGATCAAGATGATCGTCGGCTTGCTGCAGCCAACCGCCGGTGAAGTTTATGTCGCCGGTTATGATGTCCAGGCAGAACCGCTGGCGGCCAAGGCGGTTAAAGGCTATGTCCCCGACACCCCAAATCTGTACAAAAAGCTCTCGGGGCGCGAATTTCTGCGGTTCGTTGGTGACCTGTACGGGATGGAAGCAGCCAGGGTTGATCGGCGCATCGAGGAAATGCACAAATTGTTTGATCTCAGTGAGGCGATCGATCAGACAATCGATTCGTACAGCCATGGCATGCAGCAGAAGACCGCATTGGCGGCCGCACTCTTACATGATCCAAAGGTCCTGGTTCTGGATGAGCCGACCGTTGGCTTGGACCCGAAATCAGCTCGCTTGATCAAGGATATCCTGCGTCAGATGACCGACCGCGGCGCCGCGGTTTTCCTCTCCACGCACATCCTGGAGATCGCAGAGCGGATGTGCGACCGGATTGGTATCATCCACCAAGGCCGTTTGATCGCCGTTGGCACTATGGATGAGCTGCGCTCGCTGAGTCTCTCCCAAGCCGGGACCAGCTTAGAGGACATCTTCTTGACCCTCACCGGTGGCGCGGAATATACCGAAATTGCGGACGTATTATCCTGATGGAACCTCTAAAACTTCAAAACAGGCAACATAGCGGACTTATCGCCAGCGTCTTGGTCTTACTGCGGATGAGGCTGGTACTCATCGTCGGTGGATTCCGCCGCGCAACCTGGCGGGGGAAGGTCGGTTACCTGCTGCTGGTGGTCTTGATCCTGGTTGGGATGGGGTTTGCATTTTATCTCAGCTGGCAGCTGCTGAAGTTGATCCGTTCGCCAGAGATCAGCCTGCTTATGGGTGACCTGGGACAGATCACAGCCGCGCTGCCGGGTTTCGTGGTTACTGCCGCGTTCGTTGGTTTGTTCCTGACCAGTTTTGGTTTCCTGCTGCAAGCGCTCTACCTGGCGGGCGACATGGATTTCCTGCTGAGCTCTCCCTTACCAATCCGGGCTGTATTCCTCGCCAAGCTGCTGCAGGCAGTCCTGCCGAATTTCGCCTTTGTACTGCTTTTCGGGTTGCCGGTCTTGTACGGCTTGGGATATGTAGGTGCGTACCGGTGGTTGTACTATCCATTAGTCCTGCTGGTGTTGGTGGCCGTGGCCTCCGCTGCAGCCGGTCTAGCGAGCTTGATTGTGATGCTCGTTGTCAGGGTGTTCCCCGCCCGGCGGATCGCAGAGGTGTTAGGGCTGGTGGTTGGCGTATCTTCCATTATTTGTTCGCAATCAGGGCAGCTTGCGAATTTCGGCGATTTATCGCCCGCACAAACCACCCAGGCATTTTCTGCCTTGGCGAGGTTTAATTCACCTCTGATACCGATGTACTGGTCGGGGCAGGGGTTGGTCGCTGTTGGCACAGGAAGCTGGCTCACTGGGTCAGTATTGGTGGTGGCTACCCTGCTTGTCTGTGGCGGTCTATTCATGGTGTCACTGGCGGCGGCCGAAAAGATGTATTACAGCGGGTGGGCAGGTATGCAGGGCAGCCTCCAGCGAAAAAAGGCGCCCAACAGAGTCCGCAACCGAGCGGCTTCCGGTAGATCACGCTATTGGTCATATCGGTTACTGCCACAGGCTGTCCAAGCGCTGCTCAAAAAGGACCTGCTGGTCTTACGGCGTGATCTACGGAATTTATCCCAGATCATCACTCCGCTGATCCTGGGTGTTGTTTACACAGTGATGCTGGTGCGCGGTCGGGCAAATGGTACCGAGGCTAGTGATGCCCCCATCTGGTTCCAGGATGCGATTAGTAGCTTGGCAGTTTATGCCAATGTGGGTATCGCGATCTTTGTCGCCTGGATGCTGCTGAATCGCTTGGGCTTGGTGGCTTTTTCTCAGGAAGGTCCTAGTTATTGGGTGCTGAAATCTGCACCAGTCAGCGAGCGGCGCTTGCTGGTTGGGAAATACCTGCTGACAGCATTGCCAGCCTTTGTCTTAAGCGGTACATTCTTCGTCGTAATATCGATCCTGCGCCAGACCCCAACCATGGCTTTCCTGTACGGTCTTCTTGCCTTGAGCTTCTGCATCGTTGGTGCGGCAGGGGTGAGTTTGTCCTTCGGTGTCCTCGGCGCCCGCTTCGATTGGCAGGATCCCCGCAAAATGGCTAGCGGCGGTGCGGGTTGCGTGGGTTCGATAGCAGTTATGGGATTCTTGGGTGTCAGTTTTCTATTGTTCGCCGGACCGACCCTCATTGCAGCGGGTATCGGCTGGGAGCCGTGGCTCGCCCAGGCAGTTGGTCTGCTGCTCGGGGGATTATTCTGCCTGCTGGCAGCGGGCTTACCGATTCTGACTCTCAGTAAACGTGTGGGGGCTTTTATGGAAACATGAAGTACATAGCAGCGGATATTTTTCTCAGATCCAATGAGCAGCTATTTCCCCACCCAGCGTGGTGCGGATTTGTCCAATGCGCTTTGAAGTCCAATTTGGAAATCTTGGGTTTTGATGAGCTGGGACTGCGCCCAGATCTCCAGCTGTAAGCCGCGCGGCAAGTCTTCTAGATCGTCAATCACCCGCTTCGCATAACTGACCGCGAGAGGAGCGGCCGAAGTTAATTCGGCAATAAATTCCAGTGCCTGTGAGCGGAGGTTCTGGGCTGGTACTACCCGGTTAACCAATCCCCAAGCCTCAGCCTTGTCAAGCGGGATGAGTTTCCCGCTCATAATATACTCCTTCGCCCTAGCTGGACCGATCAGGTGCGTCAAGCGTGTTGTACCGCCGACGTCAGGGATGAGCCCCAGGCGGGATTCAGGCAGTGCCAGCTTGGTATGCCGTGCGGCAAGGCGGAAATCACAAGCCAGGGCGATTTCCAACCCGAGTCCGAGCGCATAACCGCGCAGCAGTGCGATCGTTGGTAACCTGAGCCGTTCGAGCCTGTTGAGCACTGATTGAAAATCAGCGATGACATACGGAAGGCGCGCCTGCCAATTGGCTCCGAATAGTTTGGAAATATTAGCTAAGGCATTCAGATCGATACCGGCAGAGAAACCTGCGCCGGCACCAGACAGCAGCACAGCGCGCACGCCAACTGCTCGTTCGGCGCTTTCAACCGCAGCCGCCAACGCTTTAAAAGTATCCCAGTCAATCGAATTCCGCTTGGCGGGTTGGTTGAGGATGATTTCGAATAGTTCACCATCTTGCTTAGTTATCACGGCTTCTTCCATTGTGACGCTCCTCGTTCATGGGTATTTCAGTCAGAAACAAATGCCCCACGTGAGTTCAGTCCAAATATACGCGGGGCACACTTTCCATTTACATATTTAATTTACTCGGATCAGCCGGCATCTACACTCCGATTGCGGTAAGCCTTGATCCATCTCATGGCATACTCATCTCTCCCAAGCAGCAGGTCGCAGGCGAGCAAGGTGTTTTGGATTTCCGGAACTGTGGGATCGGTAATGGCAACGGTGAGCCCGTTCGCAATGGCTAGGGCTAGGTAAGCGACATTTATGATCTTGCGATCCGGAAGGCCGAAGGAGACATTGCTGGCACCTAGGCTGATGTTGACCCCCAACTCAGTTTGAATTAGACGCACCGCATCAAGCGTCACTCGACCGGCTTGATAGTCAGCACCAACAGTCAAAGCCAGCGGGTCAATGATGATATCTGCTGGGGAAAGCCCATATTCCCCGGCGACCGCAATCAGTTTGCGGGCGACTGCCAGACGATCTTCCGCGCTGGCTGGAATGCCGTTTTCATCTGTGATAACGCCGATTACTGCCGCGCCGTATTTTTGAGCCAGCGGGAACACACGCGCCATCATATCGGGCTCGGCGGTTGTTGAGTTGATCAAGGCTTTGCCCGTGTAGATCTCAAGAGCCGCTTGCAGAGCAGCCGGGTTGGCCGAATCGAAACACAGCGGTTGGCTCGTTACAGCGAGTACGGCTTCGACGGCCGCACGCATCAGGGCGGGTTCGTCGCTCCCTGGGATGCCGGCATTGACATCCAGCACTTGGGCGCCCGCGGCAGTCTGATACTGGGCATCCAGCTGGACGATGCTGAAATCTCCAGCAGCCATCGCTGCGGCAAGCTTTTTCCGCCTGGTAGGGTTGATCCGTTCGCCGATGATGACAAACGGATTTGCAGGGCTGATTACAACATGTGTGTCTTGGTTTGTCAGTATAGTTTCCATAGTCACCTCTTTGGAAGATATTTTATCGGCATCTTGCATGTACTGCAAGGGAAATCCATATCAAGCGGGTACTGCGTACGATACGGTTGGGATAGGGAATAATCTCCACTGCTAGGTTGACTGATATTCGTGTATTTTTCGCTGACAAAACTGTGATTTATCTCAGTGTATCTTTTCATCCATGGTATACTGAATCTATTCTTGAATAGTACTTAAGTAATGGTTCAATAGTCAGTAGCCCATTGACCGCAATCCTGGTCAGATCAATTTGGTATGAGCAATTTTGACAACGGTGGCCTCCAATCTCTTGATGCAAGCCAATTAACCGCTTGTCCATTTTTGGGCTTGCAGGATGACCCACACACCCATTTTGGCTGGCCGCAAGCGAACCATTTTTGCTACCGTGCTGAGCCTCCCCACTCTGTCATTGAACAATATCAGCAATCACACTGCCTCAATCGGGGTCATACGAACTGCCCGATTCACGCGAAAACCTGGAGCGGACCTCTGCCCAAAGAACTGCGTGGTGAACTCTCACAACCATGGCGGACACGCTCGTCAGCCATCAGCATGCCGTTCTTCAACCGCGAGCCTGACTCGGATGAGAAATCATTCGAGCCGGTGGCCATTCAAGATGGTGATGCCTTTGGGGATATTGAGCCCTGGCAGCAGATGCGTTCAGCAGGGTTTGTGAATGAGGAGATCGATGAACCGGCTGGAAAACCGGCCTGGTGGATTTATATCTCTGCGGTTGTCCTGCTCGGGATCGTCGTGAGCTGTATCGTCGGATATTTCATATTCTACAGACCAGGTAGGGGTCCAAACGATGGCGCCGAGCAGTTGGCCTCTGCAGCTGAATTCAGCCCGCCAACACCCACCCCCACGGAGACCCTGGTTCCTCCCACAACGACTCCGGAACTGACGAGTACACTTTCGCCATCCCTGACTCCTATACCGAGTGAAACTCCACTGCCGTCGATAACCGCCTTTACCCTGCAGTCAGTTTATGAATGTACCGATATCCGGGCTTACCCGTACGAACTGCTTTCTGGACCTGACCTTGTCCCTGATCCTGGATATACGTATGAGGGGGGCACATTGCCAGTCGCCCCAGAAGTGACATGGACGATCCAAAGTACGAGCAGCTGTGATTGGTTCTCGTTGAATATCTACTCTCTGCTTTCTGGTCGATTGTTGGCGCCGATTATTGCGGTTGATGGCGTTGTCCTGGAGCAAACCTATCCCTTTGAAGATGTACTAGTCAAACCCGGTCATGTTGTGGAAATCTCGTTGATTTACAGCCCCGATAACGCCAGGTATATCAACAATGAATGGGTAGTCGAGGTCAATCGCTTCCGGCTAATCGACCAAGCGCACCTTTTGATTGATGTGACAGATTGGGTCATCTCATTACAGATAACACCCACTCCGAGCAGTGGAGGGTCGGGTGGCCCCGGTGACACCGGCGGGTCAAGCGATCCTGCACCGACTGTGCCTCCATCACGCCCATAACCTCACTCAATACATTAGAAAGCCCCCTGTTGCCACGCCTCAGGCTATATATCCATCGGCATAAGATATTATTCAATATTTCTGATCAAAAGTATCGGTAACCCGAGGTCGCGCAGCCTGCCGAGGATTGCACGCAGTTTGTCTGGTGGAATGTTTTCGCTCTCCAAATTGCTGTCGTGCTCGCCGGTTGTTCGATTTCGAACCCAGAGAACCAATCAGCCCAATTCGGGTCAAGCTGCTCCTTGATCTGGATCCAGTAGTGCGATGGCGTTTTATGAGTTGTATTCATACCACTTCCGTTTCAACATGTGTTGATTCGTTTGCACATAAAACTAGGGGTGGTAGGTTGATCGAGACTGCTCTTTAGAACTAAATTATATGCTGTAAGCTTACCCGAAGACAGCTGCACAACCATCACCGAGATGGGGGATTATTCGACATATCCTGTTATATCCTATGGTTATAGTTATTCCCAGGCTCGGATGAAGGATTTGATGTGGGGAGATGTTGCATTTTTTCCATTCTGAAATTTTCTTAAAAACATCCAAAGCTGATCCGTATCCATTTCCTGATCACAGCGTCATATATAGAGAATACTTTCAAGCAGATCACTTGCCCGGAGTCCATCTTGACGTTACAAAAGCTGTTCGTCGAGCTTGAGCGAGCTACGCCCCTACCGTTAACCTACACGGCACCCGGGTGTATAAGTGCGTTCAGGAGCCGGCAGTCAAGGGATCACCATCCATTCCCTTATAGCTCTAATAATCGAACCGTTTCCAGCTTGTCACACCATTCGCATATTGAGAAGCCCCGTATATGCTGCAGGAACCGTTCCTGCAAGGTGACCGTTGCTGGACGTGCACCCCCTTTGCCCCGCTAAATAATTCAATGAATTGCTCTCCCGCTGGTGGATACATTGGGAGAGTTGTACACAGAGAGAGGGTTGCCTGACAGCAGGCATTAATGGGTCAGTCGTTTCGATTTGAGGAGACGTTAAATGAAAGTCGGTCTAATTCGGTTAGGGGGAATACTATGTATATTGGCAGTCGCTTTGCTGCCAAATTCCACCGCCCGGGCGGCACCAGCCAACCAGGAAGGTGAAATCAACCCACAGGAATGCAGTGAGTGCCACTTGTCAACAGTGATTGCCTGGGAAGGCAGCGCCCATATGCGGGCATTAACCTGCAGCCAGTGCCATGTTGACGGAGAACCCATCGTATCGATGGATACGGACCACCCCATGCAGGATGAAGATCAGCCACGTTGTGTCTCCTGCCATACAACCGGCTACGACCCGCTTACCAATACCTGGTTGGATGATGGAGTAACCTGTCAAGCGTGTCACGATCCGATCAACCCCAATCATCCCGATGAACCGATGCCAATTGAGCGCTCGGCGTATATGTGCGGCAGTTGCCATACAGAGACGTATACCGAGTGGAAGCTGAGCCAACATGGTCGGGAGGACATGGTTTGCGTCAGCTGCCACAATCCACACGCTGGTCGCATTAAAGATGAAGAGGCTTCCTATCTGTGCATAACCTGCCATCAGCCCGGTTCGGAAAACTTCGTCCATTCCAAGCATTCGGATTTCATGCTGACAAAACACAACCAGGAAGAACTTACCTGTGCAGATTGTCATTTGGGGGAACTGAACAATGAACCTGGCCTCGGTCATGCTTTCCGGGATCACAGTTTTCATGTCCGCCTTGGTACTTGCAGTGCATGCCATAATAACCAGCAGCATATGGCGTCAGATATGGCTGCGATAGAAAGTGCTGCCGAACCGACCCCGGTCGTCCCGATCGAAGAACCTTCATTTATGAGTATGACACCCACACCGGTAAGCCCGATTGGTTTTATCCTGTTGGCGATTCTGGTTGGATTAGGGGCAGGAATGCTCATCGCTCCATTGTTAGGCCGGTTTGCCAAGCAGCTGAATGGTGCCATTCAGCAGGCGAGTGACGAGGAACGGGAGTAGCCGATGGCGCATAAAAAACTTACCAGAAGAAATTTCCTCCGTGGTTTGACCGCTGGAGCGGTGGGGGCTGTCGGATTGCGTTTCGCGAACCAAGGCCGCGCCTCCGGTCCACATGGGGAGAGTGAATATAAGTGGGCGATGGTGATCGATCAGGAGAAGTGCATTGGCTGCGGCTACTGTACTTTAGCATGCCGGGCTCATAATGATATCAACCCTGATATATCCTGGAACCATGTTTTTGAACTCGATGAAATTGGGGAACGTAAGGTCTACCTGCCGCGACCATGTATGCATTGTGAGGATGCAACTTGCGTCCAGGTTTGCCCGGTAAAGGCCAGCTATCACCGGCCTGATGGCATCGTGATGATGGATTATGACCTTTGCATTGGCTGCCGCTACTGTGAAGTGGCTTGCCCATACGGGGCACGTTCATTCAACTGGAAAGAATTTACTGGAGAAAATCCAGCCGTACCTGAATGGGGCTACCCCGAGGTAGAGCGCCGTCCCCGCGGTGTAGTGGAAAAGTGTTCGTTTTGCTATCAGCGGATTGATCGTGGCTTGGCGAGTGGTTTGGTACCAGGCGTCAACGCCAATGCAACCCCAGCGTGTGTCTCATCCTGCCCAACACGGGCTCGTATTTTTGGTGATCTCAACGATCCTGCTTCAGAAGTCAGCCAACTTTTAGCTGCACACACCAATTTCCGGGTGAAGGAAGATTTAGGCACCGAACCGCGTGTCTACTACTTACCGGTGCGAGAGGGGTAGTGCAATGAAACAATTAACGAGAATTATCACACCTTACCGCATCTGGATGATGGGTCTCATGTCGCTGATTGGCATTGGTGCGCTCTCTGGTTTACTGGTTTTGATTGAAGGGCTGTCGCTGACCAACCTCACCGATCTGGTACCTTGGGGGTTGTGGATTACGATTGACTTATCTTCCATTGCACTGGCCGCGGGGGCATTCTCCCTCTGTGCGGCGGTCTATATCCTTGGTCTCAAGAAATATGAACCCGTAGCCAAAACAGCGACCTATATCGGTATTATTGGGTACAGCATGGCAATGCTGTGCCTGCTGATGGATATCGGGCGGCCTGATCGTTTCTGGCACGCATTCGTATACTGGAACCCGCACTCGGTGCTCTGGGAGGTGACGATGTGTGTGGGTTTATATTTCAGCGTGCTGCTGCTGGAGATGCTGCCAATCATCGGGAATACACCTTGGATGAAAGCTCTCTTTCCCTGGCTTTCGGCTCGATTGGTCAAAGTACATCATATCGCACCCTTCCTCGCCGTTGCCGGTCTGACATTCTCCATGCTGCACCAATCATCGTTAGGAGCCACATACGGCGTTTTGAAAGCACGTCCGATCTGGTACCGGCCGGGGCTATCGTACCTCTTTATCATCTCCGCAGTCTTGGCTGGGATATCGATGACGTTGTTAGCATCGATGCTTTCTGATCGTTTCAGCCGTCGTGCTAGGGTGAACGACCGCCTGATAAAGAGCCTTGCAGTGTTCGTGGGTTGGGGGCTGCTGCTGTACCTCTACCTGCGCTTCTGGGATGCTTTTTCCATGACGTACAGTCATTTACCTGGCCGAACTGAGGGCTTCAGGATGCTTACCAGCGGTACGTTAGCCTTCAACTTCTGGGTGGGTGAGATTATTCTGGGTATTCTGGTGCCAGCCATCTTGCTCTTATACAAACGGACCCGCGACCAACCTGTCATCAGGATGGTTGCTTTCGCGATGGTGGTAGGCGGCTTGGTCGCTTATCGCTGGGATACCAATATCGTCGGGCAGTTGGTTGTGATGACCTACCAGCCGCTTGATAACGTCGTTCGCTATATTAGTTATTTCCCATCGCTGGTCGAAATATTGATCGGGCTGGGTATTATTGCCTTTGGCTTTTTCGCATTCACGATTGGCGTGGAATACTTGAACATAGTGAACCACCGCCAAGTACATGCGCATCAAGAGCGTACGGTTCAGCCGGTGGTTGCCCCAGCTGATTAAGCGGACGGGCAAACGCCTCCTCAAAGTCGTCTCCGGCACCGAACCGGACCGACCCTCCTCTCTGGACGCCTGGCCTAGCCAGGCGTCCTACTTTAAACGATCGCTCGGTATCTTGACAGCACACGAATAGTAGATTGAGAGCAGGGCAGCGGTTAAAAGAGCCATTATTTCAAAATTTGGTAATAATTGGTATAATGTAGGTATAATTTTCAGGGGGTGGGAAGTATCATTGCAGCGCAGCCCACTGGATGGGCGCGTCAAATAATTCAAAGGCAGATTTGTTATCTGTCTGGCTAACATGGAAAAGGAGGATTTATTATGGAGTTTGAAGGTTATTGTGTCAAGTGTCGTGATAAGCGCAAGATCGCTGATGGTAAAGTTGAGACAAGCGAAAAAGGTCGCCGGATGGCCAAGGGTAAATGCCCCGTGTGCGGCACCAACGTGACCCGCTTCCTGCCCAGCGAACCTAAAGCCTAAACGCCAATCACCAAAGCAAATCCTCAGCAAGAAATTGCTGGGGATTTTTCATTGAAAGCGCTTGATTGCGCTTACGCAATACAGAACTTATGGGTGAATCACTGAGGAAACCTATAAACCATACAAGTGTGTTGCCAGCAGTATAATCGCAGATAAGAGATCAGCTAACCAGATATCGCGGCAAACTGGATCAGTCCGAGATTAACCTGCATGGCCAGCACGAATTGGGCGAATGCCAGCTGCCAGACAGCTACTCTTGGCGTGATACGCGTATGATTTGTCTCCTTTGATCTGCGAGTTGTGAGTAGATCCGGTTAAATCAGCGGAGTAACCAGGTGCTGTTACAGGTCAGAGCAGACCATCAGCCTGTCTTGCGGGTAGCACGAATGTGTAATTAATGGATTGAATGTCTAGCTAAATGGCTCAGAGAAGAGCGCCTGGGGAGCATAAGCAACCCCAACCATGCTCGGTCCAGTATGTGCGCCCAAGACCAGCGACATCGGTCCCATCGGGAGCCAGTGACATTCATATACTGCGGCGATTTTCTCTCGTAATTTCTGCGCACCCTCTGGATTGAATGAGTACAGCACCTGGACGTGCAGCGCGCTGCCGGGAGCATGATGGCGGGCAATAAGATTGACTAAACTATCAAGCGCTCGATTGAACGTTCGAGATTGCCCCTCTTGGGTATAGGTGCCATTCACTTTTTCAACACCGATCAGCGGTTTGAGGTTTAACACAGATGCGATCAAACCCTTCATATGGCTGATCCGCCCACCGTGTATCAAGTACTTGAGCTCCTTCAGTGTGTAGAGACTCTCACTCGCCTCACCAATTTGCTTCAAGTAAGCGAGGATTTTCTCAAGCGCCCAGCCTGCCCGGGCAGCTTTTGCTGCGGCCTCCACCTGCCAGCCAGCAGCGGCTGACAGCGTCTTGGTGTCAACAAGGGTTACGTTGGCCTCGGGGACCTGTTTGGCAGCTTCTACCGCCGAGTTATAAGTCCCACTCAACCCCGAAGTCATATGGATTGATAAGATGTCGGGGTCATCTTGCGCTAATTCGCGGTAGACCTTGGCAAAATCCCCCGGTGATGGTTGCGAAGTGGTCGGTAGTTCATCACTGGCTTCGAGTAAGGGGTAGAACTCTTCCGGCTTTATGTCGACATTCTCCAGGTAGGATTTCCCACCCAGAGTTACAACTAGGGGAACGATACGGACATTCAGCTCTGCTCTTTGTTCAGGGCTTAGGTTTAAATCTGTCCCACTATCTGTCACGATTTGCATCTGTATACTCCTTCGGCAACTTGTGGCTTTCTCTGCCGCAGTAATGTGCGCTACTATCAAACCTCGCAGCCCTGAAGCCAGGTGGAGGTTTTTCAGCGAAATGGTATATTGGGTTTATTTGCCTTCAATGAGGCTGATATCAGCTGCGGTCCCCAATATTTCTTAATGTTCAATTTAATTATATTACAAGACAACGATCCTGACATTAACGGTTGATCCCCTAGGATTATAGCTTGATTAATTTGTACCGCTCGCTTTGAGATTGCCCAGTACTGCGGATCATCCAATTAAACGATGTGCCAATAATGGATGGGAATTTGAAGCCATCCGTTTTAGCTTGTTATGTGGAGTATTTGATGAGCAGCTGAACATTGCATTCACTACTGAGAATGTTAATCATCGTGACCCTTATCTTTATTTGTCCCCTTTAGTGGGCTGATATCCTGGAAAGTTATCTCACCACCTACATAATGATACTGATGAGCGCTGTACGCTAATGCTTCGTTAAGGGTGAAAGTTCAGTTCGATATCCGGTCGCTAACCCTTAACAAAGCTTAAAATGTTCCGTCCGCGATCTACTCTGGCTAAATACTAACATTTGACGAGACTCTAGGCTGCTAACC
>Ga0209013_10003827_pt1 | contig 13255 bp, 16 predicted proteins | sample Cruoilmetagenom2_FD_187291 | JGI IMG/M metagenome (GOLD analysis project Ga0209013, IMG submission 187291) | Oil polluted marine microbial communities from Coal Oil Point, Santa Barbara, California, USA - Sample 2 (SPAdes) (version 2) | ecosystem: Environmental > Aquatic > Marine > Oil seeps ... | reverse complement strand
TGGGATATATTTCACCATTCCAGTTTGAAGAACAGGCTGCTTAGTCCGTGTCCGTTATATGGGGTACAGCTCAGTTTTATTTTTATTATGCCTAACAGTTACTATACGGAAAACTTCATTTCTGTATAGATATATTAATAATTTATTATATGATTTTCTAAGTGATTGTTATAACAAATTAAAATCTTTTTCTTTTCTCGTTATCAACTATAACAAATCGGGAAAAGACATTGTATCAGATTTTGATTACAGCTAATCTATCAGTTTACCTTATATTTACTAAGGAGTTATTCAACATACAGGCAGTAATTTATTTTTTATACATCAGGGAACATAAAAAGTATTTTAATTGGAAAGTTTATTCTGTCTGAGAATCGTTTTCTGGCTCGACATGTATTGAAATATCAGTAACCTCAAAATGGTTTTCAATTAAGGATTCAATTTCATCTGTAATCTTATGAGATTCTTCAGTCGACAATGTTGCATCAACAGAAATGACCAAATCAATTGCACAGGTCTGACCTATCCATCTGGAACGTACTCTGTACACCTTTTTTACTCCATGTACTTTTTGAACTATTTGAGTTAATTCCTCTGGAGCAATGGCATATTCATCTATTAGAACGGGTACAGCCCGCCTGAATAAATTAATAGCGAGATAGATGATCAGTAATGCAACACCAAGTGCACAGGCTCGATCAACCCAAGCATAGCCCATAGCAGATAATTGCCATCCTATTATCACAGAGATTGTCACCAGGACATCAGAAAATGTATGAGAGGCATCCGCATGCAGGATATCTGAATTTAATCGATTGGCCCACATATGTTCCCAACTGCTGATCAGTATATTAATGACTAATACACTTAACATAATGACTAGTTCAATCCAACTTGAGTCAATTTCGGTGGTTTCTTTCGTCACCGCATTAAAAGCAACTTCAAAGGCAAAGACTATTAAGATTGATGCCATAACAAACACCACAATAGTTTCAAATTTTCTATGCCCATATGGGTGTTCACGATCTGCAGGTAAACTGGAAAAATACATGAAAACCCAGGCAATGATATTATTTGTCATATCGGTGAAGGAGTGAATAGCGTCAGCCAGAATCGCCATAGAACCCGTCGATAGACCGACGAAGAGCTTTCCAACTAACACAAGCAAATTAGCGAATCCTTCGATAAGGATTATACGTCTTACTTGTTTATCGTTTTGTGTGGCATCATTCACAAGTCGTTCTCCATCGACGAAACTCTTCCCTGGAAATCATTTTAGTAGATTTTATTGGATTCTTTGTCTCCCCATCTGATGTTGTTTCTGATGAGTTGAAAACTCTTCTGGAGAAATTTTTCCATCCGAATTATTATCAATATCCTGAAACGCGGTAATATTAGCTGTATTTCTCATTGGATAACCTTGTTGTATCCGGTTGCTGATCCGCATACTGCGCGCTTCAATAAGTTCTTGCTCGCTAATATAGCCATCACTATTGCCATCAAAGTCTGCAAATTTAGGCATATTGCGACCACCACCCATACCTCTACCCTGACGCATTCCCATTCCCTGACCTTGTCTCATCTCCCACCGTTTTTGCCTCTGTAATTGTTGTCCTCGTGCCAGTTCATCAGGATTTAACTGTCCATCATTATCAGCATCAAATTGTTTAAAGTTGGGTTCTGAACCCATATTCTGCATTGGGCGACCTTGGGAAGCTCTACTTTCCATTCGTAGACCTCGTATTGTATTAAACTCATCCTGGCTGATAAAACCATTGGAGTTAATATCATAAAGGTGAAAAGGAATTGGCCCTCGCGGAGGTAATGGTTCAGCCTGCAGAGTTTGTACACAAAAAAATGACGTGATAACACAGGCAGTCAACATGACTAATGACTTATTTTTTAAATGATATTTATTCATCTTGAGGTTCTCCTTTAATAGTTTTCTTACCACTAAACATAGATGAAACCAAACTATCTTCCTCTTTTATCTCAGCTCGAACCACTGCGATAATATGGACAAAGATTAAGAATATAAGAAAGTACGCTGTATATAAATGAATTTTTCCAAAAGGCGATTTAAATGCTTTGAGTGATGCCATTTTTTCTTCATTAACGCCTTCTTTTTGATACGGGATTAAACTACCCGGATCAACGCCATCTTCCGCAATATAACTGGCTATAACACTACCAAAAGGAGGATAATAAATATCAGTGCCCGCTCGAATTAATCCACTTACAGCTAATATGATTAATAAGGTAAACAAGGCAGTTACTGCAAGTTTACCCAAAGGATTGTGGCCTATAAATTGTTGTGGATTCCCCGTCTTTAAAGACGCATGATAGCTTTTCAGACTTTTTATAAAGCCTTTGCCTGGAATAAAAGCACTAAACCTTGCGCAGGCAGGGCCAATAAAAGCAAAGATTAAACGGATCACAAGATTTGTGACAAAAACATACCCAATAATGACATGAAGCTCTTTTAAACCAATTTTGGCTTCGAGGCTACTAATACCCAATTCATTTTTATAGAGCATAATTAAGCCTACAAAAATTAAACTGATGACACAAAGTACATTTATCCAGTGAAACCAGCGTACCGATGAACTCCAGGTGTTGTAGCTTTTATAAGATGGTGACATATTGGCTCCTTTCATATTCAGGCATTATCATTCAAAAAAACAAAAATGCGGGTAGTTTAAATAATAAGTGTTAATAAAATCTTAAGACCTTTAAACGGTCAATTCCTTCACTTTTGTTTCTTTCGTTTCATATCTTTTATTAAGGCATCAACCATTTCCTGTTCAGATATTTTATTATCATCATCCAAGTCGACAGTATCAAATGCCCAACTCTCTAAAGCATTGGAACGTTTTCGTTTTGAGGCATAAAATTGTTCAAATTCAACACTGTCTAGATAGCCATCGCTATCTGTGTCATAGACAGAATATTTTCCGCCACCATCTGCACTGGCATTTTGTAATAAACTGATGGAAAACACCAGTACGAATGATATAAAAAAGAGTCGAATAAAATGTTTCTGTGCTTGATTAATAAACATACTTTCCTCCTGATAAAGACATGATGATATTTTAGTCGTCATCATCATTGTCTTCATGATGTTTGTCTTTTCTTTTGTAATACGGACTCGCATTAAACGGTCTTAACTTTCTCGCTTCAAAGCGTTTTGTCTCCCAGATACGCTCCGCTTCATCTTCATCTCCGCTACGATGACATTCCACACAAATCTCATAGTCATGGATCCCTTCTTCGACATGCTCTTCACGGATCTTAGAGCGAGAGTGTTCGTGACAGCCATAGCAGGTATAATTAGCGTAGTCGTTATTTATATGGCAAGTTTCACATTCTGTATTATGATCCCGGTCGAAGCGGAAATATTTATCATGTTCAAAGGTCGCAGGTAACCAGGCATCCTGGGTATGACACTGCCCACAGTTGCCCTTGATCTCCTTATGCAGCTTATCATCCGGATTCACGTGGCAGCTGTCACATTCTTTTTGTAAGCTCAAATCCAGCAATTGATGAGAGAATTGACTGATGGGACGGAAGGCTTGCACACCTTTGTGATCACTGTGACAGGCAATACAATCCTCCTCAATCAGTTTCTGATGGAAGGCCACATTCTTCTTCTCTCCAGCGATAGGCAAACCCTGCGTTGTTTTCAAACCGATTTCTGAGACTTTATGACAGCTAATGCACTTGTCAGGACGGCTGCCAAAAAATGGTGTGTGGCAGGCAAAGCAATCCGTGCTGAGATCAGCATGAGCATCAATGGGATTGCCCGGACTGATCATCAAATGAGGTACGAATATCGCTAATAGAACCAGGATGATCAGATTGAATGCAACAACAAACAGAATCGTATTTTTTTTCATATCCATTCCCAGAAAAGAAAGATGCTCAGAATATGGGTGATACCAAGCACGGCAAAAGCCAGTGAAATGGGTAAATGCACCACACGCCATTTTTTCATCAGATCGAATGTTGTTGCATCCCAGAATAATTTCTTTTCAATCGCTTCTTCTGAAAGCCCTTGTTGCAAATAGACGGCTTTCTTTTCGGCCAGAAAACGCCGCGAGCGATCCAGCAAGTATTTTCCCGTCATGCCACTGATGACGTTGACGATCATTCCAATTAATGCCAGCCAGGGAAGGATGGCGTAGATATGGATTCCTGCATGTACCAGGATCATTAATGCTCCCATCCAGGTCAACGTCTCATGCAGGGTGAGCAGGTTCTTCGGTTTGCCAAAATGGATGAGCTTACGCTTGCGCATTGAGTAGAAGAACGACAGGAGTATTAATATGGTTCCTGGTATGCCCAGATAACGTCCAATCCAGACCAGTTCAAATTGATGCAGCAAGGCATCAATGATCATGGTCGCTACAATCAGCGACCCAAACATCACCAGGAAGGGGGTGACTTCTTTACGTATGAGTGATCGTTCCATAGTAATTTCCTAAAGCTCCAATGTCAGGTTGTTCTCTGGTTTAGAAATACATAACAGGCAGTGCCCTGGTGCAACATCCGCATCCGGATCTTGATTATAGTCAATGTCACCGTTTTTAACTTTTGTCTGGCAGGAACCACAACTGCCTGCACGACAGCCTGATTCCACTTCAATACCATTCGCTTCAGCAAATTCCAATAGAGAATCGGCTGTTGGATCCCAGGGAATGCTTTTTCCTGTTTGACTAAAGGTGATGTTGATGGGATCTGCGCTGGATACTACAGGCACTGTTTTTTTATGTCTGGTCAGCGTGGCAGGGCCAAAAGATTCATAATAAATGTCATCACTATTGACACCCCAATCCTCCAGGTCTGGAACCAGACTCTCCATCATGGACTTAGGCCCACAGACATAGAATTGATGACGCATGAGTTTGAGCGTGGCTCTCAGTAACGAAATTTCAACCCGAGTGTTGTGTTGATAGTCAACGCCTTCGACATCATTCTGATTTGGAGCGCTATAGCATACGTGTAAATGAAAATTCTCATGCATGACGGCCAGTACCTGAAGCTTCTCTTTCATGATATGCTCATCAGCGTTACGTATACCATAATAGAGCCATACCTCAGTCTTAATTTCTTGCTCCAGTATTGTGTTAAGAATGCTTAACATTGGAGTGATACCGATACCGCCGCAAATCAACACTATGGGCAAGTGTTCATTATCCATCAAGTGGAAATGACCAGAAGGTGCCTTAACTAAAACTGTACTACCTTCCTGTATATGATCATGGAAGAAATTGGATGAAAGGCCAGGCGGTATATGCGGCTGGTCAACCGGTGCAGAAACTCTTTTGACTGATATCCTGTAGTAATCTGGCTGAGGGCTATCAGAGAGAGAATAACAACGTACGATGGTTTTGACTATATGAGTAACGGGATCTTCAATCAACAACCTGAAGGTTAGAAACTGCCCAGGTTTGAAGGTTGGTAATGGCTTACCGTCTAGTGGCACCAGATAAAAAGAACAGATGGAGCGGTTAATATCCTCAACTTCCCGCCGTTGGACTGAGAATTCCCTGAACCCCTCCCAGGTAAAAGCGGTGGTCACAGGTTCGGCAGTTGGTATGGGGTTTGATGGGATGGAAACAACTGGTGAAATATCCTTACGGGTATCCAAAACTTGGTATTCACGCTTGCGACGATGAAGTATGAGTAGCATCACAATAGCGACCTGTACAAAAATCATGGCCAGAATGATTAACGCTAAAGAGCCGGTCGTCATAATTTATCTCTCTATCATTCAGAGCTCTTCGTGTCGTGCCGTTGGAATCAGACAGAATTGAGCAATTTTTTTATATTGTGGTATCACTCTATCATCCCAACCTGAAATAAACCTGAATAATTTTAAAAATATGAATCCGCGAATCTAGGTTACTTAAAGTTCTGTCAGAATTTAATAACATCCATATATTTTGAGTATGATGAAATGTCAGCTTTCTTCAAATTATATAATTAATATTGAAAACTCGAATGACGGCCTGGAGTTGAAATGTTCCGGATGGCTATGGATGAAGAAGAACAGGAAAAGCACAGAGAAATGGAGATATAAATTATTTTCTGTAAGTGATGATGAAAAACGGAGCCAATGGCTCCGTTTAACTCTGTAAAAATGATTGAGCGACTACAAATTAGCCAAAAATATCCTGAGTAATATTTTTATACCAACCATGTGCATAGTGACTTTCACGTTTCAGGTTTTCCTTTGAAGCATCCATAGGAGTAAGACCTCCAGCACCTTTAACAGGAAGAATCATATTCTTTTCCTTGTTGTACTTGTAGACCATACCTACTGAAATACCATAATCCTTGCCGATAATACTGTAGCAAGTATTCTGATAGGAAGGTACTAATGGTTCACGATCATTGAATAGTTGAACGATAGCAGAAGCACAGGCTTTTGCCTGTATATTTGCACTATATCCAGACTTTGGCATTTTTGATGCAATACTCGCATCACCAAGGACATGGATGTTCTTATGAATCTCAGATTCAAAACTATTCTTATTTACCGGACACCAGTCACCTTTAGTCAGACCTGCAGCAAATGCCAGTTTACCCGCTTTTTGTGGTGGTATGATATTAATGACATTAGCCTTGAAAGTATCCAGATTACTACCTTCTACACTCATATTAGCAACATTCACACTGGTTACTTTACCACCCTTTGAACCAGGAATGAACTTGATCATGCTATCCGGGGTACCGTATCCATAAAGTTTTTTCCAACCTTGAATAAAGAGCTTTTTCTTAGCAAACTTGTCTTTTGCATCAAGAATTAATATCTTTGATTTTGGCTTATGACGTTTCAGGTAATCTGCGATCTGGCTGGCACGTTCATAAGGTCCAGGAGGGCATCGGAATGGATTAGGTGGAGGAGCAATAATAACACGTCCGCCATTAGGCATTGCTTCGATCTGTTTCTGAAGTATGGCTGTTTGTGGTCCAGCTTGCCATGCGTGCGGCATTTTCTCAGCTGCGGCTTCATCATAACCTTCAATCGCTTCCCACTTAAAATCAATTCCTGGTGAAATGACTGCCCGATCATAAGCAATACTCTCTCCACTTTTTGTTTTGATAATTCGTGCATCAGGGTCTATTCCAGTCACCCAATCATGAATTACTTTAACTCCATGGCCCTTCAAGCCATCATAAGAAAATTCAATATCTGAAAGTTTACGATACCCACTGAGCACTTCATTACTGCCATAGCAAGTATGGTGACTCTTATCTGCTTCGATTAAGGTTACGTCAATACTTTGATCAAATAATCTGAGATATTTAGCAACGGTCGCACCACCAGTACCACCACCGACAACAACGACCTTTTTACGAGCGGAGCCTTTAGAACCACTTGTTGCACAGCCGATAGTAGAAACAGTTCCGGCAAGAGCAGCAGCACCGCCACCTAGTTTTATAAAATTTCGACGATTAATTTTAGACATTTTAGAACCTCCTATTTTATGCTTCCGTAATATTGAATAAGAGCCTCTAAACCCTCTTTACCATGCTCTGAAAGGACAGATTTAACTTTTTTAGCCATTTTTTTGTCACCTTCGCGCGCCTTATTTTTAAAGTCAGCCATGCTATATTTTAGATAGAGCATCGATTGACCAGCAAGAACCGGATCTTCACTTCCTGATCTTCCACCATCTTCATGGCATTTATTACAGCTCTTTTTATGTATCTTGGCTCCCAGAGCTGCTTTGCTTGAATCAAACTTCTGCTTCATTGGTACGGGTTTCTGGGCAGCAAAGAATTTTGCCATTCTTTGAATTTCCTCAGAACTATAGCCTTTGGCAACTCGTCCCATTACTGTGGATTGACGTTCACCACTTTTAAATGCTTCCATGGTTTCAGCAAAATAGTCTTCAGTATTTCCTGCAATACTCGGAATCACTCCAACACTTGAGCCATTGTATCCATGACATGCTGTGCATGTCCCTCCCAGTGTCTCTCCAGAAGCAACTGCAGCCAAAAGAACTGGACTAGCAGTGGTCATCCCCCCTAACAACAATAATTGCAATAATAGTTTTTTTCTCATAATAACGCCTCTTATATTTATGTAACCTGATTTATAATAATAGGAGAGAAAATAAGATTATTCAATATTCTGCTTAAATATTGAAATGAGAGCGGTGAAATACAATTAATATTAAAATCGAAGAGGTTAAAATAGTTGAATCCACCGTCAGCAAGACCAATTAGCAGATAAAACTCAATTTTTTAAAAATTAGAAAATAGCATTTGTTCGTTCACGTCCCGATATAGTTAAACGGCGAGCCAATGTTTGCTCGCACGAGCTGTGCGTCTTTTTGCACAGCAATTTAAGCACATTGTTAGCGCTTTGATGTAAAATAAGTATCTAGCAATGACTTCCATTCAGCAATAAACTCTTTATATTCTGAAGAGGTGAATTCTTTAATAAACTGATTGCCTTTCTCTGATAAGCCTATGTACTCATAAGTAACCTGAACTTCTGTATCTTTATCAGTTAATTGAGTGCAAATCACTTCAATAATACCAATTTTGTCTTCCGGTTCAATTTTATAAAATTGAACACAGTAATTTTCTGGTTCATGCTTTTTAACAACCCAAATAGCATCAGTAGTCGCGTGATCATGATTTTTTGTAAGAAATACATAATTTTCATGTAGTTCAGTGTTTCCCATGATGTTCTCATAGTTCCATCCTGGTACCCATGACTTTTCACCTTCAGCACTAAACAAAGGAAATAGAACTTTAATTTGCTGCGAAATTATGAAGGACTTAGTGTGTTTAATTGTACTCATTGATTATTCTTAGTTATTTAGCGCTAACAGGAAGTAGAACAAGAAACGAAGTGAGTGCCTGAATGGCAGAACCAGGTCAAAACTGTAATCTTTTTTGATTCATTCATTATTCAATCTTCCAGGTCTGGCTGTTTGACCAGATAATCGAACACTCCAAATAAATCATTGAAGCAGTAGAACTCGTCTGTATCATCTTTATTGATGCAAAACTGGATGCGTTCATTATCATCAAGCTCAAGATAAATGTAGTAGTGTTTACTAGTTGCTTTCTTCACGGCTCCAGCTAAATCAAATTCAGTGTATGTCTTCATATTCATGAGATGACCTTTAGGTTGTAGTGGGAAAAATCAGTATTATTGCTGGAAATTGTGCTTGAATTGTTAGTTTATCTCGTGTTTTATTGTAACTGGTAGTCGAGTAGTTAGCCATGGCTATTTTCGCCAATCGGATGACTTTTTAAGTTTACAACTAAAAACCATATATGGGAGTTGAGCTAATATGAAGATGTTTAAAATCTTCATGTTAAAACATCTACAATTTCTGCTTTATGGAATTTAAGAAGGTGAAAATGTTTTATCTTGAATTAGTACTTTAGGTCAACCTGGTTAATTCAGGCTACAAGAAACAAATTATTTCCATCAAATTCTCTCGAAATATCGCTTCCGTCTGTGGACTCAACTAGTTGATTGTTTTTATCGAATTTAAAGTCCAGTAGAAAAGCAGACATTCCGAAATCGATAAAGCAGGATATTTGTTGCAAAATTTGTTTGGCTTCAGTTAGCTAGAACTGCACTCTTGTATCTGCTGGATACCTGTTATTGATCCACTGTTACATTTTTAATTTTTTTAAAAAGGTTGATGGTTTTTTCTTTGCAGTATAAATACCAATAAATTTTTCATCACCTTTATCATTTGCCCAAAAACCACATTTATAAAATTTAGGTTTTTTACTATATGAATAGATTTCATTCTCTATATCAACGGCAATCCATTTATGATTATATTTAACTGCTTTTTTAATAGCTTTTTTAATTTTCATACTACAACTCAATTATTACTGGTATAAACGATTACTACTGTATTTTTACTAACTGCTCAATAAAATATTATGTATCATAATTTTACTCTATCATCATTGGCTAAAGTTTTGGTTGTATAGTTCAGTATCATATCTACGTCTAATTTCACATTTGCTAACAACATACTTTCTCTTGTCAATATATGTTATAAAGCTGTTACTCTTGATACAGAACGAAAAAGGCAACCAAGCTTCTGACTGAAATAGGGTGACTTTTGACAGACTGGAGAATCTTCTTCCTTCCAATATTGAACAATTAGAAATGGCAGAGTACTGGAAGTGAAGCCATGACAGCTTTTATTCCTCAATTAGTGCCCTAGTTCAAAAGTGAATGAGATTCTTTTTTGTATACCTTTATTATACCATTAAATAAACAAATAATTTATTGTTAGTGTATTATTTTTTTTAATAATCATTATTGATTATATTAAATGTCGATAAATGAATGCCTCTTATTTTGAATAATTGGAAATAGTCGCTATCTGGAAGTCAAGTCTTGAATAGGCAAACTCTTAAATGGCAGCATTTCACAAGTTATGAATTTTATTGTTTTGAAATCTTATCACTTGTCTCATTCGGTGACATAAAGAAATATTCCAACTTTCAATTTTTATTCTATAAAACAACTTGTTCATTTTAAATGATCAGAATACAAGTGATTACATGTCTATTGATGGGGATCATACTTACTTATTTCTCAATGTGTGTGGTATATTGATGATGAAGGCCAATTATGTCAAAGGCCTGAAGGAGAAAGCACTGCTTCATGCCATTTAATTGTTAAAAAAGGCAATGTTTGGAAATTATATAAAATACCCTCCAAGGTTACTAAACCCTGGAAACATAAAAGAACATTTAACAAAATTTTAGATGGTAATCCTAACAACTTATAAAATTATCAATTTGTTCTTAATAGGTGACTGTCTAAAACAAAAAAACCAAATCCAAACCAGATGTTTTTTTGGAGAAATGACTATGAGACATATAAAACAAATAAACTTCATAAAAATATTAATTATATTTATTACTCTCATATTTTCATCTAATGTGTATTCAGGGCAGGATTTAAATTCTGATGAGGTAAAAGTATTAATTAGTGATAAGACAGTAATACAGAAACATGCACATAAGGGCGTTAAAATAGCTATTTATTTTTCTTCTGATGGAACTTTTCGTCATAAAAAAAAAGGGAAAAAAGTAAAGGGAGAATGGCATGTTGATAGTGAAGGTAAATTATGTAAAAAATATAAAGACGTTCATGAAAAATGTGTAGCAATTGTAAAAGTAGGTAATGAGTGGAAATCATATTTTGTTCCAATTCACCCCACCTTCCCAAGGGAACATTTATTTACTTATATTAAAATTTTGGATGGAAACCCTAAGAAGCTTTAATATATTTTCTTTGATTGGCGGCAATAGGTGGTGGATTCAACTGGTAAGCGAACATATGAAATTTCAGGAAATCAAACTAAACTAGTTTTTCTATTTTTCGTTTATCTCCGTAACTCCTGCTCAGCATTTATCGTTTCTGCTATTAACTTTTTGTAGCTACGGCATAGAATTCCACACCATGCTTAATGCCCTTCCCATCTGGCACTGGAGCATTTGTCCACCCCAAACCTTTCAAAAATGTATCAAGTTCCTCAGGTCGTATACTCCAGATCCATGGTTCTCCAATGAGCTTTTGAAGCCACAGTATCAAACCGGTCCATTGCCCGGCATCAGGCCGGTCATCTGCACCAGTAGGTATATAGGTGAAGGCAATTCGGCTGCCAACACCAACAACTTCAGCACATTGAAAAAACAAGTTCCGGACTGCTACAGGTGACAGGTACATTACAAGTCCCTCGGCTACTATTGCAGTTCGTGCCTTTTGATCCCACAACTCATTACTCTTTAGCACATCCATCAGTTTCCGTTTGCTCAGATCTTCTGCAATCAGACAGAGATTGTCTCGCTGTCCCATCGCATCAATTCCTTTAGCTTTGAGACGGGCTGTTGCCGGGTGATCAATTTCAAAAAAGTTCACGCCAGGATATTCTGCAGCCAATCGCCACCCCATGGTGTCGTAACCAGCCCCGAGAACAAGGACCTGGCAAGCACCAGCGCCAATACAATCTCTTACATGGCGTTCACAAAACACCTTTCTGTGGGCAAAGGCCTCAAACTGACCTGGTAACATCCAGTCAAATGCTTCGTAGACAGATATCATTCGTTGTGAACGTGACCATCGTACGCCTCTTGGTCCAACAGCACCCGAAGCAACGAGCAATTTTTCTGTCGCTAGCACAATGCCAGGTGGAAGAATTTTATCCATCCCTGGTTTAGAACCCAGGGTGATAATACTCAGGGCAACCTTGTGTGCAGTCCTACTTGGTTTGTTTTTATGCATGGAATTTCCATAAATATGTTCCAGATAAGCAATTTCATATAAAGTCAGAGTTTGACATATTGAGTTATATGTCTATAGATTCCCCTTTATGCAAAATAACGCACTTAACCCCTGTTTTGTTATGAAAGTTAACACTCTGATTACTGCCGACAATAAATGCCCGTACATTTTTTGTTGCCAACAACTCATCAAGCAACGCTTCATCAACCGGAACATGGTAGAGAAAGATCGGAACGTCCTTAAGTCGTTTACGATTTTCAGTTCCATACACCGGATCATCAAGCTCACCATATTCCATACCCATAACACTATGGTTACCAAAATAAAAAATGATTTTATACAGGTTAATCATTATCGTTGAAATGAGGCCCATACTTTCTGGTTCAGGATGAGTATCATAAATAGTATGGAAGCCGGCTTTACGGTAACGAGAAATATTAACCGGCGCTTCACCTTCAACATAAAGTCGTTCATGCTGATTATTTTTCTTCGATATTGAAAACAACCGCTGTATGGCAACCTGCACCTGCTCTTCACTTAGGTGTCTGAGTTTTTTCAAATCCAGCCAGAAATAATGGCCGTCGTCCACCGCTTCAAACATTTCAGCAAGAGGTAAAAGCTTGCCCTGTTTTTTACTGTAGGGGCGGCTGTGGGAAACAATATAATCCTGCATCTCGACATCGTAGAATATATCTACTTCGGCACCCGTAGCACCTGCATCAAACGCAGCTTTTATACTTAATATGGAATTTTGTTCCACGCCATCACCATACAGGCCTCGAGCAGACCATACTTTGCGACAGTCATTATAAGATGCGGAAAAATCTTTATTGGCTAACTGGTAGTCAACATAATAAGTGAGCACATAAGACGCAGCCACAACAAACGCGACAAAGTAGGTAATATATTGTAATATTCTCATTAGCATTGCCTGTCGATTCGATATAGCCGACACGCTATAGT
>Ga0209013_10003826_pt1 | contig 13258 bp, 12 predicted proteins | sample Cruoilmetagenom2_FD_187291 | JGI IMG/M metagenome (GOLD analysis project Ga0209013, IMG submission 187291) | Oil polluted marine microbial communities from Coal Oil Point, Santa Barbara, California, USA - Sample 2 (SPAdes) (version 2) | ecosystem: Environmental > Aquatic > Marine > Oil seeps ... | reverse complement strand
TTAATCGTACCTAGTATGTCTGTAAACTGAAGACGAATAAAATTCACCTCATGTTCTTGAACGAACTTTTTAATATCCTCTTTTGTATACTTGCTCATTATTTCACTCTCCTATTTAAGTTATATATGAACCTCGATTATCTGAAAAATCGAGATAGGTCCCCTTGTCGTAAAGAAGCTCTTTGTTGCCTTTGAGCTAAATGCATTTCTTCTTTTACAATCGCACGTAGTTCTCTGTCCGAAATCACTTGTCGAACATCTTTCGTAGTAATTGGACTATTTTTCATTTCAAAGATTTGTTTAATCCCAGCGATATTAACTCCTGTTTTTAGTAGATCCTTAATCTCCAAAAGTATATCTATATCATCCAATGAAAACATGCGTTGTTTACCTTCCGTCCGTGCAGGGTGAACCAGTTCTTGCTCTTCATAGTAACGAATTTGTCTAGCAGTCAAACCAGTCAGCTGCATAACAATATTCATCGAAAGTAATGGCATCGAGCGTCTCCATTCCTTTTCCATCACTGCACCTCCTAGTAGGTTATAAGATTATTATATGTTATGTTAGCTAACATGTCAACATCATGTCAGGAAAACTAACAATTATTTTTCAGAAAATTAAAACCACTCCCTTTTAATCGGAAATGGCTTCACTTTACTATCTGTTTAACGTTTGTACGGCCCCTAAAATAGCATATTTCACATGTTCATATGTTAATCCACCTTGGATAAACGCTGTATAAGGAGGACGAATCGGTCCATCAGCTGTTAACTCCATACTAGAACCTTGTACAAATGTACCTGCCGCCATTATGACATCATCTGCATAACCAGGCATATAAGCCGGTTCAGGCATAAATTGAGCATTTACCGGAGAATGCATTTGTATTGCTTTGCAAAATTGAATCATTTGTTCAGCATTTTGAAAAGAGACCGATTGTATTAAATCGGTGCGCGGCTCTGCAAAATGGGGTTCCGTGTTCATTCCTACCTCCTCTAAAAGAGCTGAAGTGAAGATAGCTCCTTTGACTGCCTGAGATACGACATGTGGGGCAAGGAAGAATCCTTGATACATATCCATTAGCGCATGTAAAGAAGCGCCTGCTTCCGCTCCTATACCAGGAGAAGTCATACGGTATGCACATTTAGTGACAAATTCTTCTTTACCCGCTATATAGCCACCAATTTTCGCTAGCCCACCACCTGGGTTTTTAATCAGAGAGCCCGCCATTAGATCTGCCCCTACATCTGTAGGTTCCAACTCTTCTACAAATTCTCCATAACAATTGTCTACGAAAATTACTGCATCCTCTTTTATACTTCTAATTTCGATAACCATTTGCTTAATCTGATCTATTGTAAACGAAGGACGTACCGCATAGCCCTTCGAACGTTGAATAGCAATTACCTTAGTATTGCTTTTTACAGCATTTTTTACAGCATCCCAATTGATATCACCAGTTTCTAGTAAATCTATATGATTATACGATATACCAAAGTCAGCTAAAGACCCTGTATCCTCTTCTCCACCACTTACGATCGATTGTAACGTGTCGTAAGGTTTACCGGTTATATATAGCAATTCGTCCTGTGGTCTTAAGACGCCGAACAAACTAATAGAAATAGCATGTGTACCTGAAATAATTTGAGGGCGAACAAGCGCAGCCTCTGAACCAAATGTCGTTGCATACACTTTTTCTAATGTATCTCGTCCCTCATCATCATAGCCATATCCAAAGGATGGGTGAAAATGATGATCACTAACACCATGTGTCTTAAAGGCTTGAATTACTTTTTGTTGATTTAAAAAGGCAGTTTTTTCTACAAGCTTTTGATATGGCGCTACTTTGGATTCTACCTTCTCAGCAAGCTCTAATATTTCCTTCGATAAAGTTGTTGTAAATGTCATGTTATATTCTCCTAATATTTATATTACAAATAGAAAAGACTAATCTCATAAATGAAATTAGCCCTTAGTTATTATCAAATATACCTTGGCCTATTTGAGCCCAGACTTTATCGAGCTCTATCGATAAAGACCACTGTAATTTGATAAGTTAAGTTAGAACTGTAACTCTCCGTCCCAGTCCATCATACCACCAGCAATGTTCGTAACCTCATATCCGTTTTCCTCTAAAATCTCACAGGCCATTGCACTACGGCCACCTGCTTTACAAACTATGTAATGAGGAACTGATTTGTCGAGTTGATCCATGCTGTTTTCGATTTGACCTAAAGCGATATGTTTAGCTCCAGGAATAATCCCAGTTGCTACTTCATCACTTTCACGTACATCTATGACACTGATTTGCTCACCAGCATCTAATTTTTCTAAAAGTTGTTCTGTTGTAATAACATTCATTTTAAACTCTCCGCTTCTGTGATTTCTTCTATAAAATCATAATGGGAGCATAGCTATCTGTCAAACAATCCATATTATTCTTCTGTCAGTTTAACTGGTTTTGAAGGAGCAAATGTGGAAATTGCATGTTTGTAGATTAACTGTTGCTTTCCATCTGATTCAAACAGGACAGTGAAATTATCGTATGACTTAACTAACCCTTTTAGTTGGAAACCATTTAACAAAAATACTGTTACAAAAATGTCGTTTTTTCTAAGTTGATTTAAATATAAATCCTGAATATTTGTAGGTTTCATCCCAATACCCCCATTATACAATTTGCATGTTTAAACACACTACTATGTTAATATTCGCTTTTTTTATTCTTTTTCCTGCATAAACTCATTAATTTCTTTCAATATTTTTTTTGCATCCGTGAAAGGATTAAACCAATTAATAGCCATTTTGTTTCGGAAATAGGTTAGTTGCCTTTTTGCATACCTTCTCGAGTTTTGCTTTAATTGTTCTATTGCATCTTCGAAGGAAACTTCTCCGTCCAAATAAGCATATATTTCTTTATAGCCAATTGCCTGGATGGATTGCACATCTCTGATCCCTTTACTATGGAGCGTTTTCACTTCTTCTAGAAGGCCATTTTCCAACATTATATCTACTCGCTGATTGATACGATTATATAATTGCTCCCGATCTATGGATAGGCCAATAATATAATGATGATATACTTTCTCATGGCCTTGGTTTTGCTCTATAGCATTCTTTTGTTTCCCTGTAAGCTCTACTCGTTCAATTGCCCGAATTACCCGTTGGACGTTATTCGGATGTATTTCCATTGCTGCTTCTGGATCCAGAGAATGCAAAAGGTCAAATAGATCATCAGGAGACATTTTTTCTAATTCGGCGAGTCTGTTTTCATCGCGATCCGGTTGTTCCGTAAATCTAAAGTCAAACAGAACCGACTGAATATATAGACCAGTTCCTCCTACTATTATCGGAAGTTTACCTCTTGCTGTAATTTCTTCAATTTTTCCTCGAACGAGGCTTTGGTACTCCGCTACAGAGAAACTCTCTTCTGGACTTTTAATATCTAGAAGATGATGAGGAATTCCCTCCATTTCTTCTTTTGTAACTTTTGCAGTTCCAATATCAAGCTCACGGTACACCTGCATAGAGTCGCCATTAATAATTTCTCCATTAAATGCTTTAGCCAATTCAATACTTAAAGCTGTTTTCCCAACAGCAGTTGGCCCGACTATAGCAATTACGTTTGTTCTATTTAGCATTATTCCAACATCCAATTTACAATTATTTCATATGTTTGAAGTTTGTTTACCTCTTTTAGTATTTCATGCCTTGCATCCTCTACCAAATGGACAGTAACTTTAGACATTCCGACTTTTTTATAGCCATTTGCGACTTTAAATAAATCCTTGCCATCCTTACCAACAGGGTCCTTGATACCACTAATAATTAAAACAGGTAAATCTTTTTTTATATGATTATTTTTTTTGTCATCGTGGATTATTCTTAACCCATCAAATAGGTCTATATAAAATCGGTTCGATGGTATGAAACCACATAACGGATCTTCTATATATTTTTGTACTTCTGTTTCATCAGTTGTAAGCCAGTCAAATGGTGTCTTCGTATCTTGAATTTGTTTATTAAATCCTCCGAATGCCAAACCATTTATCAAAGTCCCTTCAGATTTTGGGCTTTTAGCAGCGGATACAAGCTGAGCGACCACTTTACCGATTTCACCCATAACTCCAGGACTAAAAGTAGTACCTGAAAGGACCACTTTAGTTAATGAGTCGCTATACTTTTGCATATATCTACGAGCTACAAACGACCCCATACTATGGCCAAATAGAATGAGCGGCATATCACCCAAATCCTCTCGCACATGCAATAACACTTCCCGAACATCTTCTGTTACACGCTCGAATCCTAACTTATCTGCAAAATAGCCAAATTCACCGTTTTTTTCAGCAGTTATGCCATGACCACGATGATCATGACCAGTAACGACAAAACCTTTACTCATTAAAAATGTTGCGAATTCATCATAACGACCGATATGCTCTACCATTCCATGCAGAAGATGGATATGAGCTATTGGGGGTGTATCAGGGGAAAACTTCACAATATGAATAAGATGATTATCTGACATTTTGCCTTCTAAGATAGTTTTCAGCTTAATCCCTGCTTTCTTTTAATGTAGCTTCGGTATAAAGTATTTCTAGTTGTTTATTAAACGCAGTCGTTTCTTCTTTAGAGTAATGCAATAATTGCTCCATCACTTTTACTACTTCTTCTTTATACTCTTTAAAATGCTGTATATCAAAATAGAGCATACCTGTTCTTCTTACTAAAAAGTCTACAGGAGAATATGCCATTTCTTCATGCACCGCGTAATAGATTTGAGCGATAAGCGATAAAGGCAAAGTTGAAGGGATAGTAGAAAGAATTTGTGCATTCTGAAATACTTTATCGACATTCGTCCCATACATTTTAGCCAATTTTCTACCTTCTATACGAGATAGACCATAAGCTGGAGCCATTTGTTCCTTCTGAGTAAGAAAGGCTTCCCATTGCTTAGATCCACCAATATCCCCACCGGATAATGGTAAATGCTTAGTTACACATGGACCATATCTTTCATTTCCTAATTGTTTGGATATTTTATTGACAATTGTTTCTGCCATTTTCCGATAGCCTGTTAGTTTACCTCCAGCTATTGTAAATAAGCCTGCCTCCGATTGCCAAATCTCATCTTTTCGAGAAATTTCAGATGGATCTTTTCCATCCTCAAATATTAATGGACGAACCCCAGCCCATGTAGACTCCACTTGATTTGCTGTAACGTGAACTAATGGAAACATAGCATGAATGGCTTCAATTAGATAATCGACATCTTCCGGCGTTGCTACAGGATGTCGAATATCACCTTCAAAGAATGTATCCGTAGTCCCTACATATGTTTTTCCATCTCTTGGGATAGCAAAAACCATTCGTTTATCAGGAGTATCAAAATAGACAGCTTGTTTAAGAGGGAAAACAGATTGATCGATAACCACATGAACACCTTTTGTGAGCTTCAGTTTTTTGTTATTTTCAATAGCATCTAAAGCACGAACTCCATCTACCCAAGGACCAGTAGCATTTACTATTTTTTTTGCATGAATCGAAATTCTTTTATTGCTTACTGTATCAACAATTTCCGCTCCAATTACCTGGTTATAGTCATCATAAATAAAGGAACGAGCTTTAGCATAATTTAAGCACACTGCCCCTTTTTCCATTGCTTTTTTCATGACCTCAATGGTTAGTCGAGCATCGTCCGTACGATATTCAACATAATAACCTCCACCAAGTAAACCTTTACTTTTTAGGAGGGGTTCTTTTTCCAGAGCTTCATGGTCAGAAAGCATTAATCTTCTCTCATCTTTTTTGACACCAGCTAAATAATCATACATTTTCAACCCAGCTGATGTAGTGAGAGGACCAAATGTTCCTTTTTTATGAAAGGGCAGTAGCATCCATATAGGCTCCGTCACATGAACTGCATTTTCATACACTATTTCTCTTTCTTTGCCTACATCCGCAACCATTTTCACTTCTAATTGCTTTAAATATCGTAAACCACCATGCACAAGTTTTGTTGACCGACTAGAAGTTCCCGCAGCAAAATCCTGCATCTCTACTAACGCAACAGACATGCCTCGAGTAACGGCATCTAGCGCAATACCCGCGCCGGTTATACCTCCACCTATCACCAATAAGTCAAACTCATAATAATTTAAAGTATTCACTATTTGCTCGCGTTCTACAGAAGACTTCAATCATTCCACCTCTTCATCTGAAAGTTTGAAAATACGTGTTGCCTCAACTGCTTTTGTCCAGCCTCTATATAGATGATCTCTTTTCTTCGTTTCCATTTTTGGCTTGTACTGCTTTTGACTTTCTCGCAAGTTAGTAAGCTCTTGTTCATCTTTCCAGAAGCCTGTAGCTAGACCCGCTAGGAAAGCCGCTCCTAACGCCGTGGTTTCATTAAGCTTGGCAAGTTCAACAGGCAAATTTAACATATCACTTTGGAACTGCATAAGAAACTCATTGCTTACTGCTCCACCATCAACTCGCAATGTCTCTACATCTACTCCAGAATCTTTTTCCATCGTATCAAGCACATCTTTTGTTTGATAAGCGAGGGATTCTATCGTTGCACGGATGAAATGCTCTTTAGTTGTTCCCCTAGTTAATCCGAAAATAGAGCCTCTCGCTTCAGAATCCCAATAAGGCGTTCCTAATCCTACAAATGCGGGAACAAAATAGACCCCGTCTGTGGATCCAACTTTTTTTGCATAAACTTCAGATTCAGGTGCACTTTTTATCATGCGAAGCCCATCTCGAAGCCACTGAATTGCAGAGCCGGCAACGAATACACTACCTTCTAACGCGTAGGTTACTTTTCCATTAATCCCCCACGCAATAGTTGTCAATAAACCAGACGGAGAGGCAACTGCTTCTTCTCCCGTATTTAAAAGCATAAAGCAGCCAGTGCCATATGTGTTTTTCGCCATGCCTTTGTCAAAACAGCATTGCCCAAAAAGCGCAGCCTGTTGATCTCCAGCAGCTCCTGCTATATCTATTTCTTTACCAAAGAAAACAGAAGGATCTGTCTGTGCATATACCTCAGATGATGAGGCAACCTTTGGAAGCATTTCCATAGGTATAGCAAGCTTCTCGCAAATCTCTGCATCCCATTGCTGATCATATATATTATAGAGCATTGTTCTGGAAGCATTGGAGTAGTCCGTAACATGGGCTTTTCCATTAGAGAGCTTCCAAATTAGCCATGTATCTATCGTTCCAAAAAGTAAATCGCCTGCTTCTGCTTGTTCTCTCGCACCATCCACATTATCCAGTATCCATTTTACCTTTGTTGCAGAAAAATACGGGTCCAATTTCAAGCCCGTCTTCTCTTGGAAAAACGTTTCTAAATCAGCCTTCTTCAATTCTTCAATGATGGATTGTGTTTGTCTCGATTGCCAAACAATCGCGTTGTATACTGGTCTTCCCGTGTGTTTGTTCCATACAACGGTCGTCTCCCGTTGGTTTGTAATCCCAATAGCATGAACGTCCTCTGGTTGGCTACCACTTTCCGTTAGAACAGCAGCTAATACGGATAATACAGATCCCCAGATTTCTTTTGCGTCATGCTCAACCCAACCAGATTTAGGAAAATATTGTTTAAATTCTCGTTGAGCAGAGTGAACAATATTGCCGAGCTCATCAAATAGTATTGCTCTAGAGCTTGTCGTTCCTTGATCGATCGATAATATATATTTTCCCATTTTGGCTTCCTCCTACATAACTCGTTTGAACATTTTCTCCACTTCATAAGTAGAAAAATGTATGATAACTGGTCTACCATGTGGACAAGTCAATGGATGCTTTGCATTTTTTAAGCTTTCAAGCAACTGCTCCATATCCCTCATCGTTAAATAATGATTTGCTTTGATAGAAAGCTTACAGCTCATCATAATTGCTGCATCTTCTCGCAGTTTTTTTATATCTGTTTTACGGTTATTCAATACTTGTTCGATTAAGCCTTCAATAATCTTTGTTTCTTGACCCTTAGGGAACCATGTAGGATAATCTCTTACGACAAAGCTTGAAGAACCAAACTCCTCTAAAAATATCCCTACATTTATTAATTCATCCAAAGACTCTTTAATACGGTATGCCTCGTCCAAAGAATAGTGAAAAGTTAGCGGCAGCAACAGCGATTGTCGCTCATCTGCATTTACTTCCCCTATCTTCTCCTTGTAAAACTCATATTTAACCCGTTCTTGTGCAGCATGTTGATCTATTAAGTAAAAACCATCATCACTTTGGGCAACAATGTATGTTCCATGGATTTGACCTACTACATGTAAATCAGGAAATGGCTTCTTCTCTTCGATATTTTCAATTGGTTGGACTTCGAAGTCTGTAAGCGGATCTACTTCTTCATATATGATACTTGTCTGTTTTTCAGGTGAACTGTGAGCCTGGTCAAAATACACTCCATCATTGGCAGGTGTTATTGGATCCTTTTGAACTGGCTCATACGTCTGTTTAAAGAAATTGAATTGTACACTTGGTTGCTTTTTCTCAACTGGCTTCTCTATAATTTCTGGTGGTTTCTGCACTCGATGCATAATAGAACGGATTGTTATACGAACCAATTCCATTAGCTCTTTTTCTTTGCTTAGTCGAATTTGATGCTTGGCCGGATGAACATTGACATCGGTAAGAATTGGATCCATTTCAATATTTAGGACTACTATTGGATATCTACCTATCGGCAACAATGTATGGTAGCTATCTACTATCGCATTATTTATACCATAGTGCTTTACCCAACGACCGTTCACTAAAACCGTTATATAGTTTTTAGATGCTCTCGTTATTTCTGGCAATGTCGCAAAACCAGAAATACGAAAATCCGATGAATCATTGTCGAAAGCGACCATTTTTTTCACGTTAGATATTCCGTATATGGCAGCCAAAACTTGTTTTAAATCGCCTCTACCACTCGTCTGCATAATGGTTTGTTGATTGTGCGTAAGTTTAAAGGCAATCCCTGGATAACTGATTGCTAAGCGATTTATCAAATCTATTGAATGACCTAATTCCGTTTGAATCGTCTTCAAGTATTTTAAACGAGCTGGCGTATTGTAAAATAGTTGACTTACAACAATATCCGTTCCTCTCCGAATCGGACCTGGGGTATTAGATATTACCCTCCCACCTTCTAACTCTACTTTTGACCCAATATTTTCACCATTTGATGTCCATAAACTAATCTTAGATACAGAGGCTATACTAGCAAGTGCCTCTCCCCGAAAACCTAATGAACGGATTCTAAAAAGGTCATGCTCTGTAGTTATTTTAGAGGTCGCATGTCTAGAAAATGATTTTAGCGCATCATCTGCGTCCATCCCCTTACCATTATCGGTAACTTGAATTTTAGACAGTCCTGCTTCTTCCAGCGTAATTTCAATAGAAGTACTATCAGCATCTATGGCATTTTCAACTAATTCTTTTACAACAGAAGCTGGTCTTTCCACCACTTCACCGGCTGCAATTTTGTTGGACAGCAATTCGTCCATTACAATGATTTGTCCCATTTCATTCACCTACTTTTGGGTTATTCTAGCTCTTTTTGTAGCTCGTATAAAAGTTGTAACGCTTCTAATGGAGTAGTACCCGATATATTGACTTTCTTTAACTTTTTCATAATTTTATCTGTCGCTTTATTTTCTGGGATAGTAACTAGTTCTTTACGTATCTTTGGTTGCTCATCAAAAAATGATAATTGCGTTTCGCTTACATTTACAGCACTTTCTCCCTTTTCTTCCTGATCTTCAAAAGTTGCTAAAATCTCACGGGCGCGGGAAATAATTTGTTCTGGTAGTTGCGCCAACTCAGCTACGTGAATACCGTAACTCTTATCCGCTGGGCCATCTTTTAACTTATGTAGAAAGACAACTTTGCCATCTTTTTCTGTTGCTGAAACATGAACATTTCGAAGCTTCGATAACGATTCTTCTAACTCAGTCAGTTCATGATAATGTGTAGAAAATAGCGTATTAGCACCTATATTTTCATGAATATATTCCATCATTGCCTGAGCTAAACTCATGCCATCATATGTGGAAGTACCGCGTCCAATCTCATCAAACAAAAGCAAGCTCTTATTTGTTGCATTCATAATAGCATGCTGTGATTCCATCATTTCAATCATAAATGTACTTTGGCCACCCGCCAAATCATCCGCAGCTCCAATACGAGTAAATATTTTATCGACAATTGGTAACTTTGCAGATTCTGCAGGTACATAGCACCCTATTTGCGCCATCACCGTTGTAATCGCGATTTGTCTCATAAAAGTACTTTTACCCGACATATTTGGTCCGGTGATCAACAGCATATTGGTCTCTTCCGTAAGTACACAATCATTCGGTACATATAGCTGATTGTTCATCATTTTCTCAACAACTGGATGTCTACCTTCTTTAATGATCATGGCATTAGAATCATGAAACACAGGCTTTGTTAAACGATGGTCCTCTGCCACTTGAGCAAATGATATAAAGACATCTAGCTCACTAATTTGTTTTGCCAATTTCTGAACAAGCGGTATATATGTTTTAATTTCTTCCCTAACTTGGGTAAATAGTTCATATTCAAGTACTAGGCTTTCATCTTCTGCAGATAAAATAAGAGATTCTTTTTCTTTCAGTTCATCCGTTATATATCTTTCAGCGTTCGCAAGCGTTTGTTTTCGAACATATCTAGACTCATCTGCTAAATGAATATACGATTTAGTTAACTCAATATAGTAGCCAAAAATACGGTTATATCCTATTTTTAGATTTTTGGCACCTGTAATTTCTCTTTCTCTTTGCTCTAATGCGGCAATCCATTTTTTACCGTTAACGGAAGCATCGCGAAGTTGGTCCAGTCGTTCATGGTAACCGTTATTAATCACTCCACCGTCTTTTACGGCAATCGGAGGATTTTCACTGATTGCTTCTTGTAACTTTCTCCAAATAACTTCACAATCCTCTAAAGCAGCTCCAAGTTTTTGCAACACCGTATCTTCCGATTCACTGAGTAGTTGCTTTATAATTGGCACCTTTGAAAGAGATTGTCTTAACTGCGCAAGGTCCCTTCCTCCAGCACTTCCAAATCCAATTCTTCCTACAAGTCTTTCTAAATCATATACTTCCTTAAAAGCTTCTTTAATCTCCTCACGAAGCATAAAGTCATTTAGAAAACTTGTCACTATTTCTTGACGTGCTTCAATCGATTGTTTGTTTGCAAGTGGCTGATGAATCCATTGCTTTAACTTTCGGCCTCCCATTGCCGTTACCGTTTCATCTAGTAGCCATAATAACGTCCCTTTTTGGTCACCACTTCGGATAGATGATATTAGCTCTAGATTCCGTTTGGAATGGTAGTCCATTGCCAAAAAGGATTCTCTTTGCTGAAACGTGAAAGGCTGAATATGTAAAAGAGATTGTTTTTGTGTTTTTTGAATGTATTGTAAAAGTCTTTTTACTGTTTGATGCGTTTGTTTGGGATGATTCGGAATGTACTTTTGAATCGCTTCATCTGTTAACTCCTCTTTTTCAATCGAAACCGTAAAATCATGGATAGTTGATAAATCATTAATCAGTACATACATTTGTTCACTGACGATTAGTTCTTTTGCTTGGATGGAGAGTAGTTCCTGTACGACCTCTTTTTCATCACCAGAAAGAATAGTCGTAAAACCATCACCTGTCGATACATCCAAATAAGCAAAAGCAACTTCGTTTGATGCAAGTAAGTCAGCAGAAGCAATAAAATAGTTAGACTTGGTTTGCATTGCTTTTCCTTCTATAAGCGTCCCTGGTGTAACCAGACGTACAACTTCTCTTTTCACAACACCCTTTGCATGCTTTGGATCTTCTACCTGCTCACAAATAGCGACCTTATATCCTTTACTTATAAGTGTTTCAATATATCCTTGCGCAGAATGATGAGGAACGCCACACATCGGAATATTGTCCTTCCTACTGGTCAATGTAATTTCTAAAATCGCGGCAGCTTTAATAGCATCATCATGAAACAATTCATAAAAATCACCTAAACGAAAAAATAAAAACGCATCTATGTGGTCTTCTTTAATTTTTAAGTATTGTTGCATCATTGGAGTCTGTGTAGTCATTTAAATCCTTCTCTCTTCTTTACTAATATAATGATTATACCAAAAAACAATGAAAAATGAGGGAGTTGGAAGAATCAATGAAAGGATTCATCTATTCATGACGAATAAAATGAACCCTGAATAAGTAACCTAATCAGGGTTCAAATAGTCTGTTACTTTTTAATTGGATTTTTCTTAAATGACTCTTTGTCAGCACGCTTAAATTCTTTTGGATATATTACTTCTTGCATCGATGATAATCCGTTATCTTTTAGTTTGAACTTTTCATGTGGTTGCTTACGTTCTTTCATTGAGAACACTCCTCTCGTTTTTAATCTTTGTTAGTTTTTCCTTTATCACGAGAGATATTCAGTGTTTTATAATGGAATGAACTTTATAAGCACTTCCAAAAATTTCTTTACTACATGCCTGCATATTTTCATTTGAAAATGGTATTTATAAAGCTAACGAGAGAAAAATGATACAGCGCTTAAATTATTTTTAGTCAAAAAAAAGCCGGTAGTAATAGCCGGCTTGTTAAATGGACGAAGAATCATCCACTTCTTTAGAGGAGCCTGTGGAACTCGAACTAGAGGAACTGGAAGATGAACTAGATGAGCTTTCTTCTCCATATGCCCATTCTTCTTCAAATTCCGCTTCATGTACTTGAATACAAATAGTTGTTTCCCCAACGACCTCAACAAGTATCTCTCTTTCTACTGTTACTTGGAATTGTGTACCACCTGAAATAATAATTGCCTCTGTACAGTTTGGTTGTTGCAGCACACGTACATGTACTTCTTCTCCCGTAGTGTCTTTATCGCGATAATGTAGTTTAATGCGATCTTTATAATTGATTGTTTCCGTGAATACGGACGTTTTGGAATGGTCATGGTGCGCATACCAAACGTTAATATCAAATTTCCCAGTTACTTCTACATATCTTCCGTGTTTTTTAGACGAACATGTGTGATTAATAACCCAGCAACCTAAAATACTCGATGGTGTATTCGGTGGACGAAGCACTTCACAGGATTCTGTTCTCTTTTTACCTTTCGCAACAACAGCTTTCGTCACAATATGGCGCATGTGTTTCATTTTTTTCCTCCTTGTAATCAAGTCATAACATCATATGCGCCCATCGCCCAATCGGTTC
>Ga0209013_10003825_pt1 | contig 13259 bp, 15 predicted proteins | sample Cruoilmetagenom2_FD_187291 | JGI IMG/M metagenome (GOLD analysis project Ga0209013, IMG submission 187291) | Oil polluted marine microbial communities from Coal Oil Point, Santa Barbara, California, USA - Sample 2 (SPAdes) (version 2) | ecosystem: Environmental > Aquatic > Marine > Oil seeps ... | reverse complement strand
TGTTGCACATCCATCTCCACTTGAACGTCCAGCTGATCCAGCTGACACAGGTTATATTCCAGTACCAGACTGGTATTTCTTGTTCTTATACCAATTATTGAAATATGAGTTCGCTTCTGGACCGTACAATATTATTGGAGCCATAGTAATGCCAGGTTTGGCTTTCGGAGCGCTATTATTAGTACCATTTTTAGATACAAGCAAAGAAAGAAGTCCGTGGAAACGTCCATTACCGACAGGATTCATGCTTCTTGCTATCGCTTCAATCATATACTTAACTTGGGAATCAGTTGAAAATCATGACTGGGAAGCTGCTAAAGCTTACGGTGAGATTAAAGAAGAAGTTTCAGTGGAGTTTGATGAAACCTCAGAAGGTTATCAGCTTTACCAAGCTTCATCGTGTATTGGATGTCATGGTAACGCCTTTGAGGGCGGTATAGGTTTACCATTAGTAGGTTTAGAATATACTGCTGAGGAAATCGTAGAAATCGCTCATAATGGTAAAGGCGGTATGCCAGGTGGAACATACACTGGTACCGAAGAAGAATTACAAAAATTAGCTGAGTTTATCACTACATTACAACCAGCTGAATAATTTTAACAAATGAAGAGAGTCAGGAAACTGACTCTCTTTTTTTTCTTATATAAAAAGGAGTCCAAATAAATGAAAGAATTGCTACTGTATATAAAACTAGTTCTCTTTAACAAAACATTTATGTGGCTATTATTCATAGTTAACCTATTTGGGACAATCTATGGATACATTTGGTATGAAAGTCAGTTGTCCCAAACGGAAGCAAAATTCCTACTATTTGTTCCTGATAGTCCTACGGCGAGTTTGTTTTTTACAATTGCTTTATTTGCATGGTTATTAAAGAGAAACTGGAAGATAATTGAAGCTTTAGCTTTAATCACGCTTGTAAAATATGGATTATGGGCAGTAGTAATGAATATTTGGACATACGTGGAAAATGATTATCTTGGTTGGATGGGGTGGATGCTCGTAGCATCACATTTTGCGATGGCTGTTCAGGCTATTTTATATATTCCTTTTTATCGCTTTACATGGATACACATCATAATTGCTGCTATATGGACATTACATAATGATGTGATAGATTATGTTTTCGATCAGATGCCAATATATAGAAGTTTAGATAAATACGCTGATCAGATTGGTTACTTTACATTCTGGCTATCTACTGCTTGTATTTTGTTAGCTTTCTTTATTTATCAAAAAAGGTCAAAGCGTATTAGTTGAATGTCTCTATTATTCCTATTAAAATAAGGAGTATAGATCATAGAGGGGGAAAAAACTTGGCTTCTTATCTTATATACTTTGCGATAATTCTATTATTGCCTTTGTATGCGCAAATGAAAGTTAAAAGAACATATAAAAAGTATTCAAAAGTTCGTTCTACTTCTGGAATGACAGGTGCTCAAGTAGCGAGAACTATTTTAGACGCAAATGGTTTATCTGATGTTCAGGTGGTGGAAAGTAGAGGATTTTTAAGTGACCACTACAACCCAATGACAAGAATAGTGGCATTATCTTCTCACAATTTTCATGAAGCTTCCGTTGCAGGTTCTGCAATTGCAGCACATGAGGTTGGTCATGCGATTCAACATAAAGAATCATATTCGTTCTTAAATTTACGTCATAAATTAGTGCCAGTTGCTAATATTTCTTCCAATGCTTCTTGGGTCTTCATCATGATTGGTATGATAGCAAGCTTCCCAAATCTAATGTTGATAGGGATTGTGTTGTTAGCAGCCGGAGTTGTATTCCAAATCGTTACTTTACCGGTGGAATTTAATGCTTCAAGTCGAGCGATGAACGAAATGGTCTCTCACGGCATTATTCGTAATGAGGAAGAACGTCACGCGAAAAAAGTATTAAGCGCAGCTGCTTTAACTTATGTTGCTGCTACAGCAGTCGCTGTTTTAGAGCTATTACGTTTAGTTTTAATCTATACTGGAATGACTCGCAACGATTAGAAAAGATAAAAAATGGAGGGTAATGACTACAGTCATTGCCTTCCATTTTTTATTTGCAAAGAAAAATTGCTTGAATTTAAACTCATCAAACTTTTAGCGTATGCATCTTTTGGAGATTTAGTACTTCAAAATTTATATTTATTTAATCAAATTATTATGTACGCTCTTTTGGTATTTGTTCCTCTTGAACTTATGTTAAATGTGTATAGAATTAGCAGACTAACAAATTGGGGAATTGGTACGGTAAATATTCTGACGTCCATAACGCTAATTATTGAAATGATAGTTGGTACATTACTATTCCTTTTCTTAACAAAAAAGTGGTTGGATGGCCAAAGGTAAACTTTTTTACAGTGATCCTTTGGGTACCATATTTTGTTCTTTTAATCTATGCAATCGCATCTTTATTTCCAATAACTAATGGTGGGGAAACCCCCAATCCTGTTACTAGTCTTTTAGCAATAGGAGGATTGATAGTTTATCCGTTCTATATACTAATTCTCAATTTTGTCTGTATAACAAATGATAATAAAACAGTTGGGACTGTCTAAAATAGAAGATATTTTGCAGAGTTCTACTTTTTACTAGCGGGTATTTAGTATTTTCGAAGTTGAAGTATATTTTAAAAGAGCTCTTAATGAGTTGGCAATACAGAAACCAACCACTGAGATATATGCTAGAGCCTAGCCTATATAGGTCGTTTAGCAAATGAAATAATAGAATCAAATAGCAATATGGCGGTTTTTGAAATAGCTGATATGATTTATCGGTTTGTTGCCTCGGAAATACATTATCCAGATGATCTGATGGAGTGGTATGAAGTAAGTGAAATGATTGATGAATTAAGATTTGGAGATAAATACCTAGAGGGTTTAATGAAGACAGAGTAATATCAAGGATTAATAATGAGACAAATCTTATTAGTGTTAATTGATTAGTGATTCTTCTCACTGAAGGGTGCTTTGTAAAAAACAGACAGAAAATAAAGAGCATGGAAATGCTTCTCCAAGCTCCTTTTTCTATACAAAAACAACCATTAACTTTAACTATTCTTAAAACTATTCTATCGGATTTTTCTCATCATCTAAAGTGAAACCTTCACCCATTACATCCTTTACTTCCGTAATAGACACAAATGCATGTGGATCAATGGAACTTATCACCGCTTTCAATGCACTTATCTGGTTTTTGGCTACAACACAATAGATTACTTCACGACTACTTTTTGTAAAATGTCCATGGCCATTTAATATAGTTACTCCTCGAGATAATTTATTTGTAATTAGATCTGCAATCTCATTTTGTTTATCTGAAATGATAAATGCACCTCTAGCAGAATACGCACCCTCTTGAACAAAATCTATGACCCTTGCTCCAACATATACAGCTACAAGCGTATACATCATCGAACGTTCATTTAAGAATGTCGCCCATGACAATAAAATGACGAATGCATCGAAGATAAACATAGTTTTACCCATGCTCCATCCCTTGTATTTAAATACTAGACGGGCGATAATGTCGACCCCTCCAGTGGTACCACCATATTTGAATATAATTCCTAAACCTAAGCCTACAAAAACTCCAGCAAATAGCGAAACTAGAAACAGGTCATCCTCTAAACCTAGCTGAACTTCATAAATATCAAATAATTTTAAAAATACAGACACTGAAATAGTACCGATCAAAGTATAAGCAAACATTTTCCGGCCAAGCAACTTCCAACCTAAGAAGAACATTGGTATATTTAATAAAAGGTTCATCAAGGCTACATCCCAGTTGAATGCAAAATATAAAACGAGGGTAATACCAGAAAATCCACCTTCTCCAAGTTCATTTTGCATATTAAAGTGAACAAAGCCAAAACTATAAATGGCTGATCCTAATATAATCATTATAATATTTTTAAATTTAAGTCCAACTCCCATTGTTCCACCCCGCTTATTAGTTCATACTTAAGTTATTATCGATTATTTTGATGCTTTTGACAACTAGCTGATTTTTTTATTAGGATATAGACTGAGGAGGCGAATTATAATGAAAGAGAATAAAACTTTATCAGCATTACAACTTGAAGTGGATGCATACATAAATCAGTTTAAAGAAGGTTACTTTCCACCAATGGAACTATTAGCAAGACTTACGGAAGAATTAGGGGAGCTCTCCCGAGAGATTCAGCATAAATATGGAGCAAAGAAAAAGAAATCAACAGAAGTGGAGAAAGAAATCGCTGACGAAATGGGAGATTTCTTTTTTGTACTATTATGTTTGGCAAATGCGGAAGGTATTGATCTTCAGCGGTCACTAGAGCAAGTCTTAAACAAATATAATACAAGAGATAAAGATAGATGGACGATTAAGGAGGAATAACGATGGTTATTAAAGTAGCGATAGCAGGACCAAGAGGTAAAATGGGAAAAGAAGCAGTGACAACAGTTATAAAAAACAAAAATTTTTTATTAGTAGCAGTTTTGGATTCTAAGCAAGAAACGGAATGTTTAGGGGATAACATTCCAATCTTTACTTCTTTAAACTTATTAATTGAACAAACGGAACCTGATGTACTAGTCGATTTGACAGTACCCTCCGCAGTATTTGAACATGCGATGACTGCCCTTGAGTTTGGTGTAAGACCAGTTATTGGTACTACCGGCTTCACTGATTTACAATTAGATACATTACGTAATAAAGTAGAAGAAAGGCAAGTTGGATGTATAATTGCTCCTAACTTTTCTATTGGTGCTGTCCTTATGATGAAGTTTGCACAAACGGCAGCCAAATATTTACCTAATATAGAGATTATTGAGATGCATCACGATCAAAAGGTAGATGCTCCATCGGGAACTGCTATTAAGACAGCTCAAATGATTCAGCAAACTCGTGCCACGATGGAACAGGGTCACCCAGGAGAAGAAGAGACGATCGAAGGGGCAAGAGGAGCAAATTTAGATGGTATGCATATACATAGTGTCCGATTACCTGGTTTAGTGGCACATCAGCAGGTACTTTTAGGAGGAGATGGCCAACTTCTTACTCTACGTCATGATTCTTTTGACCGCGCATCCTTTATGTCTGGAATCGTGCTGTCTATCGAAGAAGTCATAAAACGCGATGTACTGATCTACGGTTTGGAAGATATTATTTTATAGGAGGTAAAAAATGAGAATAGCATTAGTAGCCCATGACCAGAAAAAAGAGGATTTAATACAGTTCGTGACAGCCTACCAATCCATATTAGTGGAGCACGAATTATTTGCTACTGGAACAACGGGAACCCGAATTATTGATGAAGTAGGCTTAAATGTCTTTAGATACAAATCAGGACCACTTGGTGGTGACCAACAAATAGGTTCTGCGATTGCAAATAACGAAATGGATATGGTTATATTTTTCCGTGACCCACTAACTGCTCAACCGCATGAGCCTGATGTAACGGCGCTTATCAGACTTTGTGATGTATATCAGATCCCACTAGCAACAAACATGGGAACTGCCGAAATTCTATTAAAGGGTATCGAAGAAGGATTTTTAGATTGGCGTTTGTTAGAAGAGAGACGTTCACGTTAAGGAAGTGATAAAGTGCGTAAATTGAAAATAGGAATTACTTGCTATCCGTCAGTTGGTGGATCAGGGGTAATTGCAACAGAATTAGGGAAGATGCTTGCAGCAAAAGGGCATGAAATACATTTCATCACATCAGGGATCCCTTTCCGTTTAAATAAAATATCTCCATCGATAACATTTCACCAAGTGGAAGTGAATAGCTACTCAGTATTTCAATATGCTCCATATGACATTGCACTAGCCAATAAAATGGCAGAGGTAATTGTAGAAGAGCAATTAGATGTATTGCATGTCCATTATGCTATTCCACATGCAGTGTGTGCAATACTGGCTAAGAATATGGCAAATTCAGATATCGGCATTGTGACTACTTTACATGGAACCGATATAACTGTTTTAGGTTATGATTCATCCTTAAAAGGTGCCATTAAATACGGGATAGAAAAATCAGATGTCGTGACGGCAGTGTCTAACTCCCTTGTCCAAGAAACAATGGACTTAATAGCTCCCAATAAGGATATTGAGACGATATATAATTTTATTGATGAGCAAGAATATACAAAAAAGGATGCAGGTAATCTAAAGGAATTATTAGGAATAAAACCACATGAAAAAGTGGTTATTCATGTTTCGAATTTTAGGAAAGTAAAGCATGTTCCTGATATAGTACAGAGCTTTAAACTTATCCATGAAGAGGTTCCTTCTAAATTACTGTTAGTAGGGGATGGACCCGAAAAACATCCTATAATGGAATCCATTAAAGGAACTTCTATCGAAAATGATGTTCTATTTTTAGGTAAACAGGAGAACCTTTCAGAACTATATTCTATAGCTGATCTTATGTTATTGCTTTCTGAAAAAGAGTCTTTTGGTTTAGTGCTGTTAGAAGCAATGGCATGTGGAGTCCCTTGTATTGGGACGAATGTCGGAGGAATTCCTGAGGTTATTAATAATGGAGAAAATGGATATATTGTTGAATTGGGTGATTGGAAAAAGGTAGCAGAATATGGTGTTGAAATTTTACAAAACCCTTCATTACATAAACAAATTGTAGATAGGTCCTTAGAGATTATACAGGATCGATTTAGTTCCAAAAGTATTGTAGAGCAGTATGAAGAAATGTATGAAAGAGTGGCGAGAAAATAGCTTTATGAAAAATCGGTGGCCGACTGCTTATAACATAATAGATGAACTGGAACAGGCAGGCTTTGAAGCATTTGTAGTTGGAGGAGCAGTACGAGACTTTGTTCGTAACGCACCTGCAAATGATGTGGATATTACCACAAATGCCACTCCCAGAGAAGTCAAAGAGATATTTGCCCATACGGTTGATGTTGGAATCGAACATGGTACTGTTTTAGTTGTATTAGATGAGCCTATCGAAGTGACTACATATCGTTCGGAATCGACCTATTCAGATTTTAGAAGACCAGATGTGGTTACGTTTGTTCATAATTTAAGGGAAGATCTTCAAAGACGTGACTTTACGATAAATGCAATGGCATTAACCAAAGAAGATGAGCTGGTCGATTATTTTGGAGGCAGAAAAGCTATCGAGGAAGAAATAATTCAAGCTGTTGGAAATCCTCAGTTCAGATTTTCAGAGGATGCTTTACGAATGCTTAGAGCAGTTCGATTTTCGGCACAGTTGAATTTTACCCTTGAGCAAGAAACCTTTAAAGCAATTTGTTCCTTACATGCAAATATAGAACATGTTTCCATAGAAAGAGTGAAGGTCGAGCTAGAAAAAATATGGGTCAGTGATTTTCCTTTCAAAGGGATGACACTTTTTGTAGAAAGTGGATTGTCGAGCAAATTTCCTGGTGACTGGGAACGGCTTCTACAAAGTTGGGACAACTTCTCGAGTTTTAATATGAAAGCTAATGGATGGGCATTTTTTGCTCTTCAACAGCCAACTGGGGATGTAAATTTTCTATTAAATTATTATAAATGCTCAAATGATGAAAAAAGACATGTAAAAAATGTACTGGCAGCAGTTTATAGTTTGAAAAAAGGAACTTGGACAACGGAGGAATTATTTTTCTATAGTGAGGAAGTTTTAACAGTAGCATACCACTTTGGAAGATCCGCTCTTTCTAACGAAACACCTTATTCTCTTGAGGAATTTTTACTACGAAAACGCATAATTCCTATTGCCTCCAAAAAAGATATTGTGGTCAATGGAAATGACATGATTGAATGGGCAAACCAAAAAAGAGGTCCATGGATAAAAGAAGTGCTAGAAATACTAACGAGTATGATAGTTAATGGCGAAATAAATAATGACAGAAATGAAATAAAGGAATGGTTTTCTAATGAATATCTCCATTAAAGAAAAAATTCTTTCAACGCTCATAGATGCAAAAGGGGAACCGGTTAGTGGTCAAAAGTTAGCAGATGAATTGCATATTTCTAGAACGATGATCTGGAAGCATTTGAAAAGTATCGAAGAGGATGGCTATGTAATTGAAGCTATCAAAAAAAAAGGCTATGTATTACAGTCTATACCTGATTTAGTTACTCCAGAGCAAATCATTCCTAAACTAAACACGAAGCAATTAGGCAGGAATATCGATTACTATACAACTTGCACATCTACTCAAATTATCGCTGCTGACAAAGCACGTCAAGGGGCCGCGCATGGAACGGTAGTCATTTCGGAGGAACAAACTGCTGGAAAAGGAAGATTAGAACGTGGTTGGAACTCTACTGCAAACAAAGGCATATGGATGAGTGTGATTATTCGTCCTGCGATCAGTCCTGAGTTTGCTGCTCAATTTACACTTGTTTCTGCAGTAGCTATTACCCAAGCTATTCAAGAGGTGACTAATCTTACTCCTCAGATTAAATGGCCGAATGATATACTCATTAAAGGGAAAAAAGTAACAGGTATTTTAACGGAGTTACAGGCAGATATGGATATAGTCCATTCCATTATTATAGGGATTGGTGTCAATGTAAACCATGATATAAATGGGTTTGATGAAGCTATCCAAAACATTGCAACTTCATTGAAAATGGAAAATGGGGAAGTGGTAGATCGTTCCTTATTAGTAGCTAAAATACTTTACTATCTTGAAAAGTATGGAGATTTGTATATAGAAAAAGGCTTTGAACCTATTAAAATTCTGTGGGAAAGTCATAACTGTACGATAGGGAAACGCATACGTGCAACTATGTTGCGAGAAACTCTGGAAGGGATTGCATTAGGTATTACGAATGATGGCGTTTTAGAGCTAAAATTAGATAGTGGTGAAATTCGTGGGATATATTCTGCGGATATTCATTTACTAGGAAGAAGTTAGTTTGGACGGATTTCATTTTTTTTGTTATTCTGTATGTGTTGGGCAGTATCGTTTTCGAACTGCACCTTTAGGAAAAAGTTTATTTAACTAAATAGTCTGCCTTGATCTATATGACAGGGACGGAGAAAACCTATGAACGCAATTTTTCTGCCCTTCTGTCCAATTTGGAATAGAAGGGCTTTTATATGGTTTTCTCTTCACAACAAATGGAGGGAAAGAGCATGAAAACAACAAGTAACTTTATTAGTATGAAAAAGAACGATGAGAAAATTACGATGATGACAGCTTATGATTTTCCGACAGCCAAATTTGCGGAAGAAGCCGGAATGGATATGATTCTGGTGGGAGATTCACTCGGTATGGTCGTTTTAGGTTATGATTCTACTGTATTCGTTACGATGGATGATATGATCCATCATGGAAAAGCCGTTAGACGTGGTGCAAAGGATACCTTCCTAGTAGTTGATATGCCTTTTGGTACGTTTCACGGTTCATTAGATCAAGCGTTATCTAATGCTGTCCTGTTAATGCAGCAAACAGGTGCACAGGCTGTAAAACTAGAGGGTGCCGATGATGTATTGCCAGTTATAGAAAAATTAACATTTGCAGGTATTCCAGTAATCGCCCATCTTGGTTTGTTACCTCAATCAGCAGGCGTGCTAGGTGGATATAAAGTACAGGGTAAAACTGCAGCAGCAGCTGAAAAGCTAATAGAAGATGCAAAACTATGTGAGAAAGCGGGAGCTTGTGCGGTAGTTTTAGAATGTATTCCCCATCAGCTAACAGAAACGATTTCTAAGTCGCTTACTGTGCCAACTATCGGGATTGGAGCAGGTGCACAAGCGGACGGTCAAGTGCTAGTTTTCCATGATATGGTGAAATACGGTACACATCATATTCCTAAATTTGTGAAAGAATTTGCTAATGTCGGAGAACCAATTTTAGAAGGTATCAAGCAATATGTAGAGGAAGTAAAAGATGGTACTTTCCCTACTTTAGAGCATTCCTTTACAATGAAGGAAGAACAACTTTCTGCGCTATATGGAGGCAATCATGCAAATAGTACAAACGATTAATGAGCTAAAACAGATAATCTCTGTAAATAAAGATAAAACGATTGGCTTCGTGCCAACGATGGGTTATTTACACGAAGGACATCAGGCGTTATTAAACAAGGCTAGAATCGATAATGACATCGTCGTGGCAAGTATCTTCGTAAATCCAGCTCAATTTGGTCCAAATGAAGACTTAGATCGATATCCAAGAGATATTGATAGGGATACAGAGTTAGCTACAGATGCCGGAGTGGATGTACTATTTCTGCCTAGTGCACAGGAAATGTATCCTGCTGAAAGTGGTATTAATATTACAGTCGGAGATCTTTCGACGAAGCTATGTGGAGAAAGTAGACCAGGTCATTTTGATGGTGTTTTAAAAGTAATTACTAAATTGTTTCATCTTGTTCAACCTACAAAGGCGTATTTTGGGCAAAAGGATGCACAGCAATTAGCGATTATTCAAACATTTGTGTCTGCATATAACTTTCCTGTGGAAATAGTACGGGTACAAACAGTGAGAGAGTCAGATGGTCTGGCTAAAAGTTCGCGTAATGTATTTTTAAGTGAACATGAGCGTGTAGAGGCAGTGCATTTGTATCATGCTTTGTTATTAGCTGCAGAAAAATGGGAAAAAACAAATGATTTAAATGCTGCCATTGCTAAAGGGAAAGTGCATATTGAGAGTAACACCTCTGGTAAAATTGATTATTTACAAGCACTATCCTATCCAGATTTGCAACCAGTTACGGATAAAACGAAGGAAGTTTTATTTGCGACTGCAGTATTTTTTGAGAAAGCTCGTTTAATAGATAATATCTTAAAAGAAAAAAAGGATGTGTAACATATGTTACGAATGATGTTAAATGGTAAAATTCACCGTGCAGTAGTAACGGAAGCGGACTTAAATTATGTAGGAAGCATTACCATCGATCAAAATATACTAGACGCTGTTGGAATGTTGCCAAATGAAAAAGTGCACATCGTAAACAATAATAACGGTGCACGTTTTGAAACATATATTATCTCAGGCGAACGTGGAAGTGGCGTCATTTGTGTAAATGGAGCAGCAGCACGCCTAGTTCAACGTGGAGATGTTGTGATCATTTTATCATATGCATATGTGATGAATGAGGAAGCACAATCCCATAAACCAACAGTTGCAATTATGAACGAAGATAATTCTATCGATCAAATTATTCATTATGAACCTGAAGCTACAGTTATGTAATAGAAACAAAATATGCCTGCCTTTGAAGATAGTGAAAAGTGACTTCAAAGGCAGGCTTTTTATATATTTTTGAGTTCTTTGAATGTAACTACCATTCGTGTATTGCAACCACAACAATGTTGTAGAGAAGCACCAGAAAGTAAATAAGAATCACCGCAAAGTCGGAAAGAATTGAGATAATTAATATAAATTTAAATTTCTTCTAGGAAATAAATTTTATAAAACTTGCGATTTGTAGCTTCATCATAACCAACTTCAATAAGCTTGTCGACTTGTTCAATATCTCGAACATTCACTTGAATTTCAATATTGGAATCTAGTTTTATTTTACGTTTATACGTTTTTTCTGCTTTTGCAATTGCACTTTCAGAAATGATAGTTTCATATGGCTTTACTGAATTGACAATTACATCTTTTTGAACAGAATCTGTTTTTTCAAAGACAGTGTCAATATAGTTATCTACCTGGAATTCTTCTTCATTTCTAAAATAATCGAGTGTTTTATTTAAATAACCCAATTTCTCGGTATTCGTGTAGTTTTCTTCCTTAATAATATACTTTTTGCATTCTGTTAACGCTAGCTCTGTTTTATGATAATGCTCATCCGCTACTTTAATCTTAAGAAAACGCTCTTGCCAATATACGACGTCTTCTTTCTTTTTCGTTTTCATAAATACAGCTGGTGCCACGTCTGGACCCATGTCCATGATGACTGCCATATTATTGACTTTTTTTACATTAATACCGTCAATGCCGTTCACAATCATTTTGTTTTGCTCATTTTTTACGTCTAAAAACATTTCTTTTTCATCAATTTTTACGATAGCTATTACCTTTTTCACTTCGTTATGCCATAAGCAGTTATCGAATAGTCCTATAAATAAATCTCCATGTTTAATATTTGGATGCTGAGAAACACTTTTTAAATGAGTGGCAATATGTTTAGATTGCTCTAGAAAGCTGCTATCCTGATCAAATATGGAATTTACATACGTATATACCTCATTTAATCCTATATCTGATTCGTGGAAAAACTCATATTGTTGCTCCAAATCGATTTTGTTAAAAGCTAATTGAGTAAAAGCCGCTTCCAATATCGTCTCCGGTTGGGTGAGAGCTTCATCGCCTAGTACAAGCGTGTCGCTGACGTGATGTACAACATATTGCGTTAATTTACTTTCACTTACTTCTAGCATGGTCTTCACCTTCTAATCTTTAGTTGTAGATAATTTACCATATCATACTTCTCATCAAATTTTCATGGATTATTTAAAATAATAATGTATTGACTCAATCTAGTGGAATAATATTAATATTCTGTAAATTTAATTATTTATTTCATTTATATGGCGTTGAAATATTCGAATTTATTAGTCTCAACGTATTAAAGGAGTGGGGTAGGATTAGTCATCTCAAACCAAAGGAGGTTTAGTAATTGATTAGTTCATAAAATACTCGGTATGTCGGAGTTTTATGAATTTTAATTATGGCTAAGTTTGAAGTCGCTATTTTACAATTGCATCACGTTATTTTAAAAGTCCATAGTAATTTCACAAGAGGATATCCGTTTGAATGTAAGAAATAAGAGAATTAATTGAAATACAAAATAAAGGGATTGTTTCCAATAAATTTCTATGATATATTATCAACACTACTTATTAAAGTTCTTTAATAAGTATATTTAAGTAGGAGGTGAAGTTAGTGAATGCTACTCCAAAATCTGTGAGGAAAGTAATTCTTTCTGGTATTAGGAAGTCCCTTTTAGAGTTTGGAAGTGCAACAAAAGCCGAACTTAGCGATAAATTAGAAATTAGTTTCCCAACAATAAGTAAATTTCTTGCTCAAATGGAGAAGAGTGGAGAGGTTATTTCAGTCGGTTTAGATGAATCAAGTGGAGGTAGAAGAGCAAAAAGGTATAAGTATAATCCTGAGCATATGCTTGGCCTTTCAATTTTTTTAGAGAGAAAAGAAACAAATTATGCCATTTTTAATTGCGTGGGAGAAGTGAAGGTGCGGGGTAAAATTCCAAGTGTATTAGTGGAAGGTGGCTTACAGCTATTAACTATGAGCATGGAAAAATTAATAGCAGACTACCCAAAAATTAGC
>Ga0209013_10003824_pt1 | contig 13263 bp, 13 predicted proteins | sample Cruoilmetagenom2_FD_187291 | JGI IMG/M metagenome (GOLD analysis project Ga0209013, IMG submission 187291) | Oil polluted marine microbial communities from Coal Oil Point, Santa Barbara, California, USA - Sample 2 (SPAdes) (version 2) | ecosystem: Environmental > Aquatic > Marine > Oil seeps ... | reverse complement strand
AGCGGCCGGCGCGACGTCCTTTTCCGTGGCTTCGTCCTTCGGCTTCTCGCAAGCAGCGAGCACGCTCGCCGCCAGCATTGCCGCTCCCAAACCCAAATGTTTCATTATCGTCCCCCGGTCCATCGATATTGTGCAAAAATATCCAAAGTATGCCCGGAGCGGAGCGTAGCGCGAATACGCGCGCATTGCCACGGCGTGGTAGCGCAGCCCGCACACGAGCGTCGATGGCGGGAATAGATACATGTCGGGTGTGACGTTGGATTGGCCGCACCTATGGCAAGTTCCACCAATACGCGGCTCGCGCCGCAAGAGGCGCCACTGGGCCTCAGCGAGCGGCGCGGACCGGCATCAAGAGCATGAGCCCGGCAATCAAGAATACGAGACTGACTGAAATTCCAAGACGTTGGCTGTCGGTTAGCACCGTGACGATGCCGATCGCGAGCGGGGCCGCGAAGGCGGTGACCTTCCCAGAAAAGGCGAAGAAGCCGAAGAACTCGGTTGTCTTGTCCGGCGGACAGATGCGGGCCAGCAATGTGCGGCTCGAGGCCTGAATGGGCCCAAGAGCGATGCCCAGCAAAAGGGCGAAGGCGAGCAAAACCATCTCCCCCGCAGACGCGAATAGCCCGCCGCCGGCCGCTTTTGACTCCACAGGCACGACAAACAAGATCTCGTCCGGGTCCACCGACAAAACGCCAATCGAACCCACGATGAAGATGAGGAGCCCGACGACGATTACCGTTTTGGAGCCGATCCGGTCGTCGACGGCACCGCCGAGGCACGCTCCGATAAAGGCGGCGACGGTTAGAATGATCCCGAACAGGCCAAGCTCGGTCACGCCCCAGCCAAACACGCTGGCCGCATAGATGCCGCCAAACGAGAACACCGCGGCGCACCCATCGGCGTAGATCATGCGCGCCAACAAGAAGACCGCGAGGTTTCGGTGTTGACGCAGCAGGTCCTTCAGCGAACTCACGAACCGGCCGAGCCCTTCCCGCACAGGGTTCGCTGCGGGCGGTGCCCCGTGCCGGTCCGGCGTGAACAGAAACATCGGCAGGACGAAGACTAGATACCAAAGCGCGCAGAACGGGCCGACCAAGCGGTCACCCTCGCGCGTGGCCGTATCGAGCGCAACTATAGGGCTCAAGCCGAACAAGGTCTTGCCGGTGTCCGGGCTCGTCACCAGAAGCCCCGCGACCAGAGCCAGGCTGACTAGCCCCCCGGCATAGCCGACGGCCCAGGCAAAGCCCGAGAGCCTCCCGAGCCGCCGCTCCGAGACGAGGCCGGGCATCATGGCATTGTTGAACTGGGTGGCGAGCTCGACGCCGAGCGTTGCGGTCCCGAAGGACAGCAACACCAACGGGATGGCCGTGGCCGAACCCGGTACGGCAAACCAAAGACCGCCGAGCCCAAGGAGCAGCATCGCCGAGAACACCGCGATCCATGGCTTGCGCGGAAGACCTGCGTCGGCGATCGCACCGAGAACGGGTGCGAGCACCGCGGCAAGGAGTTGTGCGGCGCTCGTGGCAAAGGCCCAGAGCGACTGCGCGTCCGTTGGGTCGTCCATGAAACCGTTCACGAAATACGGCGCGAACAGGAACGTGACGACCAGCGTGTAATAGGGCTGGGTGGCCCAATCGAACAGCGCCCAGCCGACGATGCCGCGCTTCCCGGGCGGCCGGGCGGCGCTAGACGTATTGTTGGGCATCGAGCACGATCAGGTGGTTTGGCAGTTCGTCCTCGCCGAGCGGTTCGGGCGGGAAGTGCTCGGCCAGGATTTCGCCGCACCGCTCGACGGCCGCGACGAAGCCTTGCACGCGGTCCCCGTTACCGATCCGGTCCGTGAGATCTGCGATCAGGTCGTCCCACACTTGCCGAGGCACCTTTTCGTAGATGCCGTTGTCGGCGATCACCTCGGCATAGTGCTCCGCGTCCGAGACATAGAGAAGAACGCCGGTGCGCCCCTTCGTCGTATGAAGGTTCTGGGCCAGGAACTGTTGTAGGGCCCGCAAATGGGCGCGGGCTTGTTTGAGCCGCCTTGGTGCAATCGCCACCCGGAACCGCTCCGACTGGGCCACGATCACACCGGCCGCAAACACGCCGAGCTGCAGCAGATACACATATTCGATCGGCCATTTGGTGAAGTGGATGAACGGCAGCGGAACGGCCAGCGCGGCCATCGCCACACACATCAGCGCGAAGAAGTGATAGCCCGACGAGGCCTTGGCCACGACCACGACGATCTCGCCGCTGGTGGTCTTCTCGGCGCACGTAATGGCCTCGGCAATCACGGCATGTTCATCGCGGGTGAAGGGCTTCATCGCTTATGGTCTTCGCAGATCAAGGCGCTTGTACGCGCCCTGGCACACTATGGCGAGAATCGCCGGCTTTGAAACCGGCAATGTAGGGCTCGGCGCCTAGGGGGCGTTCGCACCTATCCGCCGACGGAGGATTAATGTCGTTTCGCTTTCTCCCATGGCGCCGGCCCAAAACCGCAACGCCGTCGGGTCTCACACTTTCTGCCACCCTTGTCCCCACCGTTGCCCTTATCCCCATGGCGTTCGCGCTCTTCGTCGGCCTGCCGGGCTCGGGGCAGGCGCGTGGCCCCGAAATGACAGGCGGTTTTGCCTTTCCCTTCGGGCCGAGCCTTGCAGCTGCCGGCTGGAAGGCCGTGAGCTTTCCTGGCCGCAGTCCGGCGACGTTCACCGCGCGCGGCAAGGATGCGGTGCGTGTTGAGACCGCGGGCGGCGCGGGATTGCTTTGGCGCCCGGCGCCGGCGAGCGTTGCGCGCGCCGAGAGGGCCAAGTGGCGTTGGCGCAAGGCACGCGGCGTCGGCCCGACGGACCTCTCCCGGAAAGGTGGCGACGACCGTGTCTTGGCAGTCTATTTCGCGTTCGCGGACCGGCGCGACAAGAGAGCCGGCACAGACCTGCAGGCGCTGTTACGGTCCGGGCGCGGCGACATCCTCATGTATGTCTGGGGCGGCGCGGCGAAGGCTGGCACGATTCACAAACTCCCTTATTTCAAGGGGCGAGGGCGTTCGATCGTGAAACGGCCGGCCGATGCGGCGGCCGGACAGTGGTTTTCGGAGGATGCCGCCATCGCGGCCGACTTTAAGCGCGCCTTCGGCAAAGCCCCAGGACGGCTCGTCGCGATCGCCGTGTCGAGCGACGCGGACGATACGGGCGGGCACAACCTCGCCGCCCTCGCAGATCTCTGTGTGAAGTAAGCGCTGCGCGTCTACCAGCTGCCCGACGAGCCGCCGCCGCCAAATCCGCCGCCGCCACCGGAAAAGCCGCCACCGCCGCTACTCCAACCCCCGCCTGACCCCGAGCGGCTGCTGCGTCCGGCGCCCGGCGCAACGATCGCGCCCTTGCTCGACAGATACATGATGAGCAGGAAGATCGCGATGTAGAACAGGATCGTGAACCAGTCGATCGGCACCTCGTCGGCGTCGCGCCGGACCTTGGCCCGCCGCTCAAGCTCCGCCGCGTCGCCCGTGAGGGCGAGCCCGATGTCCCGGACGCCGTCCTTGATGCCCCCTGGAAAGTCGCCGCCGCGAAAGCGCGGTAGAATCGCGTTGTCGATGATCACGCGGGACAGCGCGTCCGTAAGGATGGGTTCGAGCCCGTAACCGACTTCGATACGGACTTTGCGTTCGTGCGGCGCGACGATCAGCAACGCGCCATTGTTCAGCTCTTTGGTGCCGATGCCCCAATGGCGCCCGAGCTGATATCCGAAATCCTCGATCGGGTAGCCCTGCAGCGAGGGCAGCGTGACCACGACCAGCTGGTCGGAACTCTTGTCCTCGAGCTGCTTGAGCGTCTCGATCAGAGCCTGTTCGTCCGCGGGGCTTAAGATATTGGCGTTGTCGACAACGCGCCCCGTGAGGGCCGGAAAGTCCGGTTCGGCCACCGCCGCAAGCGACAAAAACGTCAGACAAAAGAACGCTGTCAGCGCGCCGAGAAGACCGTGAAGGATTGCGCGGCTCTGCGACGGTGCGGCCATGAAGCCCCCACGTTGACGGAACGGCGAACCGGTCCTTTAGAACTCCACCTTGGGAGTTTCCATCGCATCGGCGGACACGGCAAAGTTCTGCATGGGCTTCAGGTTCGAGTACAGCACCATGTGCCACAACCGCCCGGGGAAAGTTCGCAGTTCGGTGTTGTAGTCGCGGACAGCCGCGATGTAGTCGCGCCGCGCGATCGCGATCCGGTTCTCGGTGCCCTCCAGCTGAGACTGGAGCGCGAGGAAGTTCTGGTTCGACTTGAGGTCTGGATAACGCTCCACGGTGACAAGGAGCCGGCCCAGCGCGCCCGAAAGATTGTTCTGCGCGTCCTGAAACTTGTCGAAGGCTTCCTTGTTCGTGAGGATGTCTTCGGGAATTTTGACCTGGGACGCCTTGGCCCGCGCCTCGATGACTTCGGTCAGGACCTTGCTTTCCTGCTCGGCGAAGCCTTTTACGGTTTCGACCAGATTGGGAATGAGATCGGCGCGGCGCTGGTACTGATTGAGCACTTGGCTCCACGCGGCCTTCGCGCGCTCATCCAGCGTCGGGATGGTGTTGATGCCACAGCCGGCCAGCAACGCCGCCATGACCATGAGGATACCGGTCCGGCCGATGGGCCCGTTCCAAATCCGCGCCAAGGCCTGCATGGTGGTCTCCTTCCGAGCGATCCCTCTAAAGACCTCGTGTAGTAGTCGCCCCCGCCGGTGACAAGCAGATTCGCGCGGGCGGTGCCCCAACGCCCCGATTTGGTGTTGCGCGAATGAGACAGCGGCCAACTTTCTACTGGCTGCGCGGCAGCTTAGAGGCCTTTGGCTCTTTCTTTTTTGCACTGCACACCTAATCTAAGTGCGCGGCTGATCAGCGTTTTTTCCACAGGCACGCGGGTAGACGTCCGTCAGGACACCTCTTGGTGGGCGTTAGCCAATCGGAAGGCTTTGCTAGTCAAACTCCGAGGCCTCTTCTAGGCTGATTCGTGAGTCGTTTTGGGGGCTCTTATGAGTAGAGTTGCGGTGTTGCGTAGGCGTAAGACCTGGAAAACACGGGCAGGCGCCAAGATGCGAACCCTTATGAGATTTACGAGTGTTTCGAGCGTGGCGGTTCTCGCCGCGGCCTTTTGGGCTGCGCCCACGGCCGCCGAGAACGGCGCACTCGTTAGCACCGACGATCCCATGACGATCGTGGTGTCGCTGCCGAACCAGAGAGCCCAAATCTATCGCGGCACCTCGCTGGTCACGACAACGGCCGTCTCGACCGGAAAACGGGGCCATTCCACGAAAGCCGGCATCTACAGCATTCTGGAAAAGCGCCGGCGGCACTATTCGAACCTCTATAACGGCGCGCCCATGCCCTGGATGCAGCGCCTGACCTGGACCGGAACCGCCCTCCACGCCGGCGTGGTGCCGGGTTACCCGGCCTCCCATGGCTGTATCCGTCTGCCCTACTCGTTCGCGCCCAAGCTTTTTGCCATGACGCAGGTTGGCCTCCAGGTCGTTGTGGCCCACAGCGCGGTGAAGCCGAAGCCGATCTCGCATCCGGCCCTGTTCCAGCCGCTCCCGCCGCCGATGCCGCCTGAGCTCCTGACGCAGGACGAAACGACCGAGACGCCGATGCGCAAGTCCAGCAATGACGCGGTGCCCGCCAAGCCCTTCGGACTGCCGGTGGTCTTTGCCAAGGCGGCAGCCGTGACGCCGAAGCCGATCATGGGCAAGGCTGCCGCGAAACTGGCGCTGATCCCGGAGACGACGGGCTCGATCGCGCGGGCGCCGAACCTTCAGGTTTCGACCGCGCTCAAGGACACGACCCAGCACGCGATCGACCCGGGCGCCGAGCCGTTCATCGGCAGCGGGTCCCATGCCGTTGCGGCCAAATCTCCGGCGAAGACCGGTGATGCTGCGAAGGCCGACTACGACATCGCAGAGGTCGAAACGTCCGACGACTTCATGAAGCACCAGGATCGCCTGTTTGACCGCGCGGCGCCCAAAGCTGAAGACCGGCTGCCACGCGCCGAAGAGACCGTCACGCTCGAGGACGCCGAGGCAGGGGACACCGAAGCGCAAGACATCGAGTCGCAAGCCATCGCGACGAAGGAAATCAAGTCGGCCGCGGTTGCGCCCGACGTGATTTCGCCGGGACCCGCCGCGCCGGGCGAAGCCGAGGTTGCCGCCGAGGAGAGCCAGGACGCCGATCCGATCGCCGCTGTCGTGCGCGAGACGGCAACGGATATCGAGCCGGCGGCTCAGCCCATTCTGACCGTGTCGGCCGACGCCGTGACGGCCAAGGCCCAGAAGCCCCTCGCACTATCGCTTTCGGTCCTTGGCGTGAACGACCATCCGCCGCTGCCGCTGACGCGTCCCTCTGTGATGCTGTCGCGCCTGGGTGCGGGCGCAAGCGCTGCGGCCTTCGAGGCCGCCGACCCGATTTCTCAAGAACCGCTGCGCATCTTGGTCACGCGGCGTACCGCGCGCGACCGCACGGTCGACGTTCAGCACATGCTTTCCGACATGGGCTACCTGGCCCCGCAGAATTTTGATGGCACGCGCGGCACGGCGACGATCCGGGCCCTCAAGGCGTTCCAGAAAGACAACGAGATGCCCGTTACGGGCGCGTTCACCGACGATGTGGTGAAGAAGATCTTTGCCGTGGCCGGCAAGGAAGAGCCGGCCGAAGGGCAGCTCTTCGTGCGCCAAAAGTTCGCCAGCGTATTCTCGATGCCGGTTAGCTTCACCAACCCGGACAAGCCGCTCGGTACGCATCTCTTCACGATCATGAATTTCGAGCCGGGCGCCACGCAGGCGGACTGGACCGCAATCAGCCTGAATGACAAAGAGACCGCCGAATCCGTCCTCAACCGGATCGAGATTCCTGCCGATGTGCGCCAGAAGATTTCCGAGCGTCTGACACCCGGATCGTCGCTGATCGTGGCCGATACGGCGATCAACTCCGCGGCGCTGCCCAAGGGCGCCGACTTCCTCGTCTGGGATACGACCAAGAGCGCCAAGGTGCGTCGCGCCAGTGCCTCACCTAAGCGGCGGGTGCGCAGGCGCACGACGCGGCGGCGCCCGACCTACACGCGGGAGCGGTCCTCGCGCCCGCGTTATACGCGCCGCTCCCACCAGCGCCGCAACCCCTTCCGGTTCTAGGACGAGCCGGACGAAGGTTCTGCCGAATCGCTCAGCGAACAGCCGTCAGCGAGCCGCCGCAAGGCGGCCGCATCGACACGCGCCGGGGTGGCGCGTCAATCAACTCTGCGTAAGAGAAAATGGAGCGGGCGATGGGATTCGAACCCACGACCCCAACCTTGGCAAGGTTGTGCTCTACCCCTGAGCTACACCCGCACTCCAAACCACCTCTCGTCCTTGAAGTTCAAGTCTCTGGGTGGTCACTTGCCACGTCGTGGCCTTGTAGTGGATCGCGTACGGACTGTCTACTTGCGCCCGCCGCGCCATCGCCGGAACACGTTCCGTCCCGGTGAGGGGCTCCCATTAAAGGAACCGCGCACCAAACGCAATGGATTTAGCACGCACCAAGCTTTTTGCGTATCTAGAGGCGTTGGGAATTGCCTCCGAGACCGTCGAGCACGAGGCCATGTTCACGGTTGAGCAGTCGCAAGCCCTGCGCGGCACGATTCCCGGCGCCCATACCAAGAACCTGTTCCTGCGGGACAAAGAGAACCGGCTGGTCCTGGTCGTGGCCAAGGAAGACACCAAAGTAGATCTCAAGGGCCTGGCCAAAAGGCTGGGGCTCGGACGCTTCAGCTTTGGAAAGCCGGAGCAGATGCAGGCCGTGCTGGGGATCGAGCCTGGCTCGGTCACGGCCCTGGCGCTCATGCACGAAGGCTCGACGGCCCTTACCGCCGTGGTCGTGGACGAGGCGCTGATCGCTTTTGCGGAGGTCAACTGTCATCCGCTGGACAACCGTGCCACCACGCGGCTGGCGACGGCTGACCTCCTACGCTTCATACTCGCCTGCGGGCACGAGCCCGAAATCTTGCCGCTGGCATGAATTCCTGTCGCTTCAAGGAATTGCGCCACGCGGCGCCAAGGTTGCCAAACGGGGCCCGACGGCCCATCTTTCGGGGTGAACGAGACAACCGCTAAATGCCGCGATGTAGGTGCGGCCCACGGATTTAAGCATGAGCATGGATACCCCGATCCTCGGCACGCAAGGCGAGGATGCGCCCGGCGCTGAAACGGTCAAAAACACCACCACCCAGGACTTCGTGCGCGACGTCGTCGAGGCCTCGCAGACCCAGCCCGTGCTGGTCGACTTCTGGGCGCCCTGGTGCGAACCCTGCAAGCAGCTCACGCCGATCCTTGAGAAGGTGGTCCGTGCTTCCAAGGGCGCGGTGGCCTTGGTCAAAATGAACATCGACGACTATCCGGAGATTCCCGGCCAAATGGGCGTGCAGTCCATCCCCGCCGTTTTTGCCTTCAAGGACGGGCGGCCCGTGGATGGCTTCATGGGCGCGCTGCCGGAATCACAGATCAGCGCGTTTGTTGCGCGGCTCGTGGGCGAGACTGTCGGCACCGCCGCCGATGTGGAGACAGCCGACGCGGCGCTCGAGGCCGGCGACGTCAACGCGGCCGCGCAGATCTTCGGACAGATTCTGCGGGACGAGCCGGAGAACTTGGATGCACTGGCAGGCCTTGCGAAGTGCTACGTCAAAACAGGCGATCTCGAACGCGCGGAACAGACCCTCGCGCTCGCGCCGCCCGACAAGGCCGACAGCCCGTCGATTGCCGCGGTCCGGTCAGCGCTCGATCTTGCGCGGAAGTCCGACGAAGCCGGCGACGTGGACGCGCTGCGGGCGAAGGCGGCACAGGCGCCCGAGGACCTTCAAGCCCAATTCGATCTGGCCCTGGCCTTGAATGCGAATGGGGACCGGGAGGGCGCGCTCGATACGCTTCTTGCGCTTGTCGCCAAGAACCGCAGCTGGAATGAGGAAGCGGCCCGGAAGCAGCTTGTGCAGTTCTTCGAGGTCTGGGGACCCGCGGACCCCGCGACGACCTCAGGCCGGCAGCGACTTTCGTCGTTGCTCTTCGCCTGACGAGGCCTACGAGGCGCGTTCCATGACCAGCTCCTATAGCAGCCCTGGCGATCTCCCCTCCATCGTGCCGATCTTTCCCTTGCGCGGCGCGATTCTTCTTCCGCGCGCATCGCTCACGCTCAACGTGTTCGAGCCCCGCTACCTCGCACTGGTCGATCATGCTCTCGCCAATGAGCGGCTCATTGGCGTCGTGCAGCCCGCCGACGAGACAGGCTCTACGGAATCGCCGCGAGGAAAATCCTTCCCGGTCAGGAACGTGGGCTGCGTCGGACGTATTACGTCGTTCAACGAAACGGACGACGGACACGAAGTCATTTCTCTCACCGGCATTACGCGCTTCGAGCTCGGCGACGAACTCGCCTCCGATACGCCCTTCCGGGTCTTCGCTGCGAACTTTCTGCCGTATGCAGACGATTTTATCCACGACCTCGGCGAGGACGAAGTGGATCGCGTCCGCCTTCTTTCAACGCTGCGGCGCTATCTTGAGACGAACGGTCTGCATGCAGACTGGGACCGGATCAACGAGGCGGCGAACGAACAGCTCGTCAATACGCTGTCGATCCTGTCTCCGTATGGGAGCGAAGAGAAGCAGGCGCTTCTCGAGGCCGGCAACCTCAAGGAGCGGGCCGACGCCTTGGTCGCGCTGGCCGAGATGGAGCTGGCCACGCGGGACGACAATTCAGGGACATCGCTGCAATGACGGACGCCAACGACACGCCCAACCCGGAGAGCGGGAGCGTCGACACTAAGCTTCTAGAGATTTTAGTCTGCCCACTGACGAAAACGTCTCTGGACTACGATGCAAAACGCCAGGAGCTGATCAGCCGCGCGGCGGGACTGGCCTATCCCATTCGCGACGGCATTCCGATCATGCTGCCCGAGGAAGCGCGCAAGCTGGACGACGCTTAGGCGACCGCCCGCAAGAGTTAGCGCGCTATCTCGTAGAACCCTCGCTCAAGTGCCGGACATCCGCCGGTGTCAGCCCCGCTTGCCTATAGGTGCGGATCGCCCGAGCGTTGTCGCGCTTGGCGAGCCGCTTTGCGTCCTCATCGCGGACGAGTGCATGGTGATGCCAAACCGGTACGGGCAACTCGAGCAGAGCCTGTAGAAGCCGATGGATCGGTGTCGCCTCCAGCAAATCCTCCCCGCGCACGATATGCGTCACGCCCTGGGCCGCATCGTCGACGACGACCGCAAGGTGATAGGCGGCGGTACCAATGTCTTTCCGCGCGAGGACCACGTCGCCAACGCCTTCGCGCAGGACGGCAGGATCGAGCGTGTGGCAACCGGCATGCGCAGGGCCCGTCTCGGTCCAACGCAAGCTCTGGCCCTCCGTGAGTCTTAGGGCATGATCGAGGTTGAGCCGGATCGCCTCCGACGGTCCCGCCTCCGACATCGCACGGGTGCGGCATGTTCCAGGATAGACTGCAGGGGTGGCTAGTGAGGGATCCGCGCCTTCCTGCGGGGCTGCGAGGGCGCTGCGAATATCGGCGCGGGTGCAGCGGCAGGGATAGGTCACGCCGAGACGGCCGAGATGAGCGAGTGCCTCGGCGTAGGCCGTGTGTCGTTCGGACTGGCGCATTACCGGCTCGGGCCAGGTGAGGCCAAGCCAGCACAATTCCTCGTAGATCGCCGCCTCGTATTCGGCGCGCACGCGGGCTGTGTCGGTATCTTCGATGCGGAGAAGACACACGCCGTCGGCGCTTGCGGCCGCGTCCCAGGCCGTCAGCGCCGAATAGGCATGGCCGAGATGGAGCAGCCCCGTTGGAGATGGCGCGAACCGCGTGACGAAACCAGCCGGTGCCATGGCTTGAGCGGACATGGATTGAGCCGCCACGCCTCTAAAGGGCCTCGCCCTTTAACAGGCGCGGGACGTCGCCGGTGGCGCCGGCGGCCTCGCGCACCAGAAAGCGCTTGAGGCCGGGCGCCCGATCGACAAGCCCCATGCCGAGATCGCGGATCGCGCGCAAGGGTGCGTTGTCGTTCGAGAACAGCCTATTCATGCCGTCCATCACCGCGCCGGAAAACGCGCTGTCAAACCGGCGCCAGCGCTGATAACGCCCGAGCTGCGTCGCCGAACCGATATCGAGACCCAGGCGGGCATTGTCGGTGACGGCCTCCGCCAGGGCCGCGACATCGCGCAGCCCGATGTTCAGTCCCTGGCCTGCCAGCGGATGCACCACATGGGCGGCATCGCCTACCAGCGCCAGCCGGTCGCCGACAAAGGCGCGGGCCATCTGGAAGGCCAGAGGAAACGCGCGCGGGTGACCCTCAAGAGAAATCGCGCCCAGGCGATGGCCGAAACGGCGGCCGAGCTCGGCCAGGAAGACATCCGTATCGCCCGCCACCAACGCCGTGGCCTTGTCCGCGTCCTCGGTCCACACGATCGAGGAGCGGTTGCCCTTGAGCGGCAAAATCGCGAACGGCCCGGAGGGGAGGAAATGCTGGATCGCTCGGCCCTCATGGGGTCTCTCATGTGAGAGCGTCGCAACAATGCCCTTTTGGGCGTAGGACCAGCCGATGCATTTAATGCCGGCAAGCTCGCGCAGCCGGGAGTTCTTGCCGTCGGCGGCAGCGATCAGCGCGGCCCGCAAGGTCCGGCCGCTGGCGAGATGAATGTCGGCACCGAATCCATCCGCCTTGAAACCCTGGACCGTATCGGGCGCGATCAGCTCGATACCGGGATGAGCGACGACAGCTTCCGTGATGGCGGCAAGAAGCGCGCCGGCCTCGACGAGCCAGGCCTTGGCCCCCTCGTCGCGCAATTCGTCCGTAAAGCCCAGGAGATGAGGGCGCAGGGCGGCGTTGAGCGGGCTGTCCGTGATCTCGATGGAGTCCATGGATTGCGCGCCGGGTGCCAGGCGTGGCCACAGCCCAATGGCGCTCAGCAGATTTTTCGAGGACGGCGAAAGGGCAAGCCCCCGGCCGTCTGGCTCCCGTGCGACGTCGGGGGGGGCCGCGTCGACGAGCGTCACCCGGCAGGTCTTCGGGGCGAGCTGCGCAAGCGCCAGGGCGAGCGTTCCCCCGGCGAAGCCGCCGCCGGCGACGACAATGCGGAAACCGCTCTGTTGATTAGCGCTCTGGGCCACGGGTCCTCTATAGGCGAGCGCGTGCGTCTGCGCCACTGCTTGAGTGACCAAGCGCAGCGTGGCCGCGCGGCAGGGCACCACCTTTTCGCCCACACACACAAACTGCTATGGGCATAGTGCGGGCTGACCGCCGCAGAACCCGCGACGTCGAAAGGGGCCTGTCTTATGAGCGCTGCCGTCGATCAACTCCTGTCGATCCTCGACTTGGAACCCTTGGAGCAGAACCTCTACCGAGGCCTCAGCCCGCAAGTCGGATGGCAGCGCGTTTTCGGCGGCCAGGTTATCGGTCAAGCGCTCGTCGCCGCCCAGCGAACCGTAGAAGATCGCGGCGCCCATTCGCTCCATGCCTATTTTTTGCGCGCCGGCGATCCTGCGGTCCCGATCATCTACGAGGTGGATCGAATTCGCGATGGCAAGAGCTTCTCGACGCGCCGGGTCGTGGCGGTTCAGCACGGCCACGCCATCTTTTCCATGGCGGCCTCGTTTCACCGGGAGGAGAAGGGCCTCGAGCACCAGATGGCGATGCCCGACGTCCCGCTGCCCGAAGAGGTGCCGAGCGAAGCTGTCCTGACCGAAACCCTCATCGATCGCCTGCCGCCTCAGGTCAAAGCCTACTGGCAGGCCGAGCGGCCCATCGAGATGCGGCCCGTTGATCTATCGCGCTATTTGTCCCCACAGAAGCGCGAGTCGAGCCAGCTGATCTGGATCCGGGCGAACGGGGCTCTTGCCGACGATCAGGCGTTGCATCAATGCGTCCTGGCCTACGCCTCGGACTTCACGCTCTTGGATACGGCACTCGTGGCCCATGGGCGGTTCGTGTTCGACCCGGGCCTTATGCTGGCCAGCCTCGACCATGCGCTGTGGTTTCACCAACCGTTCCGGGCCGACGAATGGCTCCTCTACGCGCAAGACAGCCCCATTTCGGGCGCCGCAAGGGCCTTCTGCCGGGGCACGTTTTACACGCGCGATGGGCGTCTCGTGGCGTCCACAGCCCAAGAGGGCCTGGTACGCGAGCGGACGGCCGCTTCATAGCCTATTTTATAGGCAACTAATCCCGGCTGCCTACAATTTGTACGAAAAGCCGTTGCTCAACCAGTACGCACCGGCGGGCCGGCTTGGTG
>Ga0209013_10003823_pt1 | contig 13264 bp, 9 predicted proteins | sample Cruoilmetagenom2_FD_187291 | JGI IMG/M metagenome (GOLD analysis project Ga0209013, IMG submission 187291) | Oil polluted marine microbial communities from Coal Oil Point, Santa Barbara, California, USA - Sample 2 (SPAdes) (version 2) | ecosystem: Environmental > Aquatic > Marine > Oil seeps ... | reverse complement strand
ACCCTTCCATCCTCTACATTGCAGGACTATTAGGAATTGACAGGGTCTTCAGAGTCGGTGGTGTTCAGGCCATTGCTGCCATGGCGCATGGTACCGGGAGTATACCTGCTGTGAACAAGATCTTTGGTCCGGGGAACCAGTATGTGACCATGGCCAAACAGATTGTTAGCAGGGAATCCGTGGCCATAGATATGCCTGCCGGACCATCCGAGCTGGCGGTGGTAGCCGATGCCACTTCCAATCCGGCATTTATCGCTTCGGATCTTCTCTCTCAGGCGGAACATGGACCTGATAGTCAGGTGATACTGGTGACCGATTCGGGCGACCTGATCGGTAATGTGCAGGCAGAGCTTAAAACTCAGCTAGCACGATTGCCCAGGAAGAAAATTGCTGCTGAAGCTATGAAAAATAGCAAGTTGATACTGTTGAAGAGTCAGATTGAAGTCATTGATATGATCAACATGTATGCCCCTGAGCACCTGATTATTGTCACGGAAAATTATGCCGAGATCTCAGAACAGGTGATTAATGCCGGTTCAGTTTTCCTGGGCGATTTTACACCGGAAAGTGCAGGTGACTATGCTTCGGGGACCAACCATACCCTGCCCACCAATGGCTGGGCACATGCTTACAGCGGTGTGAATATGGATAGCTTTTATAAGAAGATCACTTTCCAGGAGATCAGCAGGTATGGGTTACATAACATTGGTGATGCGATCATGACCATGGCGGAAGCTGAACAGTTGCAGGCCCACAGCAATGCTGTGGCCATCCGGTTAAAATCCAGGAGTAATGGATGAGACATTGAACATCAGACAGCTGGTCAGGGAAAATATCAGAGATCTGGTTCCCTATTCATCAGCACGGGATGAGTATTCCGGATCCGCTTCGGTATTTCTGGATGCCAATGAGAATCCGTACAACATCCCGTTGAACCGGTATCCTGATCCCCGGCAGATTGAGGTGAAAAGGATGATTGCCGGGCTAAAGGGACAACAGGTGGAGAACCTTTTTCTGGGAAATGGGAGTGATGAGGGCATCGACCTCCTGTTCCGGGTGCTATGCGAACCGGGCCATGACAATATTATCACAGTCGATCCCACCTACGGCATGTATGGGGTGTGTGCCGGAATCAATAATGTGGAGCAAAGAAGTGTGCTTTTAAAAACCGATTTCACACTGGATGCAGATGCGGTATTGAAAGCGGTTGATGACCGGACAAAGATGATCTTCCTCTGTTCTCCCAACAACCCCACTTCCAATTCTCTGGATCGTAAAGTGGTGATGCGGATCATCCGGGAGGTGAATTGCATGGTGGTTGTGGATGAGGCGTATATAGATTTTAGCCGCGGGGAGGGAACCGGGTTTACGAGCTCGACGAAGTCAACCGGGTTTACGAGCTCGACGAAGTCAACCGAGTTTACGAGCTCGACGAAGTCAACCGAGTTTACGAGCTCGACGAAGTCAATGCTCTTCCATGTACCGAAGAAAAAGAACCTGGTTGTTTTGCAAACCCTCTCCAAAGCATGGGGATTGGCGGGAATCCGTCTGGGGATGGTGTTTGCCCATGAGGAGCTGATTGGCTACCTTTCCAATGTAAAGTATCCTTATAATATCAATTCTCTTACCATGGAGTCGGCCCTGAAAAGTCTTGCTGACCAAAGCTCGCGGGAAAACTGGGTGAACCAGATCCTGGAGGAGAGGAGGAAACTGAACAAGCGATTGAAATCATTTACGTTTGTGAAGAGGATTTTCCCCTCTGATGCCAATTTTCTGCTGGTGAAAATGAAAGATCCATCTGATGTTTATGAATTCTTGATGAACAGGGGCATCATTGTACGCGATCGCTCCTCTGTGCCCCTGTGCGAGGGATGTCTCAGGATCACTGTGGGAACCGAAGCGGAGAACCAGCAGTTGTGTGACGCACTCGATACATACAACCAAACAAAGGATAATGTTTAGACCATGAAAAAACGAGTCATTTTCCTTGACCGGGATGGTACACTGATCAAAGAACCATCGGATGATTACCAGCTGGACTCCCTTGAAAAGCTGGAGTTCACTCCGGGTGTATTTCGGAATCTGTATAGACTGAGACAATATACAGGCTATGAACTGGTGGTGGTATCCAACCAGGATGGTATGGGAACTGCTTCTTTTCCAGAAGTTGATTTCAGGCTGCCCCATGACAAATTTATCACAGCATTCAGCAATGAAGGGGTGGAGTTTGATGCGGTCCATATAGATCCTTCACTTCCGGAAGATCAATCCCCCAACAGGAAACCTCGTACCGGAATGCTGACAGGCTATATGGAGGGTGATTATGACCTGGAAAACTCTTTTGTGATTGGTGACCGGATCACGGACATTGAACTTGCAAAAAATCTGGGAGCAAGGGGTATCATGTATGGTGGTGAAGGGATGAAGGAGGCACTCAGCAAGAGAGGATTGTCAGAGCACACCAGCCTGGTGAGTGATGACTGGGATCATATTTATCGGTTCATACGGTCTGACTTGCGCCGGAGTAAGGTGAAACGGGTGACCGGTGAGACGGAAATCTCTGTGGAGCTTTCACTGGACGGGGAGGGGAGAACCGAAATTTCAACAGGACTGGGATTCTTAGATCACATGCTGGAGCAGTTGGGACGTCACGGGGGAGTGGACCTGATGGTGAAGGCCACCGGAGATTTGAACGTGGATGAGCATCATACCATAGAAGATACTGCCATTACCCTTGGAGAAGCATTTCTGGAAGCACTTGGCAACAAGCGTGGCATTGAACGGTATGCCTTTGTACTCCCCATGGATGATGCTCTGGCCAGTGTTGCAATGGATTTTGGTGGCAGGCCCTGGATAGAGTGGCAGGTAGAATTCAAGCGTGAGAGAATAGGAGATGTACCCACAGAGATGTTCTTTCACTTCTTTAAGAGTTTTTCCGATGCAGCAAGGTGCAACCTGAATATTAAAGCAACCGGCAACAACGAACACCATATGATTGAATCGGTCTTCAAAGGATTTGCAAAAGCCATCAGGAAAGCTGTGATGCTGGATACAGAGAGCAACCGGTTGCCCACCACCAAAGGTAAACTATAAGCCAATTGATGAAGGTAGCTATCATTAAATACAATGCAGGAAATATTAGGTCGGTGGACCATGCCTTGAAACGGCTTGGGGTGACAGCCGAGATCACCGATGATCCCGATGCCATTGTGTCGGCCGACAAGGTGATCTTTCCTGGTGTGGGCGAGGCGGCTACCACCATGAAGTACCTGCATGACCGGGGAATGGATCGTCTGATTGAGGGATTGTCTCAGCCGGTCCTGGGCATCTGCCTGGGCCTGCAACTGATGTGCAGCTGGTCGGAAGAGAGAGATACGAAATGTATCGGAATATTTGATCAGCCTGTCATGCGGTTCCCCCAGGGTCTTAAAGTTCCACATATGGGATGGAACAGCCTGGATCTGGTACGGGGAAAACTGTTCGATGAAAGTCTGAAAGGTGCTTATGTATATTTTGTGCACTCATATTATGTGCCTGTGGGTGAGGATACTGTAGCTGAAACCGGGTATATGATCCCATTTAGTGCTGCCTTGCAGAAAGGGAACTTCTTTGCCACCCAGTTCCACCCCGAAAAGAGCGGCAGTCCCGGTGAAAAAATCCTTTCAAACTTCCTGCAGTTATGATCCAGATCATTCCAGCCATAGATATTATTGAAGGGAAGTGTGTCAGACTTACCCAGGGTGATTTTCAGAGGAAGAAGGAGTATGGTGATCCGCTTGAAATGGCCAAGCAGTTCGAGGACCATGGAATCGACAGGCTTCACCTGGTTGACCTGGATGGTACCAGGGAGAAAAGAGTGATCAACCACCGGGTGTTGGAACAGATCGCTTCCAGTACCAGCCTTGTGATCGATGCAGGTGGCGGATTGAGAACAGATGAGGATGTACATGTTGTATTTGAATCGGGGGCTCATATGGTCACCGGTGGTAGTATTGCTGTGAAAGACCGCCCGACTTTTATGGGCTGGTTAAAACAATACGGTCCGGAGAGGATCATCCTGGGGGCAGATTTCAAAGCTGGTAAGATCTCCGTTTCCGGATGGCATGAAAAGACCTCCCTGGATCTTATGGAGTTTATTGCCGACTACAGTGAACATGGAATAAAAAAAGCTATTTGTACAGATATAGAAAAGGACGGAATGCTGGAAGGACCGTCGATGGACACATATACCAGGATTAAACAGGAACAGCAATCACTGTTCCTTATGGCCAGCGGTGGAATCAGCAACATGAAGGATATAGAACTTCTGGAGGAAGCCGGGATTGACGGTGTGATTGTAGGGAAAGCGATCTATGAAAATAAGATCAGCCTCAAAACAGTTGAATCATATATTTTAAAGAACAGTTGACCATGCTGGCAAAAAGGATCATACCCTGCCTGGATATCAGGGACGGAAAAACGGTGAAAGGGATCAACTTTGTGGATATCCGCGAAGTTGGCGATCCAGTGGAGCTGGGTGCAAAATATGCCAGAGAGGGTGCCGATGAACTGGTCTATCTGGACATTACTGCCACCGTTGAAGGCAGGAAGCTCTTCGCGGACCTGGTAAGGCGTATTTCGGAACATCTAAATATTCCCTTTACGGTTGGTGGAGGGATCGACCAGGTGGAGGATGCTGATATTCTGCTTTCGGCCGGAGCTGACAAGGTATCTATCAACTCTTCAGCTGTCAGGGACCCCGGACTGATTGACCGGATTGCAGGTGGTTTTGGTAATCAGTTTGTGGTGGTGGCCATCGATGCCCAGTTCAAAAATGATGGATGGACGGTTTTTATAAACGGAGGTCGGATTCCTACTGAGAAAGAGCTGTTTAGCTGGGCCAGGGAGGCCCAGGAGCGAGGTGCGGGTGAGATCCTCTTTACCTCCATGAACCACGATGGCACCAAGAATGGTTATGCCTGTGAAGCTCTCAGGGATCTCTCATCATTACTCTCCATTCCTGTGATTGCATCGGGCGGAGCAGGGAGAAAGGAGCATTTTGTCGATGTATTTGATCATGGTTGCGCAGATGCAGCACTGGCAGCCAGTATATTTCACTACAATGAGATTCCCATACCGGAGCTAAAAGAATTTTTAAAACAAAACAACATTATCGTCAGATAAAATGGATTTTAAAAAACTCAACGGAATCATTCCTGCCATCATTCAGGATTCCAGGACCAACAGGGTATTAATGCTGGGATTCATGAATCCGGAGGCACTGAATAAAACAAAAGCTGAAGGCAAAGTCACTTTTTTCAGCCGGACAAAAAACAGGTTGTGGACCAAAGGGGAGGAGAGTGGCAATTTCCTGCATGTGGAAGAGATCCTGGAGGATTGTGACACCGATACATTGCTGATCAAGGTCAGGCCCGAAGGTCCGGTGTGTCATACCGGAAGTGATACCTGTTTTGATGAGCAGAATCGCAGTGGTCTGGCATTCATTGCTCAGCTCCAGGAGCTGATTCACCAGAGGAAAAAAGAGATGCCCGAAAAATCTTATACCACCAGTCTGTTTGAGGCAGGGATCAACAAAATAGCACAGAAGGTAGGAGAGGAGGCTGTTGAGCTGGTGATCGAAGCCAAAGACACCAATGATGACCTTTTCCTGGGTGAAGCAGCCGACCTGGTATACCACCTGTTGGTATTACTTTCGGCCCGGGGGTATGGTATTGAGGATGTTGCCGGATTGCTGGAGCAACGACACAGATGATTACTGGATTTCACCAGAAATTACTACTTTCGTGACTCAAATTTTAAAACATTTAGGAAAATGACAAAAGCAGAGATACATACCGAAAAGGGAGTCATGAAGGTTGAATTCTTTGACAAGGATGCTCCAGCTACCGTTGAGAATTTCGTAAAACTCTCTAAAGAAGGTTATTACGATGGGCTCACCTTTCACCGTGTGATCCCCGATTTCGTAATCCAGGGGGGGTGTCCTGACGGAACCGGCATGGGAGGCCCCGGCTACAACATCAAATGTGAACTGGATGGAGAGAACCAGTACCACGATCGTGGAGTACTCTCCATGGCTCATGCAGGAAGGGATACCGGCGGTTCCCAGTTCTTCGTCTGTCACTCGCGCACTAACACCAGTCACCTGGACCGCCAACACACCTGTTTTGGCAAGGTTACCGAGGGACTGGAAGTGATCGACAACATCAGTCAGGGTGATAAGATAGAAAAAATAGTAGTTAGTGATTAGCGGTTTCTAACTATCTAACTATTAACAAATAACGAACAGTTTATTTCATAAGCTGTTCAATATCTTCAATCTCTTTGGGTGCATACCTGGAGAGGTTGATGCTTCCCGTTTTGGTAATAAGGATATCATCTTCAATCCTGATACCGATGTTTTTATATTTCTCATAAACGGGCGCCACCTGTTCAATAAATTCAACAATCTCGGTGCTGTCAGCTTCATGTTTGAAGATTTCGAAAAGCTGATCAAGCCCCTTTTCCCTGAAATAGAGTCCGGGTTCAATGGTGAGCACCATCCCGGGCTCCAGCACCCTGCTTTCTATGGATTCACCGGGTGTTTGTTCCATGAATTGGGCAAAACTCCCACCCTTGTCACCCACATCATGTACATCCATCCCCAGGTAATGTGAGGAGGGGTAGAGGATGTAGAATTTGATCTGCCACGGTGAGAGAGGATCAGTAATCAAGCCCAGATGGACCAGGCCCTGGACGATTACCTCTTTTGCAGCCATGTGACCATCCATAAACATCCGGCCGGGATTCATCTGTTCAATGGCAGTCAGCTGCGCATCCAGTACAAGCTGATAGATGGTCCGCTGCTCTTCACTGAACCTGCCATTTACGGGGATGGTGCGGCTAATGTCTGCAGTGTAGTGTCCATACTCTGCACCTATATCCATCAATAAGAGATCTCCATCTTCCATCAGGCGGGTATTGGGTTCATAATGCAAAATGGTACTGTTGGGTCCCGACCCTACGATGGATGGAAAACCTGGCATAGTTGCTCCATATTGCAAAAATGTCCCTTCGATAATGGATTCCATTTCAAATTCATACACTCCTGCAGTACACTCTTTCATCACATTGGTAAGTGCTCTGGAAGTGATATTGCAGGCTTTCTGCAGTCGTTCAACTTCAAGAGATCCTTTAATCACCCTTAATTCATCTACCAGTTGGGCCACACTCCTGAATTCACGGTTTCCGTCATCTCCAACCCTTCGCTGAAGATCATTCAGGAAATTACGATCGGACAGGTCCAAATAGAGAGGTGCTCCCGATTGAAGTATGCTGTCCATCAACCTCCCGAAATCATGATAGGAAAGCAATCTGTCGGGCCGGTAACGATCTCTTACAGTGTCGGCCGGAAAGTGTTCCCCCTCATAGATCAATGATCTGATACTTTGCGGGGGCATGGATAGGGTGAATTTTTGCTCATCCTGGTTACACAGGAGGGCATAGGAATAGGGAGCCTCATACCCTGTCAGATAATAAAAATAGTTATTGGGCCTGAACTCATGTCGGTTGTGACTGCTCTGATCGTTGGATCTGAGGATCACATAGCCCTCTTCCAGGTTGGAAAGTACCTGATTTCGTCTCATTTCGAAACTTTCCATTTGCACGGGCGTATATACAAGATCGGAAGGATCAATGGTGACCGGGATGATCCAGGACCTGCCACCGGGATTATTGCAGCCGGTTAATATTGTTAATAACAGCAGGAGTGAGAGGTATTTTTTCATAAATTGAAGCATTTAGCAAGCGCGATGCAAGATAGAAAAAGATTTATTCATTCAGTGGGGAGAAAGCTCATATGGTTTGGCCTGATTCTCTCTTTGTGCTCAATGACTCATGCACAGAAAATCCCCTTTAAAAACTATACGATCCAGGACGATTTGCCCCAGAGTACGGTTTATGATATTGATCAGGACTTTGATGGTTATATCTGGTTTGCCACCCAGGTGGGTGCTGCCCGATTTGACGGGTACGAGTTTGAGTATTTCAATACATCCAACGGGTTGGCCGATGATTTTGTGAATTGTCTGCTGATTGACAGGAACGGATCTGTCTGGTTTGGAACTGAAGGCGGGATCGCAATTTACGATGGAGACCGGGTCTCGCTCTTTCCTCTAAATAACAGGTTGATTGACAAACGGGTGGACAGGATGACTGAGGATCAGAATGGGAATATCTGGATTACCACGGCTTACGGTCTTTCAGTGATTTACGAAGACACAGTATATTCATACACCATGGAAGATGTATTGCAAGGGAATCCTGTATTGGATATTTTTGCGGACTCCAGGGGAAGGGTGCATGTGGCTACAAATCCAGGCCTGACGATCTTCAACGGTCCGGACAGATACGAACAACAATTAAAAGATGAACTGATCAGGGACATCATTGAGACAAAAACGGGAGAGATATGGTACGCCTCTCAGGAAAATGGTGTTTTTGTTTATGGAGACGATGGCATGACCAGGTTGGGATATAATGAAGGATTAAAAGACGAAATGGTGATCTCTCTTTTAGAAGATCACAGTGGAAAGATATGGTGTAGCACCTATGTGGACGGACTATATGTTTATGAAAACGGACAGTTCCATGCTCTATCCAGCGGGCACAATTCTGAGCCAATTGCCAGAAGTCTTTATGAAGACCGGCACCACAGGATTTGGATCCAGTCATATGAAGATGGAGTCTGGTTGTATGATGAAGGAAGTTTTCTGCATATCACAAAATCAAACAACCTTGTTGACGATGGAGTAGAAGATATTTTTGAAGATAGTTTTGGAAATATCTGGCTGGCCACATTTGGAGGGGTCTCAAAATATGGCCGGGTCATCTTCCGGACTTACGACATGGATCATGGACTTCCGGAAAATCATGTAACCTCGGTATACAGGGATTCAAGGGGCCGTATCTGGTTCGGCACCTGGGGGCACCTGCGCTACAAATACAATGGAGAAACGTTTCTTATCGATGAACGGGTTGGATTTCCCAAGGAAAACATGCCTCTTTCATTTGTGGAGGATCAGTATCAGAATATCTACATTGGAACCGACAAAGAGTTGCTTTATTACAATGGAAGATCAATAAGACCGGTGGATATCGGATTGCATTGGGCCTATACTGCGATCAACAGCCTGTTGATAACCCCGGACCAGCACTTATGGTGTGCTACAGATTCAGGCATTTATATACATCACAGGGGTAAAACATCCATGTTAGGGGAGAATGAAGGACTGGTGAACCCTATTGTCAATGATATGGCACAATTTCAAGATAGGATTTTCTGTGCAACCGAAGGAGGCATTACCGTTTTTGAATATTCAGGCCGGCATCTGGCCAGTTATACAATGGAAAACGGACTCATTTCAGATAATTGTATCGATGTGACCCATGATACTGACGGCAACTTATGGGTGGCAACCAACCGGGGAATATCTAAACTGGAAATGGATATGACTCTCCGTATTACAAATTACGATACTGAAGCGGGGCTAACTTCCAATTCAATCCAATTTGTTGAATTTGCCGATACTAAATCTTTATGGATAGGAACGGTACGGGGCATTAATGTGTTAAACATCGAATCGGAGGAGGTCGCGTATTATGGATATGATGATGGATTTTACCCGCTGGAAACAAATTACAGGGCCATTACCAAAGGTGATAAGGGTGGATTATGGATTGGAACTATCGCAGGTCTTGTCCAGTATGATCCGAAGTACAACCTGAAGGATACCACCCCGCCGGATCTGATCCTGTTTCCTCCACTGGTGGAGGGAGAAACATATGCATTTTCTCTTAACAGGGTGGAGGATTCCGGGATCAGATTCCCGGGAGAACCTGCTGTGCCTTACAACAAGAATTCAATGACCTTCAGTTTCACAGGCATTCATACGACCATTCCATCTCAGAACAGGTTTTCCTATATTCTGGAGGGATATGAAGATGATTGGTCGGTTCCGGGTACCGACCGCTCTGTCTCCTACAGAAAAATTCCCAACGGTCAATATGTCTTCAGGGTGAAGGCATATAACCTGGATGGAGTATCTGTTGAAGATGGGGCCAGCTTTGCATTCATCATTAAACCCCCTTTCTGGAAAACTATCTGGTTTATCCTGTTTGAGGTGATGGCAGGACTCTCTTTGATCTACGCAACCATTAAATACAGGGAACGACAACTGATCAGGGATAAACGCATCCTCGAGACCAGGGTGAAAGAGAGGACACGGGAGATAGAAGATCAGAAGGTTGAAATTGAAGCGCAACGGGATGAAATTTCCGAACAGAAAAACTTTGTGGAGGAACAAAGAGATCAGATTGCCTTTCAGAATAAGGAGATCACTGACAGTATCCTCTACGCAAAACGAATTCAGCAGGCTGTGCTTCCGGGAAAACTAACCCTGGAGCGAACCTTGCCCGATCATTTTATTCTTTTTAAGCCCAGGGATATTGTGAGTGGTGATTTCTTCTGGGTTGAAGAGAAACATGACCGGGTCATTGTTTGTGCTGCCGATTGCACCGGACATGGGGTGCCAGGGGCATTTATGAGTTTGCTGGGACTGACCTTTCTGAATGAAATTGTGAACAAAGACGAAATTATGAAGGCGGGAGATATTCTGAATCGTCTGAGGAGCTATATTATCAGGTCCATGTCCCATAAAGATGAAGAAGCCAGTCAGACAAGAGATGGTATGGATCTGTCACTGGTAGTGATCGACAGACAACTCAACATGCTGGAATATTCCGGTGCATACAATCCACTGATCATCATGCGCCAGGGTGAAATGATTGAATATAAAGCCGATAAAATGCCCATTGGGAAACATGTGGGTGAAGAGGGACCTTTTACCAACCATAAGATCGATCTGAAAGATCAAGACATGATCTATCTGTTTTCAGATGGATTCCCGGATCAGTTCGGGGGTGAGAACGGATCAAAATATAAAGCAAAGCCCTTTAAAAGATTGTTGATGAGAATCAGCTCAGAACCGGTTGAGAAGCAAGCCGAACTGTTGGAACTTGAGTTGAAGACCTGGATGGGAAAGTTGGACCAGGTGGATGACATCCTGGTAATGGGCATGCGCTATCAAGCAGGAAGTTAACTAAAATCTATTGCGATATGAAGCGAGTATTACTTTATGCGATTTCACTGATGATGACTGGTCCTCTCACCGGGCAAAGCCAAGGGCAAAGCCTGGTAACGGGGAGTACAGATTTCGTCGGATTGTCAGGTTATCCCTCTTCACCCCAACTGGTTGAAGCGGGACCCAACAGTTTTTACTGGATTTCGGGATCCTCTTATTCCAATGTTTATCATCCGGATTTGAGTGAGGTGTACAACGATTTTTCCAACCTGTTCTTCCTTAAATATGATGAGAATGGAAAAGTACTATCCTCCAGTTATATAAGAGGGTCAAATACCGCTGTTGAGGCAGTCTCTTCAAACGGCGGGCTTACCATAATGGCACGAGCCAGTGATAATGTGGATGCCAGTGGTCATACTTTGAGCCTCAATGGAGCCTATAATATGGAATTCATTGCAAAATATGATCAACAAGGTAAGTATGAAAATATGGTGAGAATCTGGAACCTGGGCCCTTCTGAATCTGCATATTCCTATGCCAGGGGGGATAAGAGGGATGGTTCGATTTATATTTACGGTACCGAAAATCAACTTAAGGATGTTGAGGGTTATGGGATCATAGGGGATGTACAGTCCCAGAGTTACCTGTATGTCCTGAAATATAGTCCTGATCTTAAACTGGATTGGGTGTATACTGCTGGATTCGATAGCACTGTTTCTGCCAATGGTTTCTATTATAACCTGGAGGTATCGCCCGATATCCAGGGAAATGTTATAATCTCCGGCACCTATGACTCCAACTGCAGTCCCCTAATCGGTAATGATGTTCTGGAATCCCATCAGGATGGCTACGGACTTTTTGCGGTAAAACTGGACCAGTTAGGCGAGCAGGAATGGGTCAATGAGGGATCCATGAAGGGCTTCGGGTATGACACACATATTTTTAAAGGATTGGCCATGAAGAATGGAGACCTGATCATGGCCGGAGTGACAACTACTGGATATTTTAGTTTGGGTGATGTGGAAATTAACATTGTAAATGGATCGGGCTTTGCCAACCAATTTGTTTTCAGGATGAATCCTGATGGAACCAGCCGTTGGATAAAGCCCTTTCAAAACATGGGTAATAATTTTGGGGAAGGAAAAAAAGGCGCTCTAAGCGATGAATTCTCTGCGGAATTTTATTACGATATAATTCAATGGAACGATGATGTTCTCTATATGTGCGGCTCTTTTCTGAATGAGTCATTTGATGTTGCAGGCAGGGTCCTCGAAAAAAAATATGCCAACGGGGTCTTTATTGCGGCCGTAGACTTGGAAAGTGGTGATGAACTCTGGGGATATGGATTGTCATCCGACTATGTTGGCTTACAAGGATTTGATGCCGATGGTAGTGGGAATGTATCATTGATGGGATATAGCAGCGAAAATCAGGATTTTGAAGGTCTGGAAGCAGAACCTGTTACAGGAACCTATCCGGTTTTCCTTGTGGGGCTTGACTATAAAGGAGTTCCCCTTTGGTCCAACAACGCCACCATCCTTAGGGGGCCTGGATACAGGCTAAATGGGATCGATCTGGAAGTACTATGGAATGGAGATATTTTTTCATCTGTATACCTCTCCCAGGCCGATTATTTATTGATTGGCGGTAGTTCCCTGTTTGAAAATTACCTTTATACAAGCTGGTTAGTTAACCTGGATGCAGCTTCGGAATTGGGGGGATTTGTCTCCGATCAATCAGGAAATCCGGTCTTCCCAGGGTTTGTCAGGGCCTATAAATCTTCCAGGGCTGGTGCTTTCCCCATGGTAGATTCAGTCATGCTGGATAATGCAGGCAGGTATCTGTTTCAAGATCTTTACCCGGGCAATTACACCTTGCAGGTGGTGCCCGATCCGGAAACTTATCCCGAAGCCATTCCTACCTACCTTGGAGATCAGGTTGATTGGAATGATGCGCAATTCAATGATTTCAAGGTGGATACCAAAGTAGATTTTCTTGATATTGTGGTTGCCGAAGTATCAAAACTCACCCCCGAAGATGGAAGTGGTGTCATGTCAGGGTTTGTGAGTTATGAGGAGGAGAGTGCACTGAAGGGTACCCTGGCAAAACCCGTAAAAAAAGCATCCGTCCTTGTGGTGAAAAGACCG
>Ga0209013_10003822_pt1 | contig 13264 bp, 9 predicted proteins | sample Cruoilmetagenom2_FD_187291 | JGI IMG/M metagenome (GOLD analysis project Ga0209013, IMG submission 187291) | Oil polluted marine microbial communities from Coal Oil Point, Santa Barbara, California, USA - Sample 2 (SPAdes) (version 2) | ecosystem: Environmental > Aquatic > Marine > Oil seeps ... | reverse complement strand
CTCTTTGATCAAGCCTTGTTGTGCCAGAGCATTACCTCTATTGAAGTGCCCAGTCGCAGTATCTACACCCAGAAAAGCGTGTTCTGCTTTTTTAAAATCCCCCATTCGGTACCAACTACTACCTTCCCAAAGTGGGTCCTTGAATTTTTCGGCGGCTGATTGCAATCTATTTTGTTTGAAAAACTCATAAGCTTGATAGTCAGGTCTGATCCATATGTCATTCCAGAAAGCTTTAATAGAGTTTTTATCGATTTTGGACCTGGTTTCAGCCATGCTGGTATCACTATAGGTACTACTATAACTAAAGAGTAAAATCAGTACGAAAGAGCCAACCCAGCCTCTTCTAAATGCCAGACTGGCGAGCGGTATTAAAATAAATAATAAAAAAGGGCTGTATTCTTTCCACTGAGGCGCTTTGTCAGCTGGATTTTTGTTTGAATCATCAAGAATACTGCTTGAGTAGGGCACCAGTTTTCCGGGTTTGTCTTTATTGCTATTTAGGACATTAACATTGCCCTTACCCAGGTCAGCCATCTGCCTGAGAAAGCTGTGGTCGACTTTGGCAACTATTGATTGTCCAAAGGTGCTGGTAAGAAACTCTTTTTGTACGCGCCTTGCTTTACCCGGGGCGAGGGGTATGGGGCTACCTTGCGCTGTACCAACCGCTAAAATTGAAACCTTATAATCGTGTTCCCCGGCCAATTTAATAGCTTGTTTCAATTGGCCTTCACTATTTTTAGCCGGGCCATCTGTTATCAGTAATATTTGACCAGGGCTTTCTGTATCCTGCTGGAGGAGTTCTATGGCTTTTAAAATACCTCTATCAGGGCGACTTCCCTGAACGGGCATAATGTCTGTGTTTGCATACCGAACAAGGTCCAGGGTGGAGACAAAGTCCTGGGCTAATGGGCTGGCTATGTAGGCGTGTTCCGCAAATACGATTAAGGCAACCCGGTCATCATTTGATTGAGTAAGGTGTTTCATTAAAGGGATTTTAACGAATTCTAGTCGGCTGGGGATTAAATCGTTAGCATTCATAGAACGTGACAGGTCCAATACAACTGCCAGGTTGTTGTTGCTACGAAAAACTGGTGTTTGGCGTTTTTCCCATACCGGTGCCGACAGGATAAAAATAGCCAGAAACCAGACAAAAGCAAGTAGTAAGAGACTTGCATTTGATTGCCGGGTATTGCCGCCGACTAGTAGTTGGCTTAAAAGGTGTTTGTCGATTTTGTCATGCCAAAAATTCTTTTTTCTTCTCTGGATCAGTAAATGCCATAAAATAAAAGCACCGGGTACCAGGGCCAGGAACCAAAGTGGGCGTAAAAAATGAAAGTCCGTCCAGTTCATGAGTCTTCACCCAATTTATCTGGATCAAGCTGTGCTTTATTGGCAGGGGTTAAAAAAGCAATATTTTTCAGGTTCATTAATAGAGCGTATAAAAATGACAATATTAATGCGCAACCAAGAGGCCAGTGATAAAACTCCACAATTTTATGAAAACGTTCTGAACCAATATCAATAGGTTCCAAATTATGAATGGTTTTGTAAATACCCTGTAATTCTTTATAGTTTTCAGCCCTGAAGTATTTTCCATGGGTTAATTTGGCAATAACATTCAGGCCGGCTTCATTTAATGTTCCCGGGTTATCTGAGTTGTCAAAAAAGCCCTTATTTTGTTTGTTACCAATGCCAACGGTATAGACTGTGAGGCCTTCGAGGCCGGCAAAGTGGGCGGCGCGTCCTGCGGGTAGTATTCCTGCGGTGTCATTGCCATCACTTAATAAAATCAAGACTCGATGATTGTCGGGGTGTTCGTGTAAACGCTTAACGGCCAGGCCAATGGCATCACCAATGGCGGTCATTTTCCCAATGACCCGTGTTTCTGTTTCTTCCAGCATTAAGGAAACTGCGTTTAAATCAAAACTTAAGGGTGTTAATACATAGGCTTTATTTGCAAATAAGATTAAACCGATTCGGTCGCCTTCTCTTTCGCCAATAAATTCTTTAAGTACGTGTTTAACAGCAGTGAGTCGATCAACTTTTAGTTCATTAATGAAATAGTCGTCTGTTTCCATACTGGCAGAAAGGTCAATGGCCAGCATAATATCGCGGCCGGTTTGAGCTATATCTACAGGGTCGCTGAGCCATTGAGGGCGACTAAAAGCTAAAAGCAGCAATAACCAGATTACTCCTGCCAAATAAACAGGCCATTTGGCATTGGCGGGGGTATAACCTTTGAATTTTACCAGCTGTTTAAAGAAAGGTACTTTTAAGGCCGCTGTTGCTTTGTTCTGGGCGCTAGGCAAGATTTGCCTGATAAGAAAAGGCAATGGAATAAAAATAAAAACCCAGGGCCATACCAGATGAATCATGTGAAATTCTTCTTTTTAGTTTTGTATGGATTTTTCCTGAGCCATTGCGTAACCACAGTGAATACTTCCAGACCTTCATTCTGAGCATCTTTTTGGTAGGGGCGAGTGCGAAGAGTTTGGCCTACACCTTGTGAAAAGTCTTCGTTTTTAGAAGTGCTATCAAGAAAGTTAAGCCAGTCATCGCCAATTAGGCTACTGGCATAGGTATTGGGGAACTGCTGCCGGACATAATTTTTGAGAAGGTAAGACAGCTCCATAAAAATAACTTCATGATCAGGGTTGTTGAGTAATTCAATCTCAAGCTGCTTCAAATCTTTAAGGGCTTTTCGTTGTGTGCTTTTCAAGGTGTACTGAATAAAACCCCAAAGCCCCAGGATGAACAGGATAATGATTGCAAGGCTGACCCACCAGGCCATGGGCAAGGGATAAAAGCTTACCGGATCGGGTAAATGAATGTCTCTTAATTTATGAAGTAAATTGTTATTAATATTATTATTTGCAGAGTACATGAAACATAGTTTTATAGATGAAAATTTCCCAGGCATTTCATCTTGCTATTTTAAGAATGAATATTGCCAGTTTCCGTCCATAAACAGCACCAATATATGAATAAGGCCATTAATGGGGAATTGATGGCCTATTGTAATACTTCCTATGTTTAAAGACTAATATTCACCTATAGGGCACTTCTATTGACTATCAGACAGCCAGGAGTCTATGCTTTCAACTAATACGGCTGTAGACGCAATGCCGATAACAATTTGTTGGTTAGGGATTAAATTGCCTAATTTAAGGATTGAAGGGGAGGCTTTCCCAAGCGGGTTGCCCATTGTATAGAAGAAAAGAGTATCGTTATTGTCAGTGTCAAGCCATTCATAACGACCTTGCAGATAGGGCAGGTCACCTTTAATTGCTTTAAATGACAAGGAATTATTAATATCCCATTCATATTCTGCCTGATATTCAACGCCCAGGGAAAAAAGCCCAAGCCCCACTTTAATTTTCCAGTCTATAAGATAGCCCGTTTCTGTTTCAATGCTTTTGGTATATTTCGCCTGTTCAAAAAAATCAGGGTATTTATTGAATTGAGTTATTTTGTCACGATTTGGCGCAACTTTTCCTTTTAAGCGTTGAACTGAGGTAATGTATACAATTTCAACCGGAATATCATTCTTCAAGATTTGACCAGGATTATGGACAAATACAAAATTCCCCAGGTCTGCAAGTTGAAGTATTTCTTTTTCAGCATTATAGCTTTCTATGATAGGTACTTGTTCGAAAGTTTCCAGAGTAGAATCTACAAGTTTTAATTGTTGTTTATAGGCATCAACCGTTACGGCATTAGTGCTTAATGGCATTGATATTGCCAGTTCAGGTTGTATTTTAAAAGCTGTAGCGACAATAAAACTTATGCTTTTAAAATCTGTTCCTGCGGTATACGAAAGCATGGTCTTGTTTTTTGATAAAGGAATCAATTCCCAGCGGCCCGAATTATAGTCCATATCGCCCTTGGCCAAAGTCCAGTAGACCTCGTTTTCAGATACAATTCGATAATCCAGGGTATAGTCTACACCCAGATAACCAACAGGTAATTTAAACCCAAGTTGATAGGTGACCAGGGTGCTATTGGCATTTTCTGAATCTGGTTTGTCAATTTTTACGTTCACAACTTGCGGAACAAAATTTTTGTAATTTTTGAAATCAAGGAGTAGCTTTCGTACATCAGCAATGGGCGCTTCAATTACGGTTATACTAGTGGCAAAGCGTGGTACCTTTGATTCACTACTTTTAGCATCATGTAATAATAAAATTTGACCAACACTACCCAGTTTTATTAAGGAGTTAAAATTAATATTATGGTCCTGGATTCGGGGAATTTCTTCCCCGATAGTTTGCTTTTCATTTTTCGAAAAGCAAACTGGAACCAGCAAGCTAAAGCACAAAATAAAGGGGATTATTTTTTTTATTATAAAGTTCATATTTTTTTCAGTTATTCTAATGTTTTAGCTTGAATACCAAGCCCCTGGATTTATGCTTCGGCGCGTTTAGCAGTTCGAACAATCTGTTTAAAACCGAGCGCTATAAGGACAACCGCAACGGTTTGTGCAAATAAAAATGAAGGACTAAAAAATATCAGTGAGGCCTCTCCACTTTGATATTCCTCCAATGTGCCTATATGAAGGGATTGGTCAATCATGGATAACATGATATACCCCATTAATATTAGAACAGAGCCCAACATAAGAATAGGTTGTACAACCTGGTCTTTTTTGATCATTTTTTCAGTTATAAAAAAACCAGCCACGTAACTTAAATTCATTAAGGCAATTATTATTGCAATAATCCAGATGCCAAAGCTGGAATCCCCCCCAAAGAAAAATTCTTTGGCGTTAAAAAAATAGTTCCACTCCCAGTCTGGGAATCTCAACATGAAAAATAAAATAACAGGGGTAAGAACTACGGTTTGAAGAAGGAAACCGTTAAATAGAGTCCTGTCTCTATCTCGTACTTTATCTCCGGTGGCAGATCGACAGGCAAGAGCAACCGCTCCGCCAACAAAAAAACTAATAGGGCCGTCAACAGTGATCATGTTATTTCCTCTAAGCTGTTATTTCAGTTGATTCGCACAGCAGCCTTTCAGCCAGTTTTCTTGATGCGCGAGTGGTTAAAGACATTATTGTTACCTGAGGATTGGCCCCCAGCGAGCTTGGTACGTTACTGCCATCCATCACATACAGATTTTCATAGCCAAAAACTTTATGGTCAGAATCACAAACTCCCAGTTTTTTTGAAGCACCTAATCGACAGGTGCCTAAAGGGTGGTATGCGGATAATAGGAAATCTGTGGGTTTAAGGTTGTTATTCAAAAGAGCTTCCAGTTCCTGTTCATTATGTATCGGTTTGTATTTTGGATTGCCAGTAACATACAAAGCATCAACGCCTGATTTGAGATGTATTTTCCCCAGTGTTTCTATACCTCTGAGGAAGAGTTTAAAATCCTGCTTATTCATGTTGTAACGAATTAAAGGAAAACCCAGTATTGGTAAAGATGTAATTTTTCCCCGTGAAGAATCTTTTATCATAAAGCCAAAATAAGCGGTATGTTGGAATCGCTCTGTTTCATACACATAGGACTTGCCAACATGAGGGCTCGTGACTGAATGAACTAAAAAAGGTGGGGTACCACCTTCAAACATAAGTCCTTCATCAGCAAGGTCGTGAACACCATAACCCTGGGGAATAGAATTTGAATGATTAAAATTAACATCCTTATAAAGGGCGGTTAATACTCCACTTGGGTGAATGGAAAGGTTCTTTCCTAGTAAAGGGCTTTTAATGCCGTTGTATTTTAAAAAATCAGGTGTATAAACCGATCCCATTGAAATAATAGTTTTTCTTGCTTTTACAATGATTTTAACGGATTTGCCATCGGCATTTTTCCCATAACCAACCACGCCCTGAATCTCGTTTCCTTTACGTAATAAACGCTTTACTTTAATTTGAGTATATAAAGAGGCGCCTTCTTGAAGTGCCAGGGGAATATAACTGATATTTGTAGATTGCTTGGCCCCGCTTGGGCATCCGAATTGACATAAACCCTGACCATCGCAACCGTCTGCATTTCGGATCAGGGGGCCATTTTTGGTATAACCCAGGGCATCGGCACCTTTTTTTACCACCTCACCAATGGGGCCTACATATTTGCTTTCTGCGGGCTGGACTTTAAGAATTGTCTCTACTTCTTTAAAATAAGGCTCCATTTCCTTTTCGGTAAGGTCTGTTAAGCCTTCTTGCTGCCAGGTTTCAAGTACACTCGCGGGTGTTCTCATGCAGGTGCCAGAATTAATGGTGGTTGTGCCGCCCACATTTTTGCCCAGGGGCATGGGGATTACCGCATTACCTATGGTGCCGGTTGCACCCATATTACGGTACAGTTTTCTCAGCATGTTGATTATGTTGCCATCGAAATCGCTTCTGTCGTAATAATTACCTTCTTCTATTATAGCTACGCCAAGGCCCTGGCGTGCTAATTCATAGGCTGCACTTGCACCGCCAGCGCCTGTTCCTACGATAACAACGTCCGCATAAACTTCTTCAGTTTCGTCGAGATCAGAAGCTTTAAATATATTTGATTCCCAGCGTTCTTTTTCTACGACGGGTATTTTAATACCATTATGGGATCCAGCTTTTTCCAGGGTGGTTTCATTTAAGGTGTAAGCCAGTTTGAAAACAAGTGAAAGGCCGCGAACATATAATCGAGTGACTTTTTTGTCCATCCACTTTGAATGTAATGTTAAACGTTGTTCGTAACTGAGTGATCGATAAAGTTTGCCGGTGGAAAAGAGTGTTCTTATTTCAAGTACCCAAAGAAATAGAAATAGAACTAAAGGCAGGGTAAAGTTTTTGGATAGTACCGTGTTCATGGATTCCAGTATCTCGGTAGAATCAACTTCATCAATAATGTCGCCCTTGGGCAAGATATATTCTATGAATGCCAGCGCCGTTTTCTTTGCTGGAAATTTAACAGAGGGCTTTTCTTCGTACATATAAAAATTCCGGGTTTTAAAATTTATAGTGGTCCTTAATCGAATCAGGATCAGGCAACAATGGGAACATTATGATCACTCGAATCGGTTAATATCTCAAAGGCAGCGCGACTGTTTGTCGTTAAGGTACGGGTTGCCCCATTTTTAAAGGTCAATATTGCAGTACAACTTGCTATTTTGGTATTAAGACAGGTATGAGTTCCACCCGGTGGATTATTATAAGTAAGACCAACAAAATTGTTTTTCGGTGCCTGAATTCTAACATTCAACGATTCAGAACCATTGCTGGTTTTAAAAGACCAATCAAAAAAATGGTAATCGCCTTTTGCTTTGAACGCTTTGAGAATATCATTAAAACGGTATTCAATGCCTTCAAGTCGCAAAACCGCAATGGTCAATCTGGGTGACATTACAGGGCCAATTTTTATTCTGGCGGTAATGCATTCAAGAAATGCATCCGGTTCGTTATCAAAGCCAGCAACCTGGCCCCATGCATATTGGTCGGTGTGTTTACTACCCCAATTATGGTTTTCGCTGCCAACCCAGTTGTCTATATTGATAACTTTATCGTTTACAGTAAAAGAGCCATTAAATATTGCATTGGGGCAACCCACAATGGCTTTTGCTTTAGGTAATTTTGCGCGATATAAACTTTTGGGTAGAAATAAAAGCGTAGGGTTTTTGTCTGGTTCAGGGCTGTAATCCAGGTTCCAGCTTAATGTATTTTTACCACTTTCCATTGAAGCCTGAGCATGACCCGTTTCAAGAGTAGCATCACCTATTTTTACATTCAGGCTTTGATCTGAGAATGTACATTGGTTAAATGGCAATTCTTTTTTGCAGGCAATAACTTCCTGGGACTCACCATTAAAATAAATGGCCCAAAGTTCTCCCATAGCCTTATCCATAGCATTTTTAGGTGAGAATATGGTGTATCGAATCCAGAATGCTTCTGAAGTAGCAGGATGGTTGGCACGTAAAAAATAACTCTCATAGTGGCCTTTATCCATTTTGGATTTAGGCTGGCTTGTATATTGGCACTGATTCCATGTCCGGTAATTTTCAGATGGCATCGCCTTGATTCCTTTGTTTGATTTTTTCTTTATTATCGTCAGATTGAATTTCAATGAGTTTATTCATGGCATTGATTAATTTTTTGCTTTGTATTGACTCTAAAGCGCGTGTCAAAGTGGCCGCTTTATCGCCATCACCATCTCGAATAGCATCTGTTAAGTCGCGGTGGCCCTGGGTATTTTGCAATTCTTTTTTGAGCAAAGGCTGTAAGTGTTTACGGAAAGGTTCATAGGTGGATTTCAGGGAGTTTAAAGCAAGACGGTAAGCGAGGTTACCCGATGCAAGCGCAATCTCATCCCAGTATTCCAGTGCCATATCCTGAAGTTTATTCAAGTCATCCAGGTTATCTTCCATGCGGTTTACAATGTCGTCCAGAGAAGTAGCAAGTGTTTTACCTGTACGCATTGCCGCACGACGCGCCATGGTTGAACCCAGGTCTTCGCGCCATTCGATTATGTCCTTGATGACAGAAATATTGGGTGTGCCGTCACTATTTACTACCATGCCAGTAAGAAGCTCCAGGCCTCCGGTTTCGTGATAGTCCAAAACCCGTGTTCCACCACCATGTCTGGTTTCTACCAGTTTTTGAGCTTCCAGGCGCTTTATGGCTTCACGGACAACACCCCGATGAACACCATAGTGTTCACTTAAAAGTCGCTCTGAAGGTAATTGTTCTCTTACTTTTAGTTCGCCCTCAAGAATTTGCTGTTTAAGGTGCTTAAACAGTTTATCTCCCAGGGGGCGTTTTTTCTTCGGTGCTTGTGCCATGCATTTCTCTAAGGTATATTGGTACGACCAAATGGTACTACAAGTTAGGGTGGTGTAAAAGCGTAATTTCATGAAATGAAAAAACAATATATAGCTTTGTATTTTAAGGCTTTTTTCTAATATCTTACTAAAATTAATATACATTATGGATAATGATCTAATCACTGGAAGACAAATTCTTTCAAAACTCCCGCTTTTTCTATCCCGACTGCCCAGATCAGTAAAAGGTCTTAAAATGGCTAGTAGAACCCAGGAGCAAGGCCAGGGACTGGGCTGGGCTGTTGAACGGGCGACAAAGCTCAATCCCAATGGCATTGCCATTTTATCTGACGATCGTCGAGTCACTTACTGTGATTTTAATGCCTGGGCGAATCGCTGTGCCCATTATTTTTCCGCTCAGGGTGCAAAAAGAGGCGATGTGGTTGCCGTTTTTATGGAAAACCGTGTTGAATATCTGGTCATTTTGGCGGCCCTGGCAAAGTTAGGTGTCACAGCAGCCTTGATTAATTCAGATTTGAGAAAAGAAAACCTGATACATGTATTTAAATTGGCAAAAGCGAAAGCGGTCGTAATAGGGGAAGAATTAATACCGGCTTATGACGATATAAAATCAAATCTTGATTTCACTGATGAACAACAACTATTTTGGGCTGATACTGACACTTTGATCGACGAAGGCTCAACTCCTGAAGGTTATGTAAACCTGGCGAAAGTCATATCTTCCCAGGTTGATCAAAATCCTGCCGAAACAAATTTAGTATCACCTACAGATACCTGCTTTCTTATTTATACTTCGGGAACCACTGGTTTATCCAAAGCGGCTATTGTGAGCCACGGTCGTTTTATGACGGCATTTGGTGGCGTAGGTTATGGCACCGTAGGTCTGGATACAAATGATGTAATCTATGTGACCTTACCTTTTTACCATGCTTCAGGTATCGTTATTTGTTGGGGTGCTGCGTTAGCCGCAGGTGCAGGCTTTGCATTGCGTCGAAAATTCAGTGCCAGTCAGTTTTGGGATGATGTTCAGAAATATCAGGCTACCTGTTTTGGGTATGTCGGAGAAGTGGCAAGATATTTATTAAACCAGCCGGTTCGTGATGCTGAAAAAAATAATCCGGTAACAAAAGTAGTTGGCAATGGCATGCGGCTTGATATTTGGAGTGAGTTCAAGTCGCGTTTTGAAATTGATACAGTATATGAACTTTATGCTGCCAGTGAAGGTAATATTGGTTTTTCAAACATGCTAAATTTTGATAGAACGGTGGGGCTTTGTCCAAATGAATATGCAATTGTTAATTACGATGCTGAAAGTGCGCTTCCCGAAAGAGATAGTAAAGGTTTTGCCCGAAAGGTAAATAAAGGGGAGGTGGGCTTGTTACTTGGTAAAATCACCAGCGACTCACCTTTTGATGGTTATACAGAAAAAGATAAAACGGATACTAAAATTATAAGAAACATTTTTACCAAAGGCGATGCCTGGTTTAATACCGGCGATGTACTTAGAGATATCGGTTTTCGACATGCGCAATTTATTGATCGCCTGGGTGATACTTTTCGTTGGAAAGGACAGAACGTATCAACCATGGAAGTGGAAGGCGTGATTAACAGCTTTTCTTTGATTGAAGAATCTGTAGTGTATGGCGTTGAAGTGCCTAATACTGAGGGTCGTGCTGGTATGGCGGCGATAAAATTATCGGACAATAAAGATGATAATAGTATTGCTCAGCTATACGAGTACCTTGAGACGCGACTACCCGAATATGCCGTGCCGCTATTTATTCGTATTCTTGACAACATGGATACCACGGGTACTTTCAAATACAAAAAAACAGATTTGAAAAAAGATGGTTTTCAAGATGAAAGTAGCCAAAACACACTTTTTTTTCAGGATAGAGAAAGTAAAAAATACATTGCTATGACTGATGAAATACAATCAGCTATCCAATGTGGAGCGATTCGTTTATAAGAATGCACGGGAGCAACACCAATGATTCAATCGGACATAGCAAAGAAAACAGTCGTAGAAAATTTGGCCAAATGGATCTACGCCCTGGAATACAATGATATTCCTGAGCGTATTCTGGAAAAAACCCGTTACCAAACCCTTAGTGTCTTGGCTTCAATTCATGCAGGCTACAAAACTGAAGCAGGGCAGACGGTTTATAAGGCTCTAACAAAATGGGGAACTGCGGGTGATGTGTCTGTAATTCCAACGGGTGAGAAACTATCGCTTGTGGATGCCATCACCATTAACAGTGCTTTCAGTATGGCACTGGATTACGATGATTACCTTTATATGGGGCATACAGGGCATTCAGCTGTTTTGGCGAGCCTTGCAATTGCTGAAGCTGAAAACCTTGAAACAAAAAAGCTAATAACCGCACAGGTTATTGCCAATGAAATTGGTGGGCGGGTTGGTGCAAGTACTGTGTTAGGGCCGCAAAATGGTCAGGCATGGAGTTTTATTCATGCCATAGAAGGTGCTGCCATTGGTGCAAAATTATATGAACTAAGTGAGTCAGAAACGGCACACGCATTATCTATCGCTATGTATCAACCTACTTTTACACTATGGCCAGGTTTTATGGGGCCGCAAAGTAAGGTCTTAACCGCAGCTGGGCCGACAATTACTGGCATTCAGGCGGCGCAATTTGCAAAGCAGGGGATGACCGGAGCCCGACAAATTTTCGAACACCCCAGAAAAGGATTCTGGAAGTTTTTTACTTTTGTGCCCGTGAAGCACATGTTGACAGGATTGGGTGAGGCATGGCTTACCGATACCCTGGCCTATAAAAAATACCCGGGCTGTGCCTATATTGATACCAGTCTGGACGCGCTTTTTATGGTGCTGGAAAACTTTGAAGATAAACATGGTAAAGGGCTTCAAATAGAAGATATAAAATCCATTCAGGTTGAAGCCAGTTTGCTCACACTGGAAATGGATAATTTATCTTCAGAGCACATTGGTGAATTTGAAAAACTCTCACCGGTAAATATAAATTTTTCCATACCATACAATATAGCCATTGGAATAATCGCAGGTGAACATACCGGAAAACAACTAGAGCAATCTTTTTTAGATGCCAATGAAACTGTTATTAGAAGTATCGCCAGCAAAGTTGAATTGGAGCATAACTGGGAAATGTCAGTTAGGGTATCAAAAGCCTTTGATCGTTTACTGGGGAAAAATTCTATATTTGGTCGCTTGTCAGTACTAGATATGCTAAAAGTTGGCAGAGGCTATTCGGGTGAGCTGGGTGGAAAGAAGAAAAACTCTTTGGGCTTCAAGAAGTTATTAAGCATGAAAACCTTTAAAAGAGTACGAAAAGTATTCGCTAAATCAGGAGGAAAGCAAAATAAAAGTTCTTCCTCAAAAGAGATACTGGGCGACATTGGCTCAGTGGACTTCACACGTTTTGAAGCCGCATTTCCTGCCAGGGTCAGCATTGAAACCAATCAGGGAGCCCTCTATTCCGATAGACAAAACGTACCATTTGGTGCCCCTGGGCAAGAGCAATATTTTTCCACTGTAATTGATAAATGGACCACAGAAGCCAGTGACAGCTTGACGGTTGAGCAAATAAAAGATCACCTTGATAAAATTATTAACTTTGAAAATAACACGGTCAGTGAATTTATTTCATCAGCATGTTTTTTCGATAAAGCTAAAGAGTCTGTAGAGGTTTAGAAGAAGTGTATTGTGAAGGGCGTTTTTAGAGGCTTCTATAGCTAAAAAATACTTCCTAACTGTTTTTTCATCACATTTTTAACATTGTCTTCCGTGGAAACAGTAATAATTTTCATTCTGTATTTTTTCACCAGGCGGTCAATATAGGCAAGACGTTCATCGAATAAGTCAGAAATTTTATTCCTGCTTTCTTTATTGACGTTATCTAACGTTAGATTGTTTTTACCATCAGATAATCGATAATGACCTTGAGGCAGTGGAGTTCTCTCAATGGGATCATAAATCAGGATTAAATTAATTTCTCCGCGTCGGGATAGTTCAAAAAATATTTCATCGAAAGATTCATCTATTTTATTAAAGTCGCTAAGAATATAAACGCGACTGCCTTTGCGGATTAAAAATTTTAGTCGGAAAAGACTATCCCGTAATGAGGCACCACCTCCAGAGTAATGTAACTCTTCAACAGGCTTGTCAAGAGTGAGGTTTTGTATAAGCTCAAGAGCGCCTTTATTTCCAGTGGTGGGAGAAATTTCAGTGTGAGAGGTGCTGTTAAAAACCAGGCCGCCCACTTTATCGCTGTTATTGGCTGCGGCCCAGGCCATAACCGCAGCAATCTTGCTTGCCTTAACTGATTTATATTCATTGCGCGTGGCAAAATGCATGCTATTAGTATGATCAACAAGAAAAAAAACCGGCCGCTCTTTTTCATCCCGATAGGTTTTTACAAAAGGCTTTTGGGTGCGGGCAGTCACTCGCCAATCCATGTTTCTAACATCGTCACCGTACTGATAAAGGCGAGACTCATGGTA
>Ga0209013_10003819_pt1 | contig 13272 bp, 15 predicted proteins | sample Cruoilmetagenom2_FD_187291 | JGI IMG/M metagenome (GOLD analysis project Ga0209013, IMG submission 187291) | Oil polluted marine microbial communities from Coal Oil Point, Santa Barbara, California, USA - Sample 2 (SPAdes) (version 2) | ecosystem: Environmental > Aquatic > Marine > Oil seeps ... | reverse complement strand
ACATGACTCATTGCTTCTTCTATTGTCAACTGTGTGTTTTCTAACTGAAACAAAGTTTGCAACGCTTTTTCACGAGCTTCTCTACGTTTCATGGGTTAGTCTCCTTTTATATGCATTCGAACACATCATAGCATATTTCATGGATACAAGACATACTCCAAGGGAAGTTTGAAAGTTCAGAAAAAAACATCGTTCGCTGTAACGAACGATGTTAGGAATTATTCAGTTGTTGCTTCTTTCTGTTGTTCGAATTGAACGCCTGTAATATGGACATTCACTTCTTGCGTTTCCAGGGAAGTCATATTTAGTATTGCTTGACGCACCTGATTCTGAACTTCTTTTGCAATCACTGGAATGGATGAACCAAATTTAACGGTACAATATACTTCAACGAAAAGACCTTCGTCAGTTAGCTCTGTTTTAATCCCTTTACCGTGAACCTTTTTGCCCAAACGTTCCGCTACACCCGTAACAAAACTACCACGTGTACCGGCTACTCCTTCAACATCGGTCGTTGCAATTCCCGCAATGACTTCCAATACTTCTGGGGCTACCTCAATTTTCCCTAAATCTTCTTTCCCGGCTGGAGACATTTTCACATATGCTGCTGTTGTGGATTTTTCAGCCATTTATACTCATCCTTTCTTAGGAATTCATGATGTCGTATTTTTCTAAAAACTTCGTATCAAAATCCCCTGATTTAAATACTTCATGATCCATTAATTTCGCATGAAAAGGAATGGTTGTATAAACTCCCTCGACAACAAACTCACTAAGTGCACGTTTCATTTTCGCAACCGCTTCTTCACGTGTATCTGCAAATGTTATTAGCTTTGCAACCATTGAATCGTAATATGGTGGGATACTATAGCCTGAGTACATGGCTGAATCCACACGCACACCATTACCACCAGGAGCTAAATACATGGCAACGTTTCCAGCTGAAGGCATGAAGTTTTTGGCTGGATTTTCCGCATTTATACGGCATTCAATAGCCCAACCTTTAATTTTTACATCATCTTGTGTGTAGGCAAGTTTTTCTCCTGATGCTACCTTAAGCTGTTGCTGAATTAAATCAATTCCCGTAACCATTTCGGTGACCGGATGCTCTACTTGAATTCGAGTGTTCATTTCCATAAAGTAGAATTTTTGGTTGATATGATCAAAAATAAATTCAACTGTCCCTGCACTTCGATAATTTACCGCAAGAGCTGCCTTGACCGCAGCATCTCCCATTTGGTCACGAATTTCTTGAGAAAGTGCTGGTGAAGGTGCTTCTTCTACCAGTTTTTGCATACGGCGTTGAATGGAGCAATCACGTTCCCCTAAATGAATCGCATTTCCAAAATTATCTGCAAGTACTTGAATTTCTACATGACGGAATATTTCGATGAATTTTTCAATATAGACACCAGGATTGCCAAATGCAGCAGCAGCTTCTTTTTGAGTAATCTGGATGCCTTTGATTAGTTCTTCTTCCGTGCGCGCAACTCGAATTCCTTTACCACCACCGCCAGCAGTTGCTTTGATGATAACAGGGAAACCGATTTTTTGAGCGATTTCCAGACCTTCTTTTTCATCAGCAACAATACCGGTGGACCCTGGAACTACAGGCACGCCTGCTTTGCGCATCGTTTCACGCGCCACGTCTTTTGTCCCCATTCTAGAGATTGCATCAGATGTAGGTCCGATGAATGTGATGTTACATTGTTCACATAATTCAGCAAAACTAGCATTTTCAGCTAAAAAACCATAACCGGGATGTATTCCATCGCATCCAGTGAGCTTGGCTACGCTGATAATATTACCAAAGTTCAAGTAACTATCTTTTGATTGTTTAGGACCAATGCAATATGATTCATCGGCCATCTGTACATGTAATGCTTCACGATCAGCTTCTGAATACACAGCAACCGTTTCGATATCCAATTCTTTACACGCACGAATTATACGAACCGCGATTTCACCACGGTTGGCAATCAATACTTTTTTCATCATCCGTTCCTCCTCAGTTCGCTTTTACTAAGAACAGAGGTTGGCCGTACTCTACGAGTTGTCCATCTTTTACTAAAATTTCCACAATCTCGCCAGACACTTCTGCTTCGATTTCATTAAATAACTTCATTGCTTCAACGATACAAACAACACCATCTTCATTTACTTTATCCCCCACTTGAACATATGCTGGCGTATCTGGTGAAGAAGACTGATAGAATGTTCCTACCATTGGTGACGTGATTTTATGAAGAGTTCCGTCCTGTGCAGACACTTCTTTTTGCTCTTCGATTGATGACGATTCTTTGACGATAGTCCCTACAGGTGCAGCGGCAACCTCAGCAACAGGTTTCGAAACAACTTGTGCTACTGGTGTTGGTTGTGGTGCTACAACATCGGTTGTTGTTTGAGTCTGATTCTTTTTAAGTTTTACTTTTGTACCTTCAGCTTCATAAATAAACTCATCAATTGATGAGTTGTCGATTAATTTAATAATTTCTCGAATTTCTTGTACTTTTAACATCTCGAACTCCCCTTACCTTGTATCGGATTACGTACCTCCTCTATTTTAGTCGTTTTTGCGAAAATTTGAAATAGATAACCGTAAATTCTTTAAGGGCAGGTCCTAATCGTCATGCTGAGGAGCGCCCACCCCAGACTTCGAGCGCTTCCATTTTAGGTACACGACAAAAAAAAAGGACCTTCAAAGGCCCTTTTCGTTCATTATGATGCTGGTTGGAATGTGACGCTTACATTTTTTGCATCTTCCCATTGTTTCATTACCACGTGGATAATTTCATTTGCCTGTGATTTACCAAGTTCATCGGCGATGACCATTACATCCACTTTTCCTGTATCTGTTTGAACTAGGGCATCAGAGTAGCCTAGTGAACGAATGAGCATTTCAAGCATCGCCTCGGTAGAGTTACGCACTGTTAGGTCGTCCATCGCATTGTATGCCTCATTGACCTCATCAGCTGTCAGTTCATTTGAAGCGATTTTTGTTTCTAATTGCGTTCTAAGCTCACTGCGTTTGTTTAGAACTTCCATTCTCATTTCTTCAAACAACGCACTTTCAGCGTATACTGGTGTAACTGATTCATCCGATGACGTTTCTTCAATCGTCATTTGTTCATTTGCATCATCCGAGAAAATAGTTAACCCATCAAAGGGCATATTGTTAGGTTCGTTCACGTAATACACCGAAATTACTGCTACTAAACTTAATAAAGTAAGCATCCACACTGTACGTTTTTTGACCTTCATTTAGAAACCCCTTTCTCATCCATCGGGACGACGACAATTCGATGTTCTGGCAGCAATAATACCGCCGATAAGTATTCTTTTAATGCCGATCTTATTTGAACGTGTTGCGCACCTTTCGCAACTACCAAAACGGATTGGATGGTTGCTTGTTCAGTGGTTTGTTGATCAAATATTGCGAAGCTAGGTTTTTCCGAACCTGTTTGTTTTGACTCGTTCGTTCCTGTGTAAAAAAATAATTCAACTTCACCTACCCCAGCCATTTTTTCAAGCGCATTTTTTAAGGATTGTTCTAGCGTAAACGAATCTTGTGACTGACTGGTTGTGTTCTGTTGACTACTGAAAAATGAATCACTGAACAACAATAACACCGTGAAGACTAAGAGACTCGCTAGCAGGATACCGCTTTTCATACGATTCAGTTTAATGGATAGAATCACGCTCCTCTCTTAGGTGAGACAGGCATTTGATAAACTATATGACAAGCATTCGTCAACTATTCGTAAAAAATGAAGAGAATAATAATAGCATGTACATTGCGAGCCCAAGCTTGGTATACTCCTCCAGTTTTTCCTTGGAATCTACTTCCTGAAAAACAGCTTGGAGGACTTCGCTTACCAAAACAATAAACACCAACCCCTTTAACCACTCAGACATCATGCACCCCTCATTAATAGTGAAAGTTTTACTAATATCACGACAAATATGGCCGTATAGAACAAAGCAAAAGCGATCAAGAATGACAAGATACTAAGAACGAAAATCGACTTCCCTATATCATCTAGAAAACTAGCTAAGTCTTCAGGTCCAAACGGTTCAATAATAGCGGCAAATAGACGATAGCAAAACGCGACGCTAATTGTTTTTAATGTCGGAACTAAGACAACAACTAATATCGTGAAGGCGACTCCACCACCAGTAATGGCTGTGATCGAAGATGAAAAACGCGAAAAAGTACTGAGACTTTCAGAGAAAAATGAACCGACAAAAGGAATATTTTGTTGAATGATTTTTTTTATCGGCTCCGTGACTGCACTTGAAATATTCCATGAAACAAATCCTTGAACGGAAATGAAAAAACTATAGATGACAACAACTGCTGAGACAATGCTGAGAAGGGACGTACGAACGATGTCTGTCAGCTTTGTGAACGGAGTTGCTGGGTGAAAACGACTAATGAAATCAAGTAAAATAGTGGTCATGAGAAGCGGAATAAGCATTTTCTCTGTTAACAACACCGCGAACTGGATAAACACATACAAAGCGGGATTCCATATGGAAAATGGCATTGTTCCACTATTCAAGAGCATTCCAGCAGTCAATACTGGATAGACACTCATGAAAACCGTGATCATTTGTTTTGCAAACTGTTGCATCTCATTCATCGCTTGTATGGCCGGTGTAAGTGTGTACAAAACAGCTATGCAAAAAAGTGATAATCTTGTCCATCGTTTAGCACCCGGAAACATAATATCGACAATCATTCCGAAAATGATGGCCATTAACAAGACGATGAAATACCTTGTAACACCAAAAAAATAGGCATATAAGGGTTCAAGCATGAACCGTCTCCCCCCCTTTTTACACCTGAATTATTCAATCAACAACCGAGTAAGAGTGGAAAACATTTGTTGAATGAGTGGCAACCAATACGTAAGAATCAGTAAATTACTACTAACCAAAATGAGTGGTACAAAAGTATCCAAATTCAAGTTGCGGCACCATTGGGACAAAGCTTCCCCTAAAAATGTCAAAAATACAGAGAGTAAAAGAACACGTGTAATCGGAAGTGCATCTTTTGGTGTTTGTTCGAGTATTGTCCGTACAACCGGGAAAAGTTGATTAAATAATATGTGTGAAAGTAATATAAAAAAGAAAAAGCTAAGAAGTAGCGGCGTGAATTGCGGAAGAATTTGTTGAAGCATCAACACCAAGAGTATGATGACGATTGTTACTAGTAAAATTCGCATGTTTTACCCCGAAAAGGTGAGCCATTGAAAGAAAGTTGTGATTTCTTCAAAAAAGAAACGTAGAAATCGCAACATTTCGACGGTCATATATAAATAACCAAAAACAAATAAAAAAAATGTGAATTCTTTTTTCCCTGTTTGTTCGAAGAAAAGGTGCAACAATGCAAGAATCAATCCAATCCCCGCAACTCGAATAACATCCATAAATTCCGACTTGTCCCCTCCTCTGTCTTTTTATCCTATGCACCAACTAGCTCAGACATGAAAAAAGAGTTGCCGAATGCATTTATGCATTCAACAACTCTCATACTTGTTTTATTGTGCTCTTGAAACGTAAGCCGCTTCCGTCGTATTAATAATCAATTTATCACCTTGGTTGATAAAGAAAGGAACTTGTACGGATAAACCTGTTTCAAGAATCGCAGGCTTCGTTCCACCACTAGCAGTATCCCCTTTGATACCCGGTTCAGTTTCTGTTACTTCCAATACAACTGAATTCGGCAGTTCAACACCAAGCATTTCACCTTGGTACTGCATGATATGAACTTCCATGTTCTCACGCAGGAATTTCAATTCATATTCAATTTGTTTTGTATCTAGCTCAATTTGCTCATAAGATTCAGTATCCATGAAGTTGTGTGTATCACCATTCGCATATAAATATTGCATTTTACGATTATCAATTTGCGCTTTTGCTACTTTTTCTCCAGCACGGAAAGTTTTTTCATTGACCGCTCCTGTACGAATGTTACGCAATTTAGAACGCACAAATGCAGCACCTTTACCTGGTTTTACATGTTGGAAATCAAGAACGCGCCAAATGCCACCGTCTACTTCAATTGTTAAACCTGTTTTAAAATCATTTACTGAGATCATGTATGTTCCTCCAAAATTATAAGATAAGTAGCTCTTTTGTAGAATGTGTTAGTTTTTCATTCCCTATTTTCGTTATAACTGTATCGTCTTCAATTCGCACTCCACCGATTCCAGGTACATAGATACCAGGTTCAATTGTCACAACCATACCCTCTTCTAGAATTGTTTCCGAACGGAAGGATAGTCCTGGACCTTCATGTACCTCCAAACCAATTCCATGACCTAGAGAATGACCAAATGCATCCCCGAATCCTTTTGATTTGATGTAATCACGAGCAACTGCGTCAGCTTCAATTCCTGTCATTCCCGGCTTAACTTTTTCTAGCGCTAATAATTGTGAGTCCAAAACGATTTGGTATATCTCTTTCAATTGTTCGCTAGGCTCACCAACAGCAACTGTTCTTGTTATATCCGAGATGTAACCATTATACAATGCACCAAAGTCAAGTGTAACAAAATCACCTTTTTCGATTATTTTATCACTTGCGACGCCATGCGGTAGTGCTGAACGCAATCCCGATGCAACGATAATATCGAACGAAGATGACGTTGCACCTTGTCGACGCATAAAGAATTCCAGCTCATTAGAAACTTCTAATTCTGTTTTTCCAGGTGCGATATAAGAAATGATATGCTCAAAAGCCGCATCCGCAATGTCTGCGGCAGCCTTAATAATCTTAATCTCTTGCGGCGTCTTAATCAAGCGTATTTTTTCCACTAGCCCTGAGACAGGAACAAGCTCTGAATTTACAGCCTTTTGGTAACTCTCAAACATGGCATATGTCATATCGTCTTTTTCAAAACCTACTTTTTTCACGCCCATTTTATCCAGTTGAACGCCAACTTCTTCAATTAACGGTTTAGTATGTTGAATTATTTCAAAACCCGATATTTGTTTTGCTGCTTGCTCTGTATAACGGAAATCCGTGATAAAGACTGCTTGATTCTGTGAAACAATTGCTACACCTGCTGTTCCTGTAAAATCAGTTATGTATCTGCGGTTATAACTACTTGTAATGAGTAAGGCATCAATCTGATGTTCAGCTAAAGATTTGCGTAATTTAGATAATTTCTCCATTTAAGATTCCCCTTTTCTTCTATGTAAAAATGTTTCTAACGCCAAAGTATACCCAAAAGTACCAAGTCCACAAATTTGGCCTGCACAAACTGCTGCCAGAACCGATTGATGACGGAATTCTTCACGTTTATGGATATTTGATATATGAACTTCAATGACTGGGATGGATATGGATGAAATAGCATCACGTATCGCGTAACTTGTATGCGAGTATGCCCCTGGATTGAAAATGATACCGTCAATCTGATCATCTTCTGCAAGGTGTAACCAATCAATTAATTCACCTTCGTGATTGGATTGCTTACATTCCACTTGAACATTTTGTGGTTCTCCGTGATTGATGAGTGATTGTTTCACGTCTTCCAACGTTTCTGATCCATAAATAGTAGGTTCTCGTTTTCCTAAACGATTTAAGTTAGGACCATTTAAACAAAGTATTTTCATCTTATTTCCTCCAATTCCATTGTGTCCCCTCCATTTTATCATAACAAGCTTGCGCAGCAACTACTTTCGTTTATCGTCATAAATTGTGCGGTCGTAATAAATCAGTGTTTCTGCAAGTCCACGTGAAATCAAAAGAATAACAGTCAAAATCGGAATTGAATGCCAACCTAAATGAGAAAAATTCTTATAAATCAACCACTCAAGTAGTAACCAACAAACAAGTCCAATAACAATCGATGTAAGTATCGCTGGCATTTTTTTGACGAAGGAAATAAGGCCAATTGCGATTGATACACAAATGAATACCATCATAAATGTAAAAAACCATTTAAGTGAATTGTGTGCTTGAGGATAAAATAGCAACCTTTCCGTCCAGTTCAATGGGTTCCAACGAATAAATTTAAACACATGAAGAAAACCTAATAAAATCGTAAAAGCAACTGCATGGGCTGTTGAAATCCATAAAAAATGTGTTCCTTTCATTTGAATCACAATCCTTTCTACCTTTCAATTTTAACTTAAGGCATTCACTCTATTCATCGTGATGATGATTTTCAAAAAATAAACCCACGATACAGGCAGTTGCAAACAAAAAAAACGCAAATTGTATCATTTCGATACAACTTGCATTTTCATGAAAGTACTATAGTCCACATTTTAATTGAGCATTGCAATTGGTACATGTATTGCAGCCACCCATTTCCTCGACGGTACCTTGACGACAAACCGGGCATGTATTTCCAACCTCAGAGCCAATGTTCACATTTGTAGAACGTAGGTCCTGGATTGTATCAATCAAGACTACTGGACGTTTTTTCACCACTTGTTCTTCTTGATGATGATCATCCATCACATTTTCTTCAGCTTTAAGAGTCAAAACCTGTGCATCACGACTTCCATCAACGTAAACAGTGCCACCTTTTGCCCCTCCACGGTAAAGGCGTTCGTATACACTTTGAACTTGTTCAACAGTATAGCCACGAGGTGCATTCACTGTTTTAGAAATGGAGCTGTCGATCCAGCGTTGGATTATGCATTGTACATCCGCATGCGCTTCAGGTGCTAATTCCATGGATGCAACAAACCACTTTGGCAGATTTTGTTCGTCTGCTCCTGGATTAGCTGTCAAATATTCTTGTACAATATCAGCTTTTACTTCGATGAATTTACCCAGACGTCCACTACGATAGTAGGTGAATGAGAAATAAGGTTCTAAACCGGTAGCGACTCCCACCATGGTTCCAGTCGAACCTGTTGGAGCAACTGTCAATAAATGAGAATTTCGGATGCCTGTATTTGCAATCTTTTCACGAACATGCTGTGGCATTTTTTTCATAAAGCCCGTATTCGTAAATGCTTCACGCAAACGATTGGTTTCTTCTTCAGTTTCGCCTTGCAGGAATGGGAAGCTTCCACGTTCAATCGAAAGGTCTGCTGAAGCTTCATATGCTGTAACCGCGATGGTTTCAAAGATTTGATCCACCAACACGTTCCCCTCTACAGAACCATACTCTTTTTCACAATAAATCAAAAGATCCGCAAGACCCATGACGCCAAGTCCAACTCGACGCTCACCAAGTGCTTGTACTTTGTTCTCTTCCAAGAAATATGGAGTGGCATCGATAACGTTGTCTTGCATACGAACGCCGACACGCACCGTTTCTTTCAAGCTTTCGAAATCTACTGTCTTTGTTTCTTTTTGAGCAAATTGTGCTAAGTTGACCGCAGCTAAATTACAGACAGAATATGGCGCTAAAGGTTGTTCTCCACATGGGTTTGTTGCAACCACTTGTTGTCCATAGGCTTTCGCATTGGTCATGTCATTCGCATTATCGATAAAGAAAATACCGGGTTCTGCCGAATACGTCGCACATACATTAATCAAGTTCCATAAATCTTTCGCTTTCATTGTACGGTAAGTTCGAACCGCATACCCAAGTTTTTCCCACTCACGGACATCGCCGATTTCATGCCATTTATTATTGTAATCCGCCATTTCTTCTGGTGTATAGGACTCAACAGCCGGGAATCGCAGTGCATAATCCCCATCTTCTTCGACCGCTTTCATAAAGTCGTCAGTTAAGGTCACAGAAATGTTGGCACCCGTTAAAAACTCGGAGTTGTGAACACTGTACGTTCCACCATCATTTAATTTTGTCTCAGCATCACGGAAAATAGCTTCATTAAATCCACCATGACCAGGAATTGTCCTGTAATTGATGATTCCTTGATACATCGCTTCTTCTTGCTGAGTCAAAGCCTTGAATTTAAGTTTATCTTTTGCCAGTTGCTTGATTGTTTCATCGTTTGTGTTTTCAATCAAAAATCGTAGGATTCTAGGATTCTGCATTTTGGAAATAATAAATTCCGCAATATCAGGATGCCAGTCCGCCAGCATAATCATTTGAGCACCTCTGCGACTGCCACCTTGCTCAACCAGGTGTGTCAATTTCGCGATATCATCCAACCACGAAACGGAACCCGATGATTTACCGTTAACACCACGAGCTAATGTATTTCTTGGACGTAGAGTTGAGCCGTTCGTACCGACTCCACCACCCCGACTCATGATTTCCATCACTTGTTTGCGGTGATCTGAAATTCCTTCACGCGAATCAGGTACGAATGGCATGACGTAACAGTTAAAATAAGTCACATCCGTTTCTGCACCTGCTCCGTATATTACGCGACCTGCGGGAATGAACTTCAATGACACGAGTTGTTGATAGAATTTTTCAAACCATTCTTGTCTTTTTTCCTCTGTCTTTTCCACATAGGCAAGTCCTGTTGCATTACGCTTGGCGATCTGTTCATAAAAGACTTCCAATGGCTTTTCAATCACATGAATGGAACGATTGACAATTCCCGTTTCTTGTTCAGCAGGATCATCAATAGCACTACGGTAACTTTCTTCGATCAAAACTTGTGCTTTGTTGGTTTTTTTATCAATGGATACGATATGACCAAGTCCACGGGCTGGGAATTTAGGGTCTTCTTTTACCGTCAATACGACAAAATCCCCTACCTTTAGAGTCTTCTTCTCGGTATCTTTATATGAATAACGATCGATCATAACTAATCGGGAAACACCTTTATGTGTCAATGTCATTTCTGAGGTGATCGGGTGCACTTGAGGAAATGAAGCGATGTCTTGGTTTAATGATTGGATGTTTAATTTCTCAAAGGTTTGATTTGATAATTGGACCACTGTTTATTCCTCCTCACTTATTAAGTGAATTCACTTTAAATACGCCAAACACTACATATAGTGTTAATGGATGTTATAAGGGTACTACATATTGAATTCATCCGCAAACAATAACATTTCAACTGAATCCTTACAAGCCAATGTCTATAGGATTTTCGACTTAAAAAAACAAGCAAAAAAGCATAAATAAATTCGTGCTTTTTTGCATTTATCTCCACGGTTATTAATTTTTCATCAGGGATATCATCGAATTTTTTCGACATTATTTGACTAGATTGTGTACCTACTTTATTTACCGTATAATCTCCATCGTAATGGGATTGCAGAAAATCGAACCATCTAACTGACTTCTCACAATGTTATTCATATTAACAAACCGATTGTATTGTGGCTATAGTTTCTTTTATAATAAGAATAGAGATAGAAAGGGGAAAGAAGTTGTGGAATTTTTATATATCATTGGTGCTGCTTTACTCGGTTTAGTAATTTATTTTTTGATTTCTTCATTCCGATTAAAAAAAGCCGTATCAGGTTTAACGCAAGAACAGTTTATTGAAGGGTACCGCAAAGCACAATTAGTAGATGTTCGTGAACCTAAAGAATTTGAAGGTGGACACATTCTTGGTGCGCGCAACATTCCTTCTTCACAAATGCGTCAGCGCTTTAAAGACATACGCCCGGACAAACCTGTTTACCTATATTGTCAAAACAGTGCAAGAAGCGCACGTACAGCGCTGTTCTTGAAGAAGAAAGGGTATAATCAAATTTATCAATTGCAAGGCGGATTCCGTCAGTGGACCGGTAAAATAAAATCGAAATAATGATTAAAGTTCTTCCATCTGGAAGGACTTTTTTCAATGTAAAATCCGCGTGTCCAAGTAAGCGTAAGCATAAGAAGAGCCTTCCGCTTTTGCGAAAGACCCTTCTTATGTTTTTCTTATGCTTTTTTATATCTTAATACTGGGGTACGTGCTGCTTTCGTCTCATCCAAACGTTTAATAACCGTAGTATGAGGTGCTTCTTGTACAATTTCTGGTGTTTCAATTACTTCTTTTGCAATTTGAATCATTGCATCGATGAAAGCATCTAGTGTTTCTTTTGATTCTGTTTCAGTAGGTTCAATCATCATTCCCTCTTCCACGTTTAGCGGGAAGTAGATTGTTGGTGGATGGTAACCAAAGTCAAGCAGTCGTTTTGCCATATCAAGCGTACGCACGCCTAATTTCTTTTGGCGACGTCCACTTAATACAAACTCATGTTTACAATGACGGTCATATGGTAAATCAAAATGAGGTTGAAGTCGACGCATCATGTAATTGGCATTTAATACAGCATATTCAGTGACAGCTTTCAAACCATCTGGACCCATTGAGCGGATGTACGTATATGCACGTACGTTTATTCCGAAGTTTCCGTAGAATGGCTTAACACGCCCAATTGACTGTGGACGATCGCTATCAAAGTGATAGCCTTCTTCCGTTTTCACTAACACTGGTTTTGGTAAGAAAGGAATCAAATCCGCTTTTACACCAACAGGACCTGAACCTGGACCACCACCACCATGAGGACCAGTGAATGTTTTATGCAAGTTTAAATGAACACAGTCAAAGCCCATGTCTCCTGGACGAGCTTTCGACATAACTGCATTTAAATTCGCTCCATCATAATACAACTTACCACCGACACCATGCACAATCGCTGCCATTTCCAAAATGTTTTCTTCAAATAAACCAAGTGTATTCGGGTTTGTCAGCATTAATGCAGCTGTGTCGTCACCTACTACACGCTTTAAATCCTCTAGATCAACTAGCCCATTTTCATCGGATTTAACTGTGATTGTATCAAAACCAGCCACCGTTGCGGACGCAGGGTTTGTTCCGTGGGCAGAATCAGGAACGATTACTTTCGTGCGTTGTGTATCGCCGTTAGCTAAATGGAAAGCACGAATCATCATCAATGCCGTCCATTCACCGTGAGCACCAGCAGCAGGTTGAAGTGTAACCTCGTCCATGCCTGTAATTTCAATTAAATGCTCCTGAAGATCATACAATAATTCCATTGCACCTTGGACAGTCTCTTCATCTTGTAATGGATGGATGTTTGCAAATCCAGGGAAACGTGCAACTGATTCATTGATTTTCGGATTATATTTCATCGTACATGATCCAAGCGGATAGAAACCTGAATCAACCCCATGATTTCTTTTTGAAAGCGCTGTGTAATGACGCATGATATCAAGTTCAGATACTTCAGGAAGTTCTGCCGCTTCTTCACGCAGAAATCCTTCTGGTAATAAAGATGATACATCTACTGCTGGAATATCAAGTTCAGGTAAGCTGTAGCCTACTCGTCCTTCTTTTGTTATTTCAAAAATTAATGGTTGATTATCTTTATGCACGGAAAGTCCCCATTTCTTGCACAAGTGCATCGATTTCTTC
>Ga0209013_10003818_pt1 | contig 13276 bp, 9 predicted proteins | sample Cruoilmetagenom2_FD_187291 | JGI IMG/M metagenome (GOLD analysis project Ga0209013, IMG submission 187291) | Oil polluted marine microbial communities from Coal Oil Point, Santa Barbara, California, USA - Sample 2 (SPAdes) (version 2) | ecosystem: Environmental > Aquatic > Marine > Oil seeps ... | reverse complement strand
CGCCCTAGGTGCCCGCCAATGGCCGTTCACCGCTAGTGCCGCCAATCCTTACTTGCGGTGGCGTGCAGGCGGGTAGTGCGGACGATGTATTTCCCCGCCACTCTCGGTGTTACTCGCCTCAGCCTGAGGGCGAGGTCGATTAGAAACCACATAACGCGGAAGGACCGTTACGTTGGGGCTCTTTAGGGTCCCGTCTCATTACTGCGGCCGTTGGTACTCCGACTCGGGCTCTTTGCCGTGGAGGTAATAGTAGATGCTCGTGATCTCCTCAGCCGAGAACTGAATCTGCGGCATGTCCCGGTGCCTTGAGCCAATTCCCTCGGCGAGTTCCAATTCAAGTCGTTCGCCCGGGTAAGAGCCAAGGACGATCCCTAAATTGGGAGCCTCCTTGAGAGGGCTCGCGTCTCCGAGAGCCACGGCGTGACATCTGCCACAGTTCCTCTCAAGAATTGCCCTCCCGTCGCTGCTCTCGGCGGCAAGACCGGGCCGCATATAACAAGCCAAAGCGACACATATCAACGCGGCGCGAACTGGCAGCCGCATCGTCCGCCATGTTGAGGAGACGGATCTTCCTCTCATGTTCGTTCCTGTCCTCGTCGCGTCTAGACTATACTTATACAGTAATGCGATGACTTCAGCTGCTGGCCTACCCCGTAGTGGAACGCTTCGCTGCAATCGACCGCTTTCACCTGATGGGCTGATGAAGCGCTGGGAGCAGCGATGAAGTCTGCTCTTGGCCCTTAATGGACATTCGGGTGCTCTTTCCTTGGGTGCGCCCAGGGACGCCAGGGGCCGGGTTCCTGTTGCTCCGAAGAACCTGAGGTCTAGGTTGCGATGAGTGGCCACACTAACGTCTCGCCTTGAGCATTCCTCACGAGACTCAAGATTTGACGATGCCCCGCGCGATGCCGGCAGGCAAGCCAATCTCCACTTTGACGTGCATCAAAGCGGCCGGATTCAGGTGGCAGTAAGTAAGGGGAAATTCAACCTGATACTAGGACCAAAGCCATGGCAGAACCTGTCACCAAGTTGCCCGTGAGGGGCAAAGAAACGGAAGCTGAACGGGCCCCAGCGTTTCGAGACTGGAGGCCGTTCGAGAGCCTGCGTCGTGAAATGGGAAGCCTTTTCGATGATTTCGATCGGGGCTCTTCGCGCTTCCCCTTGCATCGCTCTATTTTTGACCTGGAATCGCTCTGGCCCCGCGAGGTGAGCCGCGCCACAACACCGGCCGTGGACATCGCCGAAAAGGACACCGCGTACGAAGTCACAGCTGAGCTGCCTGGGATGGACGAGAGCAACATTGAGGTTGAGCTCTCGAACGGTGCCTTAACGATCCGCGGCGAAAAGAAGGAAGAGAAGGAGGAGAAAAAGAAGGACTACTATCTCTCCGAACGCCGCTACGGCTCCTTCGAGCGCCGTTTCCAGGTGCCTCAGGGCGTCGATGCCGACAAGATTGACGCGAGCTTCAAGAAGGGCGTTCTTACGGTGACCCTTCCGAAGACGCGGGAAGCCCAGGCCCAGGAGAAGAAGATTACCGTCAAGGCAGGCTGATAGCCAATGTCCTAGGCATCTCTGCTTCTCGGCCGGAAGCGAACGTCACTAACGCACGGGTCCGCCGTCTAGTTGTGGGCTCGGGAAACGTTGGTGGAACCTTCCGCGTCATTGCGCTCGTGAGGTTGGAGCAAGGCAGTACTTGCTCCAACCTCATCGGCAATTCTGGCAAGTGGTTCGTTCTTTAGCGCGCAAAAGGGTCGCGGCTCTCCAAACGCCTGGATTGAGGAGCTGACCCGCAAAATCAAGGGCCTCGAATGCGGTGAGTGTGCAATGGAAGACTTAACAACAAGCAAGGCATTAGGGCAGAGCCAGTCCGAGCGGCGCATCATGGATCTCCGGCCAAGCGAACAGCGGCGCCTTGTGACTGGAGCGGTGGGTGCCGGCGGGTCGGTGTCTATCCCGCGCTTTGAAGGAGTACCCGAAGATAGGGGCGACCCGTCGCTTGAGATGGCCAATGTCCTCGACCGCTCGCTGAACTACGCGCGTTCGCGAATGACCCTTGGCCTCTCTCCAGCTGCTCTTGCAGAGGCTTCCTTTGATTGGTTCATCCACCTCGCCGTCGCGCCCGGAAAACAAATGCAGCTCGCGCAGAAGGCGTATCGCAAATGGCTGCGCTACTCACACTATCTGGCAACCTGCCTGCCCCTGCAGGGCCACGCGCCGCGTTGCATTGAGCCTCTGCCAAATGACAGACGCTTCAAGGGTGAGGCATGGGACGGCTGGCCGTTCAACATCATCCATCAGTCATTTCTTCTCCAACAGCAATGGTGGCACAACGCAACGACTGACGTACGCGGTGTTACCAAGCAGCACGAGCGTCAGGTCGAATTCGTTGCGCGCCAATTTCTCGACGTGCTGTCACCGTCCAACTTCGTGGCGACCAACCCGGAGGTTCTCCAAAAGACTGTGGCAGAGGCGGGTCTAAATCTCGTGCGCGGCTACTGGAATTTCGTGGAGGACTGGGAGCGTGCGGTCAACGGCCGACCACCTGCTGGATCTGAGGCGTTCAAGGTCGGCGAGAATCTGGCCGTCACGCCCGGCAAAGTGATTTTTCGCAATGAACTCATCGAGCTCATTCAATACAAGCCTGTCACAACGAGGTTGAGGCCTGAGCCAATCTTGATCGTGCCCGCCTGGATCATGAAGTACTACATTCTCGATCTAAGCCCCGTGAACTCACTCGTGAAGCACCTGACCGAGCAGGGCTTCATGGTGTTCATCATTTCTTGGAAAAACCCGACCTCTGAGGACCGCAACCGGAGCCTGGAGGACTATCGAGCGCTAGGTGTCGGCGCAGCGCTCAAGGCGATGGGATCTATAGTTCCTGATAGGAAGATTCACGGGGTTGGCTATTGCCTCGGCGGCACCCTACTGGCCATCGCCGCTGCGGAACTGGCGCGCAATAGCCACGACCCCTTCAAGACGCTGACGCTGCTGGCCGCCCAGGTGGACTTCACAGAACCGGGCGAGCTGAGCCTCTTCATGGACGAGAGCCAAGTGTCCTTCCTGGAGGACATGATGTGGCATCAAGGCTATCTTGACGCGCACCAGATGGCAGGTGCCTTCCAAATGTTGCGCTCCAACGATCTCATCTGGTCGCGTCTCGTCCGTGATTACCTTATGGGGGAACGCCGGCCGATGATTGACCTTATGGCATGGAACGCCGATTCTACCCGGCTACCCTATCGCATGCAGTCGGAATACCTGAGACAGCTATTTGTCAATAACGACCTCGCCGAGGGCCGCTATCGCGCCGCAGGCCAGCACGTCGCCCTGACTGACATTCGCGCGCCAGTTTTCGCAGTCGGAACCGAAAGAGATCACGTTTCGCCTTGGCGCTCCGTATTCAAGCTCAATTTACTCTTGGATACTGACGTGACGTTCCTGCTCACCAGCGGGGGGCACAATGCCGGAATCGTCTCAGAGCCGAGCAGACCCCGGCGTCACTATCGCGTGCACACCAAAGCTGAGCTTGGGCCCTATGCCGATCCCGATACCTGGTTCAAAGAGACGCCCGTGCAAGAAGGCTCATGGTGGCCTGAATGGTGCCGCTGGCTCGCTGCCCGCTCCGGCCCCATGGCTTCCGCAGCTGCCGCCAGTGCAAAATTCAAGGGAGAACATACATTGGGCGATGCACCGGGGACCTACGTTCTCCAGCCCTAGCGGCTCTACCCGCCACTCCGAATAACGAGAGCGAAAATGATAACATTGGACGACTGCATCGCCTTTTCCGGTCTGACCGAAGAAGAGGTTTTGGCACTTGCCGAGCACGAGCACATGCCTGAAATCGCCGCAACAGCGCTCGCCAGCTACCTCCTAAAACAGCGCCACGGTCCCGATAAGATTAGAGTCATGATCGTCGAAGATATCCGAGCGGCCCTCGAAAGAGGGGATCGCCGACACGCCAAAGAGTTGTTCGCAGCTCTGCGCCATTTCTTGGCAAGTCACCCTGAAATTTGCGGACCTGGAGTTGTGCCACGCTCGTGAGATCGGGATCGATTGCCTGGAGGGCAACTGCGCCAATGATTGATGAACTGTGAGGCAGTACATTCGGCGATATTGGATCGCGTTTCCTTTGACAAACCGAGCAGGGTCTCTGACCCGCAAATTGCAGACCGAGGGCAACGACGGATTCCGCCCGGGACGGGTCTCAGCAAAGTCATTTGTCGCCGCTTTGCCTCACGAGGCGGCACCAGTCTCTGGTTCAGAAATCAGCACAATCTCCTGCCAAACCACCGAGGTATACTTCTCACGCAAAGCGGACATCACCACTGGGCACTGACCTCTGTTCATTCTCACACGGCGTGCTAAACGGCTTGCGTGCCCTGCCACATAGCGTTGCATGACGGTTCGTATGTCCAGTCGTCGTCCAAAATCGTATCTGCCCCGGATTGGGTACCGACCTGAGAGTCGTGAACCCAACAGCAAGCGTGTCTGTAAAGTTCCTCAGCCCACCTGGCATGCCATGACGGCCCAGGAGGCTGCCGATCACCTCGCCGCAATTTCTGAAGAAGGCCTTTCACTTGAGGAGGCGGCGCGCCGCCTCGCACGTTATGGTCCTAACGTGCTTCCTGCCGCGGCGGGAAAGAGCGCACTGCGACGCTTCCTTGCTCAGTTCGACAATGTGCTGATCTACGTGTTGTTGGGCTCGGCTGTGATTACCGCGCTGCTCGGCCACGGCATAGACACAGCTGTAATCCTGCTCGTGGTCGTACTCAACGCAATCATCGGCTTCATCCAGGAAGGCCGCGCCGAAAAGGCGCTTGAAGCCATTCAGAAGATGATCAGCCCCAAGGCTTCCGTGCTTCGTCAGGGCCACCGCTTGACCGTAGATGCGGCAGATCTTGTCCCAGGGGATCTGCTGATTCTTGAGCCGGGCGACCGCGTGAGTGCCGACGTCCGCCTCAAGAAGGCACGCAACCTGCGTATCGACGAAGCCGCACTGACGGGCGAATCCGTTCCGGTCGAAAAATCGATCGACCCTGTTGCCACAGATGCATTACTCGGAGACCGCAGTGCGATGGCCTATTCGGGCACGCTGGTAACAGCGGGGCAGGGGACGGGCCTCGTCGTTGCAACCGGGGTGGCGAGCGAACTCGGCCGCATCAGCCTGATGCTAGGCCGCGTCGAACAATTGGCGACCCCACTGATCCGGCAAATGAATGCATTTGCCAAGCAGCTGACAGTAGCCATCCTCGGAATTTGCGCTGCAACCGTGGCCTTCGCAGTGTTGGTGCGCAGCTACACGTTAGGCGATGCCTTCATGGCCGCGGTCGGTATGGCGGTGGCCGCCATACCCGAAGGGCTACCGGCAGTGATGACCATAACGCTGGCGATCGGAGTACAGCGCATGGCTTCGCGCAACGCCATTATCCGCCGATTGCCCGCCGTAGAGACACTGGGTTCAGTCTCGGTCATCTGTTCGGACAAGACCGGGACGCTAACGAAGAACGAAATGACGGTCCGCGCCGCCGTGCTCGCCGAGACTACCTATGAAGTCAGTGGTATCGGATATGCTCCCAAAGGGGGCTTTAGTATTGGGGGGCGCGACGTCGATCCAACGAGCGACCCCGTCCTCATGCAACTCGCGCTTGCTGCGCTTCTCTGCAACGAGGCGAGCCTTCGCCACCGCGACGGCGTTTGGAGCGTGGGAGGTGACCCCATGGAAGGGGCGCTCGTCGCTTTCTCTGTGAAGGCCGGATGGGACCCGGGCGTTGCACGTAAGCAAAGAGCCCGTCTCGACGAAATCCCGTTCGACTCCCAGCACCGGTTTATGGCGACGTTGCACCGTAGCGGTGGGGAAGACACATTGATCGTCTTGAAGGGGGCGCCGGAACGCGTCCTGGAAATGTGTAATCGCCAAGCCATGCGATCCGGGCATGCGGCGATTGATCGGGAGTATTGGCGCGACACCATCGATCGGCTTGCTAGTGACGGCCACCGCGTTGTCGCGCTCGCCACGAAGCCCATGCCGGGCGGAACCGCGGCAATTAACTTTGCGGATGTACAGAATGAGAATGGGCTGGTCCTTCTTGGCCTTGTTGGCCTCATCGACCCTCCACGTGAGGAAGCCGTTGTTGCCGTTAGCGAATGCCGCCGCGCCGGAATTTTCGTAAAAATGATCACTGGAGACTATTGGGTGACGGCCCAAGCCATCGCGCATCAACTAGGTCTTGCGAACGATGACAGGGTTACTACCGGCCATAACCTAGACGAACTCGACGCGCAGTCCCTGCGCCGCGTCGCTCATTCGACGACCGTCTTCGCGCGCACCAGCCCTTTCAACAAACTACAGCTTGTCGAAGCGCTACAGGCGGACGGGGACGTGGTCGCTATGACCGGAGACGGCGTCAATGACGCGCCGGCCCTGAAACGCGCCAATATTGGCGTAGCCATGGGGGAAAAAGGCACCGAAGTCGCTAAGGAAGCCGCTGACATGTTGCTCGCCGATGACAATTTCGCATCGATCGTAGCGGCAGTGCGCGAGGGGCGCATTGTTTATGACAATCTCATAAAGGTTATAGCCTGGACCTTGCCAACCAGCTTTGGCGAGACGTTGATCATCGCGGCCGCCATCTTGCTCGGATGGACCCTCCCCGTCACGCCCGTGCAGATCCTTTGGATCAACACCGTGACCGTTGGCGCATTAGGCTTGGTTCTGGCTTTTGAACCGGCGGAGGCTGATGTCATGCGCCGCCCGCCGAGGATTGCGAACATGCCGCTGCTCTCAGGTTTCCTCATCTGGCGCATCGTGTTCGTGTCGATCCTGTTTGCAATCTTCGCCTTCGCTATATTCGGCTGGGCCGAGCAGAACGGCCGGTCGCACGAGGAAGCGCGGACCATTGTTGTCAACACGATTGTGGTTATGGAGGTATTCTATCTTTTTAGCGTGCGCTATCTGCGCATGAGTTCGCTGACCTTCGAAGGTTTACTCGGTACGCCACCGGTTTTGCTCGGCGTGGGCAGTATCGCTGTCCTTCAACTCCTATTCACCTACACGCCGGTGATGCGATCACTCTTCGACACGCGCCCTTTGACACTGGTGGACGGTGTTCTCGTTCTCGGGGCAGGAGTCTCGCTTTTTGTTGTGCTTGAAATCGAGAAGCGGTTTCGCCGTTATGCAATTTCGCTATACGAAAGAACCTAACTTATCCTGCCAAACAACCCCCTCCTTATACTTTTTCGTCCAAAGGCGAACCAGTCTTAAAGTGGAGCGAGCTTGCTTAGTTTCGGGCGAGAAGGCGCCGCGAATTTCGCCGACATCTAAATCAGTGGCCTGGTGTCGCGATAGAGGCGCGTACTCTCAATCTTGAGGGCCAGATCGAAGTTCGAGCCATGACAAGCAGAGCGAAGAAGGAAGTCATTTGCGATCCGAATGGGCTGATGCGGGATAGCAAGCAAATATCGCCAACACGACCATTGCCCTTTGCGAGGGCAGCTTGCAGTGGCTTGCGTTCGGCCTTCGACGACCACACCCGAAGAGTCCACCTTCAATCACGTATGATTGTGCACCGCCGATAATCAGACGGCGGTCGGGACACACAAACCGACTCTGATATTGGCCTTAATAACAATTACTCCAAAGGTTGAGGCCAAAAGAGAAGAACTAGAACAATCGCCCAAATAATGCCCCAAGCAATCCAAGTGATGTTGGGGTGAGCCGCCTGCCATTCCAGGATTCGCTTATGAAGGGTCACCAGGAATATTCCATCTATTTCTGAGTTAGCGCTTCACAACTATAACTGACTTGGCCCGTCTCCAAACGCTCAATTACTGTGAGCTCCCTCACCGGTGCAGCGACAGACGCCGATGTCCTGAAGAAGTCTGGCCTGTTTTCCTCTAGACAGCCGCTTCAAGAAATCCGTCCACGAATTTCTCTAGAGCATTCCAATCAGTAAATTCATGATCGTGCTCCGTGCTAACGCTGCCGCCACGTTTCATAACCACGTATTTGACGATCTGCTCTTGGAAGTAATCGTAATTAGCGAAGCGCAAAGCACCCCCGAGAAGGAGAGTCATGCGTGGTTTCCAACCCGTCACAGTACCAAAGCGGTCCACGTACCTTTGCGCTTCTGCCCGCTCGTCTTCCAAAACCGCCGACAGACTGACGGATATAAAGGCCGATGGCCTGGTGTTCAGAAGCTCGTGATGCGCGATCACGAAGTTTATGATGGTGTCTTGGTGGCGCTCTTGATGGACAGAAGCGGCAATAATGAAGGCTGGAAAGCTATCAAGATCCGTATCGGACGTGTGCGATGCGCTATCGCGCAGCTCGACTTGATGTCCTCGCTCGCGAACGTGGGCTGCCGTCCGTTCGGCAATCTTCCGCGTTTGCCCCTCGGTCGTTCCGTAAACAATCAAGACATTCATGAGATCTCTTCAACGGTCTTGCCGAATTAGCAGCGAAAACCAACTTCAGAATCGTGTGGGCTCTTGCCCCCGAGCCGAGCTGGTCAGACGCAAGGAAACTCTCCCCCACAATGCTACCAACGATGCTTAGGCACGAGCTTCACAGGTGCATTATCACGCAGCTAGCAGCCTAGGGCGAAGATCCTCGACTAATTGCGGGTCTCACCTCAGTGGCTTGTCGGGTGCCCGTGAATGTAACCCTCTAGCTGCTCGATCACGAACTTCTGGTCATTGATAATGCTCTTAACGATATCGCCGATCGACACAATGCCCAGTAGTTTTCCGCCATCCATGACAGGGAGGTGCCGCACACGGTGCTCCGTCATCAACCGCATGCACCGCTCAATGGTCTGTCGTGGTTCCGTGCAGATAAGCGCCTCTTCCATTATGTCTCTTACGGGCGTTTGCGGAGAACGTTTTCCCTTCAGGGCGATGTCCCTAGCATAGTGCCGCTCAGTGACTATTCCGACCAGAACGTCTTCCTCCACGACTGGCAGAGCACCCACATCCTTCTCCGCCATCAGACTTATGGCGATGTAGACTGTGTCATCCGGGGTCACCGACCAGAGGTGACGCCCCTTTGCGTTTAATAGCTGCTGGACGGTAGGTGTTGTCATGGCTCTTCTCCCCTATCAGAGAGCGCCTCCTCTTTTTCCTGATCAACCAGGCATCGAAAAAGATAAAAGTTCGCAAACTTCAATCTTTCTTTTATCGCAAAGAGGAAACCTCTGCATTGACTGACGTTAAAACTAAAAGCGGCTAAGAGAATACGGAGTTCGGCTCAGTAAAAATTAGGAAGGAGACTGTGGGCGCCGGCTTGGTGATCAGAGATAACCGCGCAAGGAGCGAATCAGCCACATAGCCGTCCTTCGAAAGTAACCGCGGCCTCTAAAGGGTTCCCCAGCCCCATGCGAAACCGATTTTCTATGCCGAATGAAAAGTACAGGTCGGCACCCGTGTTCGATGGCCCCAGCTACGCGGCTCATGGGACCCAATTGACTACTAGTGCATCCATGGTCAGAGCACTGGGGCAGTAGCGTTGCATGCCGGAATCAACGTCGCCTCTGGCAAGGTCTCGCTCACAGAGCGCACGTGACCTGCAGGTCGCGCACGCTTTCTCCAAGTTTTGGTAGGTGGATGAGTAGCACACCTTTACGTACTCAGGGTCGAGCCCCAGCTGCTGAAGTCGCCAAGGCAGCAGCTCTATGTCGAACAAGGCATCAGTGTCCGTGGCCGATTGCTCTGCCCAGGAATCGAAAAACTTGGAATTTGCACAGAACCCCGCCGTCGCCGACGGCGTCTTGGCTTCTTCTAGCCAACTACGGCATTCCCCGGCATGGCGACAAAAGATGCACTTGGTGCGGGCTTCAAGCCAGGCGAGGCCACCATCGACGCGGACCGCCTCTACCGGCGCCACGCCTACGCGCTCCATCATGCGTCTCATCAACTCGGGGCAATGGAAATTCCGAATAAGTGCCGGCTCACGACTGCTAGGTCCGCTCATTGCAACCCCCTTGGTGCAGGTCGCCTTCAGAACCGTTTCCAAGAGCTTTTTATTATACCTTAATAACCCCTGCAAAACGCCTGGCGAAGTGTCGCGACCCATGCGGCCTACTGAAGCAAGGACGAACGCCGTCGTTGGACCGCTCGCGTTAACGATGCTCAGTCCTTAAGTTGATCCAAGTCAATGACCGGTCAGTCGAGCGATGGTGCAAATTACTTTGCCCTCTCGGGCAGATCCGTTTGGGGGCGGAATGCTACATGACATTACAAGGACGCGAAATATAGCAATTGTTATCGTGCTATTCGCGTGCCTGCCGTCGTGTTTGTCCGTTGACGCTCTTGGCAGCGACCTAAAGCACTACCTAGCGGAGGTGCCTCCGTCGGAATTTTTCCCTCTTGCTGATCGCTATGGCGAAGTCGCCGCGACCGCGCCTATTGCTCCGGTGGTTCAGGGCTATAAGGTTCTTGGATACCTTATTTTAAACACTGATTTTGTTGGTGCGATTGGTTATTCAGGCAAGCCTATCAGGATCTTGATTGGGCTTGATGCGACTGGCAAAATCGTCGGCGCGAAACCGGTCGAACACGCCGAACCCATTGTCCTTGCCGGCATCCCCGAGCAGAAAATTATTGATTTTATCGACGCGTATAAGTCGCTCGAAATCAAGCACGCCGATGCGAAAGGCTCTGGAGATCCTCCCCCTATCGATATCGTTTCGGGCGCGACGGTAACCATCATGGTTATCGACGACTCTATTAAGCGCGCCGCGCGGCGTGCGGCCAATATTCTTCGTCTTGGCGGGCAGTCAGAAGAACCTAAGATCGCCCTTACGAAGAAAGAGGTCATTGCCGGCGATGCCGAAATGCTCGACTGGTCGACACTCACTGGTCAAGGTGCAGTTCGGCGCATGCGCCTCACGCTCGATCAGATCAACAACGCATTCGCGCGTCTGGGAAATGAAGAAGCCATCGCTCGGCCCGAACAAGGTGAACCAGATGAGACCTTCATCGATCTCTACGCCGCTTCGCTTGCTGTCCCGACAATCGCGAAAAGCCTGCTTGGCGAGCAGGAATACAAGAACCACAAAGCTCGCCTCAAACCTGACCAAGATGCCTTCTTGATCCTGGGGACTGGCCGGTACTCTTTTCGGGGGTCGGGCTACGTGCGGGGTGGTATCTTCGACCGGGTTCAAATCATTCAAGGAGAAGAAGGTCTGCGTTTTCGCGACAAGGGTTACAAAAATCTTGGGTCGATCGCGGCAGAGGGCGCGCCGCGGTTCAAGGAAATTGCCTTGTTCTATGCTCCCGTCGGAGCATCGTTCGATCCTGCGGAGCCTTGGCGATTGCAGCTGTTGGTCCAACGTGCCGTTGGTGCACTGAAGAAAGTCTTCACGACCTTTGAGCTGCCCTACCAGTTACCGCATCAATACGTGAAAGTCGAAGCACCTCCCCGACCGGCGCCAAAGGATGCTGGTTCGGGCCTCGCGTATCAGAAAGACACCTCCAGCGATTTGTGGAAGCGTATGTGGGAGCGCAAGCGCGGCGAGGTGATTATCCTGGTAGTTGCGATAGCGTTGATCACGATTTTGTTTTTTGGCCAGAACGAACTCGCTCGACACCGCGTTTTCGGAGAGTGGTTCCGTATCGGATTTCTTCTCTTCACACTGTTTTGGATCGGGTTCTATGCCCAAGCGCAGCTATCCGTGGTCAATGTCTTTACGTTTGCCAACGCGTTGCTCTCGGATTTCCGTTGGGAGTATTTCCTGATGGAGCCCCTAATCTTCATCTTGTGGTGCTCCGTTGCCGTGTCATTATTGTTTTGGGGGCGTGGAGCATATTGCGGATGGTTGTGTCCGTTTGGTGCTCTTCAGGAACTCACGAACAAAGCTGCCAGAGCGCTGAATGTCCCACAGTATGAAGTTCCTTGGTGGCTTCATGAGCGCCTTTGGGCACTAAAATACATTGTGTTTCTGGTTCTTCTCGGTCTGTCGGTTTATTCGCTCACGTTGGCGGAACAGCTCGCTGAAGTTGAGCCTTTCAAGACAGCGATTGTCTTATATTTTATGCGCACCTGGCCGTATTTGTTGTTCGTGTTCGCTCTTTTGATCGCGGGATTGTTCATAGAGCGCTTCTATTGCCGTTATCTGTGCCTGCTTGGAGCCGCGCTAGCGATCCCGGGGCGCTTACGCATGTTTGACTGGCTGAAGCGATATCCAAATTGCGGCGACCCGTGTCACATTTGCGCAAAGAAGTGCATGGTCCAGGCGATCGATCAGCGCGGCGACATCAATCCCAATGAGTGCATCTATTGCCTGGAATGTGAGCAGCTCTATCACGACAAAAACGTCTGCCCGGTGCTGATTCACAAGTTCAGTAAGGGCAATGATTCTGCGAACGACACCTCTCTCTACAAACGCCCCCGCCGGCTTGGTCGGTCTCGGTCTTATGAGGATTGAGGCCGTTAACGCCCAATGCCGGCGCTCAAATAGGAGGAAAGTGAAATGACCAAAAAGAAACTTCCTGATACCAACACGCAAGATGGCGTCAGTCGGCGCGGTCTAATCGGCGGTGCGGCCCTAGCGGTTGGTGCTGGGACGTTGGCCACCCACAGCATGCTGCCGGCAGCGCCCGTGCGTGCCGATACGGAGGCCAATCGGATAGAGCCCGGCGATCTCGATGAATACTATGGCTTTTGGTCTGGCGGGCAATCCGGTGAGGTTCGGATTGTCGGTGTACCGTCAATGCGCGAGATGATGCGCATCCCCGTATTCAATCGCTGCTCGGCCACAGGATGGGGCCAAACGAATGAAAGCCGAAAAATCTTGATGGAAAACATGCTGCCGCGTGAAACAGCGTTCTGGAAGAACAAAGGCGGCATTGCACTAAACGGCGACGCGCACCACCCGCATATGTCGTTTACCGATGGAACGTATGATGGTCGCTACCTCTTCATCAACGATAAGGCGAATACGCGTGTCGCCCGTATCCGTTGCGATATCATGAAAGTGGACAAGATTATCTCTGTCCCCAATGCGTCTGATGTTCATGGGCTCCGGCCGCAAAAATACCCACGCACAGGCTATGTTTTTGCCAATGGAGAGCACCGAATACCCTTCCCAAACGACGGGATGATCCTCGACGATCCGGAAAAGTATCACGCCATTTTTAATGCTATCGATGGTGACAGCATGAAGGTCGCGTGGCAGGTGATCGTCGACGGCAATCTGGACAATGTGGACGCGGATTACCAGGGCAAGTATGCGATCTCTACCTGCTACAACTCCGAGGAAGGCGTCACGCTTGCCGAAAT
>Ga0209013_10003817_pt1 | contig 13279 bp, 11 predicted proteins | sample Cruoilmetagenom2_FD_187291 | JGI IMG/M metagenome (GOLD analysis project Ga0209013, IMG submission 187291) | Oil polluted marine microbial communities from Coal Oil Point, Santa Barbara, California, USA - Sample 2 (SPAdes) (version 2) | ecosystem: Environmental > Aquatic > Marine > Oil seeps ... | reverse complement strand
AGAAGCATTCATCCAAGTAGAGGGGGACATGAAAGCCGAAATATCATCTTCGGCGTCCTCACCATGTAAGGCATGCGTCTCCTCTCTTCTTAACAAAAGGCTTCACACGATGATTCCGATTCTTTTATTGAGCGGCGGACAGTCGTAAGCTACATGATGACTAAAAAGAACAGAAGCTTAAGAAAGTGACGCAGTCGCTTTCTTAAGCTATTATTTTTCTTCTAAGTTAAAGTGTAAGGCTTACGTACTGGCCAAAGTGATCAAGAAATAATCGCAAATACTGCGTTCTAAGTCGATGAAATCCTTATTCTTTCTTCTAAAGAAAAAAGGAAGACACCCTAATAACGAAACGAACGAACACAAGGATAAAGTATTTTTTATATTAGAAGGACATATACAAATACAGTTCAAAGATTTTATTGTGAAAGGGTTAATATTGGTGACATTATAATAGTTCTGATAAAATAATAATATCCATTGTACTAGCTAAATGGAAAGAAAAGATTTCTTCAATTTTTTGAAATCTAACACGCTATAGTATAAATAGTATCTATCTATAATACTAAACAAATGGAGGGTTATGAATGGGTATTAATTTAGTAAAAGGTCAAAAAATTGATTTAACAAAAGGCAGATCTTCTCTATCCAGCGTTATGGTTGGATTAGGTTGGGATCCAGTAGTAAAAGAAAAGAAAAAAAGCGGTGGATTTTTAGGTGGACTATTAGGTGGCGGTGCAGCTGCTGGTGGCGCTGAAATAGACTGTGATGCTTCTGTGCTACTTTTAGATGAAAAAGGAAAATTATTATCAAAAGAAAATTTAGTGTATTTTGGAAACAAATCTAGTCAAGACGGTAGTGTCGTTCATTCAGGCGATAATCGTACCGGCGATGGTGCTGGCGACGACGAAGTGATTAATGTGAATTTAAATGCTATTGCACCATCTGTACATAAATTGGTGTTTGTAGTGAATATTTATCAAGCAAGTCAAAGAAAGCAAGATTTTGGACTTATTCAAAACGCCTTCATTCGTCTTGTGGATAATGGTAGTAAAGAAGAGATAATACATTACAACTTAACCGAAAGCTACGCTGGGAAAACTTCTCTTTTCCCTGGAGAATTATATCGCCATGGTAATGAATGGAAATTCTCTGCAATTGGTGAAGGCACAGCAGATTTAGATATCGGATCAATCGCAAAAAAATACTTATAAGGAGTTGTTTATTAATGGGCATTAACTTATCAAAAGGACAAAAGGTAGATTTAACAAAATCAAATCCTGGTTTGGTGAACGTAACAGTTGGATTAGGTTGGGATACAAATAAATATGACGGAGGAAAAGACTTCGATTTAGACTCATCGGTGTTCCTTCTAGGTAATAACGGCAAATGTTCTACAGAAGCAGACTTTATCTTTTATAATAACGCAACTGGCGGTAATGGTTCTGTCGTTCATACAGGTGATAATCGTACTGGAGACGGTGACGGTGATGATGAGCAAGTGAATGTAAACTTATCAACAGTACCAGCATCTGTTGAAAAAATTGATTTCTGTATTACTATTCATGATGCAGAAGACAGAGGTCAAAACTTTGGCCAAGTAAGTAACTCATATGCACGTATTTTAAATGCAGATACTGGGGAAGAAATTGTTCGATATGATCTTGGTGAAGACTTCTCAATCGAGACTGCAGTTGTTGTAGGAGAATTATACCGTCATGGTAATGAATGGAAATTCAATGCTATCGGGAGCGGCTACCAAGGTGGTCTAGGCGCTTTAGTTACAGACTTCGGCTTGAATTAATACACAACTTATCCAAGCACTAAGAAAAGCGGAAGCGCCTATCTCTGCGTAAGGCAGCAAATGGATAATTGCGAGGAGGCAGCACCTCAGCCACCACAGCAATTATCCATTTGACCCCGAGGAGCAAGGCGCTGGAGCTAGACATTTTATGTAGAAATTTTGTATACTTTCTTATCTCGTAAAAAAAGTTAACATTTTTATAAATTCCTAAACTACAAAAAAAGCAAGGGCTCGCTTCCTTGCTTTTTGTTTTACTATTAGAAAAAATAATGTGGAATTTGGGAAGACCTAACAACGCCTTCTTCATTTTTATAGGAGTGGAAGCCATGAAACAGTTTAGAGGGGTGAGTGAAGAAAAAATACTTGATTTTTTCTATTCACCACCTACAGAATTTTCGAGAGAGCTTGAGAAGAAAAAACTAGGAATGGCAATGGGTGCTGCCCTATACATACCTGGTCTTATGCCCAACTTCTCATCGAAATTAACCAATAACAACTTAAAAAATTTAACAAGCGCAATCATTTGTTTAGAAGATTCCGTTGCTGATTTCGAACTTATTGATGCAGAAAATAATATCATAAATGAGCTCCAGTTAATCGAGCAAAATTATGATAATAAAATAATCGATATAAATAATCTCCCACTTTTGTTTCTTAGAATAAGAAGTGTTCAACATTTCGAAAAAATAGCAACAATTCTAGGAAATACAATACGGCTTTTTACAGGTATTGTTTTCCCAAAATGTACATCCTCCAATGCTAAAAGTTTTTTTCTATGCTTACAAGAGATCAATCATCAATACTCCATTCACTTGTATGCACTACCTATTTTAGAAACAAAAGAAATAATTTATGCAGAATCACGAGCAGAAGAACTCTCAAACCTTTACCATTTGTTCAAACAATTCGAAGACTTAATATTAACAATTCGTGTAGGTGCTACAGATTTTTCAAGTCTATTTGGCTTGAGACGTCCAGCCAACCGAACCATCTATGATTTGAATCTAATTACAAATTGTTTAACTGCAATTTTAAATAAATTTAATCGGCAAGAAGATAATTTTATCATTTCAGGTCCTGTCTTCGAATATTTTGAACCGCATCCTCAAACTAAACTACAATTAGGCACAAATAGTATTGAAATGACTTTATGGAACGAAGCTCAACTAGATGCTTTCAATGGGTTTAATGGGAAAACCTGTATCCACCCTTCCCAAATTGATATTGTAAATGCTACATATGTTGTGTCAAAAGAATTATATGAAGATGCTTCACTAATCGTAGGTAATCACGCTGAATCCAATGGAGTTCTGAGAAGTCCTACTAGGAATAAGATGAATGAGGTTAAACCTCACTACAACTGGGCTTTAAAAACTCTTGCTCAAGCAGAAATATATGGGGTGCTAAAAGAAAATGTTACAACATTCGACTTCCTTCAATGCATTAAAAACGTATAACTTACACGGAGATTTGAAACTTACCATCGACATAAAAGACAATCCATATAACTTCTCACCCGAAGCCCTTTTCCAAATGGGCGTACGAATTAATAAAAAAAGACAATTTCTATTCGTAAGCCGCTTACTTGGCAAACACTTGGCAGTCGATCCTGCAATTTCTCTTGGAACAGGCTCAATATTGGCATCACTTTTCATGGTAAGTGAAGGTGAAAGAAGTCATCCACAATTAGCTGAAATTGTAGACATGGTCAACTTAGGAGTTCCTGATAGAAACCTAAGTGAAAAATCTTTAAAATACAAATCTAAACTACCAACGAAGACGGTATTCATCGGATTTGCAGAAACGGCAACCGGCTTAGGGCATGCTGTATTTAACCATTTTGAAGATACCATCTATATTCACACAACAAGAGAAGAAATGCTGAATATGGAGCCTTCATTCTTTTTTGAAGAAGAGCATTCACACGCGACATCACACCGTGCCTATGTACCAACAGAAACCCTATCAGATGCAGAGACTTTTGTCTTAGTAGATGATGAAATTACTTCAGGCCTTACAATGTCCAATCTAATTATCGCTTTAAATAATTCATATCCAGGTAAACGATATAAAATATTGTCTATATTAGACTGGAGAAATGACGAACATCAAAATGATTTTATACATCTAATGGACACCCATGGCATCTCAGCAGAAGTAATCACTATGCTTGCTGGCCAATTTTCACTGTTGAATTCAGCGGTGATAGAAGAAAAAGAAATTAACTATTTAAATGGTTCTAAAGAATTTGAGGTAATAGCAGACGAAGAGCTTTCTGCTCTAACAACATCTAAACATACGAGTACATTTGCAACATATAGTACGTTCACTGGTAGATTTGGCCTGACAAGTGAACATCATGACAAAATGGATGAATGGATTCAATCGCTTATCAACAAGCTTTCTCACATAGATAGAAGTAAGTCTACCCTCGTGATTGGTATCGGAGAGAATATTTACATACCTCAAAGATTTGCTTTAGCACTAGGGGAACAGACCAAAGTACAAACGACAACAAGAAGTCCGATTTTCGCTAAAAATGAAAACAATTATCCGATCAAACATAAGTGTAAATTTACCTTACCCGATTCTAATGGCATCGACCAATACTTATACAACCTTCAAGATGTTGGAGCCGACCAAATTATTGTCATCGCAGAGTCTGTAAATGACCAATCCACTTGGTTTCCATTACTAACTCATCTTGAAACGATTGCACCTGTTACTTGGTTGTCCCTAACACCGCCAAATAAAAGAGGTGAAAATGGTGAAGCTTAATACAACTGAACTTGTAAAATCTAGTTATCCTCCAGAGGATGTTACGTTTTTACTAAAAGATTTATCGAATATCCAAATTGAATCGTCTATTGAAAAAAGAGAAAAATCATTTCAGCAAGGCAGTCACTATTCCGAATCCTTACCAATAGAATACCTCCCCTCTCCTGAGTACACTGAGGTATATCATCAAGCTTTGAAAGATTCTGCAGACCATGTTGCACAGTTAGTCGGAGTCTTAACAAGACGCGTCAGAAAATTTGCGAACAAAGATGATGTCGTACTTATCTCCCTTGCACGAGCAGGAAGTCCAATCGGAATATTGATGAAACGATATGCGCAAAACTTTTTGAAACTTAATTGGCCCCACTTCAGTATATCTATACTAAGAGGTAAAGGAATAGATGAAGAAGCGGTCAAAACCATTAGAAAACTTTACCCAAATAGCCACCTACAATTTGTAGATGGCTGGACTGGTAAAGGGGCAATTCAAAAAGAATTGACAAAATCAGTTCAAAAGCTAAATGAATTATACCAACTTCAGCTAAATGATGACCTTGCAGTTCTATCTGACCCGGGAGAATGTGCAACTCTTTTTGGAACTAGAACTGATTTTCTTATTCCAAATGCCTGCCTTAATTCAACTGTCTCTGGATTAGTTAGCCGAACCATTTTAAATGAACAATTTATAAAACCAGGTGATTACCACGGGGCTAAATATTATGCCGAATTAGAAAAAGACGATGTCTCCAATGATTTTATCGCTAATATTTCAAAACGCTTTCATGATCAGGAACCACTTATTAATAAGCTAGCAGCTGACTTCCCTATCACGAACGAAAGAACATGGAGAGGCATGCGCGAAGTTGAATTCATTGCCAAGAAGTTCTATAAAACAGCTGATATAAGTAAGGTAAAACCTAGCGTTGGAGAAACAACAAGAGTATTGTTAAGAAGAAAACCTTTTAAAATTTTACTCCGTGATGTAAACAAAGAATCGGTTCAACACATCTTACAGTTATGTAGGGAAAAGAATATTCCTATAGAGATTGTTCCAGACCTTTTTTATCTAGCTATCGGACTGATAGAATCGGAGGATAGATTATGACAATTCTATTTGCTAGTGATTTGGATAGAACACTTATATATAGTAAAAACTCAAGAGGTACTGAGGTCCATGAACAAGACCTTTCAGCTGTTGAATGGGTCGATGACAAGCCAGTTGCCTATATGACGAATAAAGGAATTGAGCTTTTCAACCAACTTCCTTCAGAGATCAGCTTTTTGCCTGTTACAACAAGAACAGCTAGTCAATATCAACGAATTACTGGATTATTTAATGAGAAGTATCAACCAAGGTATGCAATCGTTTCAAATGGAGCAGTCATTTTAGAAAACGGTAAACCTCTTGTTGAATGGTCAGAAAAAATTAATCAGCAGCTAAAGCAAGACTGTACAACGATTGAACATGTACTACCCCAGCTTCAGGCATATGCCAAAAAAGATTTCGTCCTTAAAGTATTACAAGCAGAGTCATGGTTTGTTTACATGATTATAGATGAAAAAATGTTTTCAGAAGAAGAACTTGAAAACCTTTCTAACATCTTTTATGAGCAAGGATTCACCCTTTCTCATCAAGGAAGAAAATTATATATTATGCCTAATTGCATTAATAAATCAATCGCACTTCAGTTTGTTAAAGAACGGATTGGCGCGATTACAGTACTTGCAGCAGGAGATTCATACCTTGATTTAGACATGGTCATGAGTGCCGATCAAGGTTTTATCCCATCACATGGCGAGGCTGTTCAGAAAATAGATTCACTCCCCCCTCACATTAGCATTACACAACAAACAGGAGTATTAGCGGGGGAAGAAATTCTAAAAATAGTTAGTAATTATTTGTTATAATATGTATGAATAGGGGGAAGAACCCATGGTGAATTTGAATCCAATACGGATGAACTCGTGGGATTCATCCAGCGTTGGTATTTGGTTAAAAGATTCTTTAGGAGATCCTACGCAAGTTACGATTGAAGGCGATCGCTTAACGTATCCTCAATTAGTATGCCAATACGTTGGAGTTTCCTTAGATGATGACGAATATTTCACAATCCTGCATACACAAGTTAATGATTCCATTGGTAAGTTAACGATTCTTTCAGATGCACTTAACAAACATATTCCAGCTGAAAAGCTGAGTGCTATTAATAAGCTCTTTCAAAAAGGCCTATCACCAAATCGAATGGTAGCTTTTCTTGACGGACATTCCTTATTACCAAGGTTAAATGATCCTAGTTTAAATAGACGCATAAGAACAGTACTAATCGACATATTAAAAAAGCTCAAATCTACCTATTCAGAAGGAACACTTCATCACGAATATCGCCGGATTACAACAGATTTGGTGAAATGGATTTTCAATCATGTGGAACCAGCACTAGAAAAAGTGGATTTTGAAACAGGACTTCCTGGATATCTTTGGTATGGATCTGCTACACCAAGTGAAAAATGGTTCCTTACATACCTTGCTAACTTTGGATTCCACCTAGTCATTTTCAATCCATCTGATGAAACTTGGCCAAAACAAATGCTAGAGATTGATGAAGACCATAGCTATAAGTTTCCAAAAGTAGCAAGTGTTCCAAAAACATTACCAGAGGAAATGCCTAAAATTGCAGGAACTGTTGCATTTAAAGCAACTCAAGAAATAAACGAGATTATGCACCATGAAAATTCTGGCCTTTATAAGCCATTTCAGTTTAAATCGTATTCTACTAATTCGATCCGTTTAAAAACTACCGAGGATGAGGCTTTTTTATTAGCAAAAGAAAGAGCAATGGTTCGCCCTCACTTTGATGTGACTAATGGAGTAGTTACAATCCCTGTCGTTTTTGCCAAACTCATGGGTATCGATCGGAATCGAAAGCGCTTTTGGAATAATGTACATTCTTTAACAGAACGAGATGATACACATCTAATCCGTCAGTTTCCATTCACAAAAGAGCAAAAAACTAACCAACTTTTTCACTACCGAGATGCTTTAGGTGCGAATGGACTATTAGATCCTGAAAAAATGAAAAATGCAAATTGGTGGACTTTCGAAAAACTACCTGTTGGAACACAAACAGTTATCGGAGAAACCATTGCTAAACATGTAGAAAATCCAATTTTACTTCGTCAAGGAAGTGAATCCATAGAGGATTTACAATTATATGCATTTGCGCAATCTATGATTTTACCGGATTTTATTATTCGTCTATTACAAACGTTTGATTATCCACAATTTGTTCCTACCATATTCCTCTACAATGAAGAAAATGGACCTGAATTAAGTAGATCCGATGCCAATGCATTATGCATGATGCACCTTTTAGGGTTAGATATCATCCATGTCAATCCAAAAGGACATCAGGATATAGAAAAATGGATACAAGAAGGCACATTTGACTTGCACTGGATGGATGATCGAAGCTTTGATGAACCATTTAAAGAACCAAGTGTTGTACAAAAAATCTTCAAAAGATTTCTGTAACTTAAGGGGGAAAATAAATGGACTTGCAAAAATTAGAAATTGAGCAGCAAGAAAAAATATTAGAAAGTAACGATTTAAAAGCACAATTGAAACGAGATCCACAAGTATTACAACTGGTCGCTAAAATCGACCCCAAAAATCAAGTGGGGCTATTAGAGTTTGGCCGTGAGCCTGCAAATGAAATTTCCAATTTTACAGGAAAAATTCTAAACACGATTAAATCAAGTAGCATGGAAGAATCAAGTGAACTTTTAAAACAACTCGGCAAAATTATGGATAAGTTTGATAAGAAGGACTTCGTCGAAAAGCCTTCCTTTTTCGGTAAAATATTTAAAAAAGGCGAAAAAATTATTGATAAGCTGTTCAATAAATATCAAACAATGGGCAGCGAGATTGATAAAGTATTTGTAGAAATAACAAAATACGAAAAAGAGATGAAAAACTCCACCGTTACATTAGAAGAGTTATACAACGCAAACTTTAATTACTTTATGGAATTAGAAAAGTATATTTTAGCAGGTGAACTAAAAGTTAATCAGTTGAGACAACAAGTACCCGCTTTACAACAAAAGGCAGAATCCGGAGATCAACTTGTTTTAATGGAATTAAACTCACTGCAAAATGCAATTGAACTTCTAGATCAGCGAGTTTACGATTTAGAAATGGCAAAACAAGTATCCTACCAGTCTGCTCCACAAATTAGAATGCTTCAACGCGGGAATACGAAGCTAATAGGTAAGATAAACTCTGCTTTTGTAACAACAATTCCTATATTTAAAACAGGTCTGATCAATGCTATTTCAGCAAAGAGACAAAACCTTGTTGCACAATCTATGAGTGAACTAGATCGTCGAACGAATGAAATGCTTTTACGAAATGCCAATGATATTTCTAAACAAAGTGTGGATATTGCGAAAATGTCTGGTCAACCAAGCATAAAAATAGAAACAATTGAGCAAACGTGGGAAACTATTATGCGTGGGATGAACGAAACAAAAGCCATTGAAGAAGAAAACCGCAAAATGAGAGAAGAAGGTCGCCTTCGTTTAGAAGAATTACAAAAAAAATACGAAGATGGTCAAAGAAAATAAGTACAGGTGAATTTGATTACATTATTGATGAGGAGGAAACAGAATGTCAGTTATTAACCTATCAAAAGGGCAAAAAATTGATTTAACGAAAACGAATCCAGGTTTAACAAATGTCATAGTTGGTCTAGGTTGGGACACTAACAGATACAGTGGTGGCGAAGATTTTGACTTAGACTCGTCTGCTTTCATAGTAGATGGTAACGGAAAAGCGTTTAATGAAAAAAGCTTTATCTTTTATAATAATCTTCAAAGCGAGGAAGGTTCGGTTATACATACTGGGGATAATCGAACTGGGGACGGTGATGGCGATGATGAGCAAATGCTCGTTAAATTACCACTTGTTCCTAGCATTGTACAAAAAATTGTTTTCACTGTTACTATTCACGATGCGGATCAACGTAAACAAAACTTCGGGCAAGTTTCTAATGCTTTTATAAGAATTGTAAACGAGGATACAAATGAAGAAATTATTAGATATGACTTAGGAGAAGACTTTTCCATTGAAACTGCTCTTGTGGTTGGAGAACTCTATCGACATGGTGGCGAATGGAAATTCAACGCTATCGGCAGTGGCTTCCAGGGTGGCTTAGCTTCATTGATTAACGAATTTGGATTGAACTAACCGAGCCGAAAGTATTAACAAATCCGAACTACTCCCTTCTTTAGAACTCAATTAAAAAATAACCCATCCAATAAATTTCAATGGATGGGTTATGTTATATTATTTTACGTTTCTCTTCTACTGCAACAATTTTTCACTTTCTCCATTCAATATATACCGATATGTTACCTTACTACTTTTTCCACCAGGCGGAGCATATACAACGTCAAATCTCCTGAATAATGGAATACTAGCCATGGCCGAACATACTGATGGATAGCTATTCTTTAAAGCCATGCCATTGTGTATGTCACGTGCACAAACAAGTGCGAAGTCTTGACCAGATTCTTTCTCCGCTTGCAAAATTATTGTAATGTAATTTCGAATATCGTCTGTTCGACTTTTTCGAATTTTTGAAACAGGTACATTTTGGATTTTAGTAACGTCTTCCAGAGTTTCTTTCTTATCAGATATTACCTCTTTAACATGCTCTACTGGTTGTGAATCCTCGGTATTTGTAAATTCTTCTTTCCCTTTTCCAAAATACATATCCATCACTTTCATTTCAGGTATTACCTCTTTAACATGCTCTACTGATTCTGAATCCTCGGAATTTGTAAGCACTTCTTCCCTTTTTCCAAAATACATATCCATCACTTTCATTGGCGTATAACTTAATGCCTCTGTTGTAGCTTCTTTAAAAAATGATGAGAATTGTTCAAAAGAATTTTCAATCAATTGTTTATTTATTCCGTAGAAACCCGCTGCCTCTCTAAAGAAACAATCAAAAGTTGGAACTACCCAAAATCCACCAGATACTATCTTAGATGTCAAAGTTTCGTTTAATTTAACAACTTTATTAATCTGTCCATTCATTTCAACCAAAACCGGTAAATACGCTGCATACGTCTCTCGTAATTTAGTATTTCCAGACAGTAATCGTTCCGCTAGATTATTCCAATTAGTTAAATATAATGATGCATGATCTACTATTTCATCATTTTTTACTTCCATGCGACTATCACGAAAATACGAGTAATAATATTGCTCCCAAGAACGAAATCGATGATTCTCTATTGTAGCTGAATCATTATGAAACGCATACAAAGTATCTTTAATCACGAATTTACCTCCATTTTCAGCTTTTATTACGTAGTTTTTCTTCTAGTAAAATAGCAAACAATTCATTCTACTCAAATTCACTGAATAATCAATACTTAAATTATAACCCAGAATACCACTAATATCCAATACTTGTTAATTTACTTATTTTTTCCTAGTTAGAAAAGCGCTAAAACGGACTTTTTTTCTGAACTTTTACGGTTTGCTTTGGACGAAACTTATTATAATAAGCAAATAGAGATAGCGATCTATAAATGATCATACATACTATGTTCAAGGTCGATTTACTTTCAAAATTATCAAATTCACCTTGGCGGGTTTGTGGACCTCCACTGAATTTTATAGATACTTTGCAATCATCTCGCCACTTATAGAAGTGGAAGACTTTTGCTCCTGCGCAAGCTCGTCGCAATAAAACATTTGCTGAATGAAGTTAAAAGCACCCATTGTCTATAGACAATAGGTGCCAACAATTTATTAAATAAACATACCTGCTATTGCAGCGCTTAATAACGATGCTAGCATACCAGCAACAACTGCTCTAATTCCTAAACGCGCGATATCTGGGCGACGACTAGGCGCCATTGCTCCTAAGCCGCCTAATAGTATTGCTAATGAACTAAAGTTTGCAAAACCACATAATGCGAAGCTGACTACAATAACTGTCTTCGGCGATAAGTCTGGAATTATTGGAGCAAAAGCAGAATATGCAACAAATTCATTCAATACAAGTTTTTGACCTATGAAAGAACCAGCTTGAACAGCTTCAGCCCAAGGTACACCGATAGCAAAAGCTAATGGTGAAAATACTACTCCAAGAATACCTTCAATTGTAACTCCTTCAAATCCAAATAAACTTCCTACTCCACCAAGTAATCCATTAAGAAGCGCAATTAGCGCAATGAAAGCGAGTAGCATTGCTCCAACATTCACTGCAAGTTTCAAACCATCACTTGCTCCACGTGCCGCTGCATCAATTACATTAACAGAAGAATCATCTTTCTCAAGCGTGAAATTATCTTTGTCGACTTCTTCTGTTTCTGGAATCATCATTTTAGCTAAGATCAATCCTGCAGGAGCAGCCATAAAACTTGCAGCGATTAAGTATTCTAAAGGCACACCTAATAACGCATATCCAACTAAAACAGAACCAGAAACTGATGCAAGACCTCCTGTCATCACAGCAAAAAGCTCCGACCTTGTCATTTTATCAATAAACGGTCGAATAATAAGTGGAGCTTCCGTTTGTCCAACAAAAATATTAGCTGCTGCTGACACGGACTCTGCTTTACTTGTTCCAAGTAATTTAGAAAGCCCTCCACCGATTATTCGAATAAAAAACTGCATAATTCCTAAATAATATAAAACAGCTATTAAGGAAGAGAAGAAAATAATAGCAGTTAAAACTTGAACCGCAAAAACAAATCCAAAGTTTGCTGTGTCTGCCATTGGTCCAAAGACAAAAACAACACCCTCATTCGCGTAGGATATTAAACTTTGTACACCTTTTGAAAAAGCAACTAGCACTTCTCGGCCAGTCTCCCATTTCAATACAATAAATGCGAACAACAATTGAATCGTTAATCCTACGAAAATTGTTCTCCAATTAATCGTTTTTTTTGCGCTAGAAAACAGAAAAGCAATACCCAAAACAACAAGTATACCGCCAATTCCCCATAGTACGTTCATAGTTGGCACCTTCTTTATATGTAGTTAGTCGTAAAATTCCCTTCAAATAGATGTCTGAGGACAGACAACTTAACAATCGTAACAAAAAGATAACTTGTTGTAAAATGATAGGTAATTCACATTCTTCAACTTTTTCATTGCATAATCGTGCCTGATTCTAAACTAGCTTTTCCGTAAAAAAGGAACCTAGTCATCATTAATAAAAAGAGACATAACAAAACCGCTAAAGCGCCCTTTTTTCTACATGGACGTTTTCGGTCCGCTTTGAACAGAACTTATGGTAATAAAATAAACGAGAAACAGAATGAGGAGCTACGTGACTTGGTCACGTAGCTCCTCATTCTTTTCGGTCATCCTATTACGATTGTTTGTCCGTCGCTCACTTAAAACATGGAAGGAAAAAGGGCAAGTGCTTTTGGAAATAAGAGAGAAGATCCTTTTCTACTTTATAACAAACGCCTGAAGATGATATTTCAGGCTATCTCTTCTTTTCTATATTATAATTCTTACTTATTTTAAAGAAGAGATCCTTTTCTACATAAGTTACTAGAAGTAAATAAGATTCTGTCTAGGAGTGTCTCTAAAAAAGGAAGAAGCATTCCTCTAGGTAAAAGAGGACATGACAACCGAAATGCCATCTTCGGTAATCATACGTCTCCTCCCTT
>Ga0209013_10003816_pt1 | contig 13280 bp, 12 predicted proteins | sample Cruoilmetagenom2_FD_187291 | JGI IMG/M metagenome (GOLD analysis project Ga0209013, IMG submission 187291) | Oil polluted marine microbial communities from Coal Oil Point, Santa Barbara, California, USA - Sample 2 (SPAdes) (version 2) | ecosystem: Environmental > Aquatic > Marine > Oil seeps ... | reverse complement strand
GGTTGCGTAGTAGTAGCCGTGATCGACGAGATGGGTCGCCAACCTCTTCACGTCAGGATCGGCGATGTGGTCGAGGATGGCCTCGCCGTTGCGTTCCCATCGCTCGACACGATCGACGTTGTTCTTCTTCAGCCACTCGATTCCACCTCGACCCGCCTCGGACCTCAGATAGTCCGCAAGGAAGGGGATGGCGTCACGCGAGAGGGCCGTCGTCTTGGCTGGCTGACCGTCCAGTTCGAGAGAGAGCTTCTCATGCTTGGTTCCGAAGAATCCAACGAAGTCGGCGAATCGGGAAATCTCACGCCAATTCGTGAGGCAGACCTTGACTTCTCCGCTTTCGTAGCGGCTGAGCTTCGAGATGATCCCGAACTCGAGAAGCAGGAGTTGAACGTCGGCGGCAAGCTGCTCGCTTCGCGTCGAGTACGTGACCTGGACGGTGTTTCTGCCGAGGTTCGAGGATGAACCATCCCCTTCGAAGAGAGCGGCGAGGAACGCTCGTTTGTCCTCCCGTTCTGCTCTCCAGATCGTCTCGGGGATGCGCTTGTCGGCACTTCGAAGGCCAATAAGGGCGCCGAGGGGCGAATCGTGGAAGGCCGTGAGGTTGTGTATGTCGATCTCGAAGAGGGTCTTTCCGGAGGGGAGAACTCTCTCGGACACGTACCGGGTACCACCAACGACGTTGTCGTACGCTGCGAGGACCGCTTCGAAGTACTCCCGATCGGTGTTGTTGAATCCGGCGCGCCCGCTCGATGCCCAGCCTTCTGCCACCCATGCGCCGAGCAGGAGAGCCTGTCCCTCGCTCAGGGTGTCTCCATCGTCAGCGGCGCCGTCGGATCGGGCGATCGCTACCCGGTCGCCCTCTTGTATCTCTTCGAGGAGTTTCCAAAGCAGTACGGGGACACCTTCAACGGCTGTGAGCGTCAGTACCGGGTGGTTGTGTGTCCCGGTGATCTCGAAGCCTTCGTTCGTCACAAGTCGAAGAGTGGGACGTTCACCGCTGTGGAAGAGGCGGTCGACCGACTGCAATTCTCCGCGCCTACCGAGCACCTTGAGAGAGACGTTGTGATCAGATTCCGAAGCGGCTTGCGGGATGATGTCTCGAATCAGAATCGTCCCTCCCGCCGTTCGAACCCGGGTGTCGCCGACAACGCAGTAGCGCATCGCGGCCGGGGGATCATCGACGGTGCCGAAGTTTCCCTGAGGCTGGATCAAAGGGCTCCTCAGAGAGAAATCCTGTCCCAGCCGGACCATGGAGTCGTAGACGGCTTCTGGGGAGTGCGGATGGAACCAGCCGACGACGTCGCCGACGACTCGGGCGGACTTTCTGAACGGCGTCCCAGGGCGAATTCCCGCGTCGTGCATGGCATAGAGGATGCGGCGATGCACCGGCTTCAAGCCGTCGCGCACGTCGGGGAGGGCGCGCGACACGATGACCGACATCGCATACTCCAGGAACGAGTCCTGCATCTCCCGCTCGATGTCGATCGGTTTCACTCTGTCCAGTTGCTCTTCGTTCGGCATGCAGTGTCCTAGAAATCGAGGAAGCGAACGTCTTTTGCGTTCTGCTGGATGAAGGTTCGGCGGGCCTCGACATCGACACCCATCAGGGTCGAGAAGGTTTCTTCTGCCGAGAATTGATCTTCGAGTCCGACCTGGAGCAGGGTTCGCCTCTCCGGGTCCATGGTCGTGTCCCAGAGCTCGCCGGCGTTCATCTCGCCGAGGCCCTTGAAGCGCTGGATGTTCAGCTTCTTGCCGGCGAGTTGCTTCTTGATCTCGTCGAGCCCAGCGTCGTCCTGTATCCAGGTCGTCTTCGATCCGACTTTGACGCTGAACAGCGGTGGCTGCGCGATGTACACGAAGCCGGATTCGATGAGGTGTGGCATGTGCCGGAAGAAGAACGTGAGCAGGAGCGTCCGAATATGGGCGCCGTCGACGTCGGCGTCGGTGAGAATGACGACCTTGTGATATCGGGCCTTCTCGATGTCGAATTCGTCGCCGATCCCTGTGCCGATCCCTGTGATCAGGGACTGGATCTCGTTGTTCTGAAGGACGCGGGCGAGACGGTTCTTCTCGACGTTGATGATCTTGCCGCGAATCGGCAGAATCGCCTGGAACTGGCTGTCACGAGCCTGCTTGGCCGACCCGCCGGCTGAGTCACCCTCAACGATGAACAGCTCACTCTCCTCGGGTTTCTTGGACGAACAGTCGGACAGCTTCCCCGGAAGACCGGCGGATTCGAGCAAACTCTTGCGCCTCGTGAGGTCGCGGGCTTGACGGGCGGCCATCCGTGCCCTGGCGGCTTGTGAGGACTTGTCGGCGATCCGGCGCGCCTCGCCAGGGTTGCGCTCCATCCACTCAGGGATGGCCTGGTTGAGGGCCTTCTGGACAAAGGAACGGATTTCGGTGTTCCCGAGCTTCGTCTTCGTCTGTCCCTCGAACTGGGGAGACCTGACCTTGACGGAGATGACGGCTGTCAGTCCTTCCCGAACGTCTTCACCGGTGAGGTTGGGGTCCTTCTCCTTGAGGAGGTTCCGCTTCCTCGCGAATTCGTTGATCGACCGCGTGAGGGCGGTGCGGAATCCCTCTTCGTGGGTTCCTCCCTCGTGGGTGTTGATGTTGTTGGCGAAGCTCAGGATCGTTTCGCGGTAGCTCCCGGTCCACTGCATCGCCACCGAGACCTCTGCGTCGTCGGTCTCCGAGTCGAAGGAGACAACCTGACGGTGGATCGGTTCCCGGTTGGCATTGAGGTGCTTCACGAAGTCGACGAGACCGCCGTTGTACTTGAAGATCTCCTCGACCGGAGTCTCTTCCCTCTCATCGCGGAACCGGATCTCAAGTCCCTTGTTGAGGAAGGCCATTTCACGCAACCGGCTCATCACGGTTTTCGAGGAGTAATCGATTCCCTCGGTGAAGATCTCCGGGTCGGCCCAGAAGACGACCTGGGTTCCGGTCCTCTTCGCACCGCCGCCCTTCTTGACGGGTCCAGCCGGGTCCCCGTACTCATAGACCTGTGACCAGTGATGACCGTCCCGAACAATGTCGGCCTCGAGACGCGTCGACAGGGCATTCACGACGGAGATTCCGACTCCGTGGAGTCCTCCCGAAACCGCGTATGCCCCCGAATCGAACTTCCCGCCGGCGTGCAACGTCGTCATGACGGTCGTCAGGGCCGACTGCTTCGTCTTGGGATGCTTCGCGACAGGAATTCCCCGGCCGTTGTCCCTGACCCGCACACCGCCGTCGGCGAGCAGGGCCACCTCGACACGTGTGCAGTATCCCGCCATGGCCTCGTCGACCGAGTTGTCGACGGCTTCCCAGATCAGGTGGTGGAGACCTCTGGGCCCGGTCGACCCGATATACATCGCGGGTCTTCTCCGGACTGCTTCGAGGCCCTCGAGGACCTTGATGTCCTTTGCTTCATATGACGCGTTCGGGGCGCGTTTCGTCTTACTCACAGGACTCCTTTGGATGGCCCCCGGAGGCATTCAGTGGGGGCTACTGACACGCGTGTAATCATAGCCGATTCCGGGTGGAAACCCTTGCAAATTCAAGACTTTCCGCCGCGAGCGTCCCCCTCGACCCGGAACTTGACCGCTCGCACGAGATCGGGTCCGAAACGCTGTGAAATCCTTCTCATGAGGTCGGCCGAGTCGTAGCGCAGAAGACTCGCGTCCGCTCCATCCGGGACCTCGACGAGCAAGGTCTGCTCCCGCACACCGATCGGTCGAGATCTTCCCCTCCAGCGTTCGGAAACGACGTCGTCCCAGGACGAGACGAGCCGGGCGATGCCGAGATCCGGACTCGCCCCTGCTTGCTCAACGATCGTCCCGATCAGATCGTCGATCGGTTTCGGTTCGGGTCGCTTCGGCTTGCCGCTGTAGTAGTTCGCTCTGGTCATGTCACGGTCCTTTCGCCGACGATCCACCGTCGCCCGGTTGCAGGAACCTCATCTTCTCTCGCCGTTGTGACAAAAACTTGACCTTCACCGAGCAGAGACATGACTCCCCGTGCATGTGCCGGATCGAGTTCAGAGAAGACGTCGTCGAGAAGAAGGATCGGAGCCGTCGGACGGTGGGTTCCAATCACCCGGTATGCCGCGACACGCAGAGCGAGCGCCACGGTCCTCTGCTCTCCCTGACTCGCCATCGTACGCGCGGGGCGTCCGTCGACCACGAGAGCGGGGTCGTCTCGATGAGGACCTCCGCTCGTCACCCGCTGATCCATGTCACGACGCCGCCGTTCGAGCAACTCCTCCCTCAGTCGCTCAATCCCTCCTTCTCCATCCAACGATGCTCCCCAGTTCGTCTCGTAGGTCCAGGTGAGCGAACCTCTCTCCCCCACGAGTCGGTACGCCTCACCGAGCGACGCGTCAAGCGCATCGAGAACCCTCACCCGATGACCGAAAACGGCCGATCCGGCGACGGCGACCCGTTCGTCCCACACATCCAAGGTGATGGGATCTGCTCCTCGCCCCTCCTGTTTGAGTAACGAGTTCCGCTGCCGTACGGCCCGCTCGTAATCCAACTGGTCGGCTCCGGCCTGAGGCCACAGCTGAGACGCGAGATCATCGAGATATGCCCTCCTCAGGCCGGGCCCGCGTTTGACCAAGTCGAGGTCATCGGGTTGGAACGCCACGATCGGAACTTGGGACATGACATCGCTGTTGCGCTGGGGCCTCTTCCCATTGACGAGCACCCTGCGCCGACCAGGATTGGCAAGCTCCACTTCGACTCTGGTGTTCCCTGCAGGAGTCGTGAACTCTCCACGAACCACTGCGCTCTTCGAGCCGGTGGAGATCATCGCCACATCCGGCGTTCCCCGGAACGATTTCAGGAGACCGAGGTACGCGACGGCCTCGAGGATGCTCGTCTTACCGGCACCGTTAGCGCCTACGAGGACGTTGATCCCCTCATCCGGCTCGAACCGCACGGTCTCGTAGCAACGGATGTCCGTCAGTTCGAGCCAGGAGAGAAACATGACTCACCTCCCGACATCGCTATTCCAGACTGCTTTCCTAGAGACGAACCGGCATCAGCAGGTAGCGGAAGTCCTCATCGCCAACTCCGTGGAGAAGACCCGGCTTCAGCGCATCGATCGTCTCCAAGATGACGGTATCAGAATCGATGACCCCCACCCCTTCGGTGAGGTACCGGGTGTTGAAAGCGATCGTCATCTCTTCACCTTCATACTTGCCCTCGATGTGCTCGGTCTCCTCGCCGACTTCCTGCCGGATCACACTCAACTCAACACCACCGTCGTGCAGGTTCAAACGAACCGGTATGTGATCCTCCGCCACGAGGGCTGCTCGCCCAACCGCGTCGAGCAGACTCTTCTTGGAGACCTCGAGACGACTCGGATAGGAGTCGGGCAGGAGTTGTCGATACTTCGGGAATGCCGCATCGATGATCCGAACAGTGAGCTTCCCTTGATCCGTGATGAACACCGCTTCTCGGTCGCCGAGCGACACCTTCATCGGCCCGTCTCCAACCGTTCGTCCCAACTCTTTCAACGCTCGATACGGGACCAGTTTTGACCCGGTTGCCCCTATTCCGAGGACGTCGCGGACGGCCAACCGATACGAGTCGGTCGCGACCAGACGCAATCCCCCGTCGTTCTCTTCGAACAGAACACCGGTGAGCGTCGGGCGAGCCTCATCTCCGGAAGCAGCGATTCCAACCTGACTGAGCGCCTTGACGAGCGTCTCACCCACTACGTCGATCGTTTCGGCCGGCAGTTTGTCGTCGATCGTCGGGAAGTCGCCAACACTCAACTCGCGCAATCGGAACCGTGGGCCATTTCCCGTAATCTCGACCTCACCGTCTGACGCGGTCATCGACACAGCCCCTGTCGGGAGCTTCCGGACGGCATCGGCTGCCAATTTGGCCGGGATCACCGTGGCTCCGTCCTCGAGTCCCTCGACTTCAAGATACGTTCTCACGGTCACTTCGTTGTCCGTTCCCGTTACCTGAAGGCGTCCTCCTTCGACTTCACACAAAAGTCCTTGAAGGATCGGAAGGGGTGATCGACTTCCAACCGCCCGACCCGCCCTGGTGAGGACGTCGGCGAGATCATCTCGTTCAGCTCGGATACGCACAGTTGTTCTTCCTCTGCTTCTTGGTTAGTTCAATTACAAACGGTAGTGGTAGTAGTAGGCGTTGTGGATTGTGGAGAAAGGACGGGAATCGTTGAAGTCAACGGATTTCCCCATCCACATGGACTGTGAACAAGCACACAGTAATCAACAGGCAGTTCGAGAGGAGACGGAGAGGTGTGGATATCGGTCATGTTGTCCTCAGGAGTTGACCGAGGGCCGAGACCTGATCGAAGACCTCCATGTCGGTCCTCATGAGGGTCTTGACCTTCTCGACGGCGTGGATCACGGTCGTGTGATCGCGTCCACCGAACTGCGCTCCGATTCTCGGGAGAGAGAGGTCGGTGTGCTCCCGGCAGAGGTACATGGCGATCTGTCGGGACCGTGCGAGGGGCTGTTTCCTGCTGGGTCCGATGAGTGAATCCACCGTCGTCGAGGTGTAGTCGGCGGTGACCTGGATGATCCGGTCGGCCGTCAGGGGAGTGAGACGATCGGAGTCAACGATGTCGGAGAGCACTTCGCGCGCCGTCGTGAGGGTGATCTCTTCATCCGTCAGAGAAGCAAACGCCGTGACGCGGGTGAGTGCACCTTCGAGTTCGCGGATGTTCTGATGGACGTTCTCTGCAATGAAGGTCATCACCTCGGGCGGGACCGGTGCGGGGGCGAAACTGGCGTTCCTCCTGAGAATGGCGAGACGCGTTTCGATGTCGGGGCTCTGAATATCGGTAAGGAGGCCCCATTCGAAACGGCTCCGGAGACGATCTTCGAGGGTCGACAGGTGTTTGGGGTGGCGATCGGAGCTGATGACGACCTGTTTGCCGGCCTCGTACAGGCTGTTGAACGTGTGGAAGAACTCTTCGAGGATCTGCTCCTTCCCCTCGAAGAATTGAACGTCGTCGAGAAGGAGAACGTCGATTGTCCGGTAACGCTCCTTGAACTCATCCATCCTCTTGCGACGGATCCCGTTGATGAACTCGTTGAAGAACTGCTCCGACGAGACGTAGCGAACAACAGCGCTGGGATCGAGTTCGATGACGTGATGACCGACGGCGTGGAGAAGGTGTGTCTTGCCGAGGCCCGGTTTCGCGTAGATGAAGAGGGGGTTGTAGTGGCTACCGGGTTGCTCGGCGACGGCGAGAGCTGCTGCATGAGCGAAGCGATTCGACTGTCCGACTACGAAATTGTCGAACGTGTACTTCGTAACGAGACGGGGGTCGTTGGCCCTGGCTCGCGTCGGATCGGCCGTATCGATGGGGAGTGGGACCTGAAGAGGGCCGGGATGGGAGGACGTTTCGGCGGGGGGAGTATCGGTGATTGGAACCACCGTGAGCTCCACCTGGAGGCCGAGGGTGTCGAGGGCGGCTTCCTCAAGGGCAGGAAGATAGCGATCCCCAACCCAGCGATAGTGGAAGTCGGTGGGGGCGACGAGATGGAGGCTGCCCTCCTCGATACTGGAGTCGAGAGGTTCGATCCAGGTCTGCCATGCGGCCGGGGTTACCCGGCGGCGTACCTGCTGATGGAAGGTGTCCCATTCCGCTGTGGACGAGTGCAATTCAGCCACTCTTGATGCTCCTCTCGACCTGTCATACCCTGTCCACACACCTGTCCACAGGGTGTGGAAAACCTGTTCAACCGTCCTGGCCCGCTCCCGTAGTGCCGTCGCGGCCCGGATCTCCCTCCGGGGAAGTGCGGCTTTCCGCATGGGAGCGGCGGCGAGTATATGTCACGGGAGAATGCAGCAGCAAGAGGGGGAAATTCTGTCCTATTCCGGCTGGTTGAGAGGCGGAGAGTTGTGGGAACCCTTGGAGGACAAGGGTTTCAAGTGATGGAAATTAATGGTAACGCGTCGAGATGGGGCAGAGAACTGCCCGAGGAGGGGCCAACGATGTTTCGCGGTCGACGCAGGGATTTCGCGCTCCTAGGTGAGACTTCGCGTTCTCGGTCCGAAGCGACCGATAGACGGAGGAGAGTCGTAGAATCGGGGCGTCCGAATTCTTCCCGGTCGCAACGCGACCTCCCAAGCGGGGATACCTCACTATGAAGCGTACCTATCAACCCAACGTGCGGCGTCGCAAACGCAAGCACGGATTTCGTAGCCGGATGCGGACCCGTTCCGGTCGCGCTGTCATCAAGCGGCGTCGCATCAAGGGTCGACGTCGTCTCACCGCGTAGCGCCGGACGACAGTTCGTTCCGCTGCGTTCGACGGCACAATTCTCCGCTGTCTTCCGCACGGGTCGATCGGCCCGATCTGGAGAGATCAGAGTGATTCGTGCCGGTGGAGAGAACGGCGTCCCCCAGGTGGGAATCGTCGCATCTCGCCGGGTCGGTGGTGCCGTCAGCCGGAACCGGGCGAAGAGGCGTCTTCGCGAGGCTCTGATGAGGATCGAATTGGAGAAGGACACGGCCTATGTCGTGGTCGCCTCGCCGGATGTCGTCACGCTGGGATTCGGCGACCTGGTACGCGACGTGGGCACGGCGATCGCCGCGAGCGGAGAGGATGAGAACCGATGAGCAACATCCAAGAACAGGCACCGTCGCCGGCGGCGCGAGTGGTCATGGGTTCCATCCGGGTCTATCAGAAGGTGCTCTCGCCCGCTTTCGGGGGGAATTGCCGGTACCATCCTTCCTGCTCAGAGTATGGGTACGACGCGGTCCGCCTTCACGGCGCAGGTCGCGGGTCATGGATGGCCGTCAAACGCATTGGACGGTGCCAGCCGTTCCATGAAGGTGGCTTCGACCCTGTGCCTGAACCGGGCCAACATGAACACGAACACGACATGAACACTGGGAGCGACACGTGAACCCCTGGCAACTCCTCCTCGACCTTCTCGGCGGGGTTCTCAACTTTTTCTACCAAATTATTCCAAACCTCGGCGTGGCGATCATCTTGCTCACGCTGGCAATCTCGCTCGTTCTCTTCCCCCTAACCCTGAAGCAGACCCGGTCGATGAAGGCGATGCAGGAGATCCAACCGGAGGTGAAGCGTCTCCAGAAGGAACTCAAAGGAGACAAGGAGGAGCTCAACAAGGAGTTGATGGCCCTCTACCAGGAGCGTGGTGTCAACCCGGCCGCAGGCTGTCTCCCGATGATCGTCCAGATGCCGCTCTGGTTCGGCCTGTTTTCGGTGCTGAGAAGCATCGAGAGCGTCAAGGACGAGGCAGGAGAGACGCTCTACGCGACATCGCAGTACATCGGGGACGGTGTCGAGCACATCAACACGACCTTCCTCGGCATGGAGCTCACGGCATCACCCAGTTCTGTCGTCCCTGACCTGATCAAGAGTGGAGACATCCTGAGGGCCCTCCCCTACATCTTGTTGATCATCCTTATCGTGGCAGCCGGGTTCTACCAGCAACTTCAGACCACGAGGAAGAAGAAGGACGACAAAGACCAAGAGCAGTCCCAGACAGCGCAATCGATGCAGACAGCGATGAAGGTCATGCCGATCTTTTTCGGATTCATCTCATGGACGCTCACCGCGGGACTTGGGATCTATTTCGCAACATCCAACCTCTTCAGGGTCGGGCAACAAGCTCTGATCCTGCGACTGGATGAACGCGGAGACGATGACGACAAGAAGAAGCCGGTACTCCCACCGGACGCACCGCCGGAGGACGGAGAGCCCGAACAGAAGGGCCCGTCGGAGAACGCCAGCAAGAAGAAGAACCGCCGCAGGAGGAAATAGACGATGGAATGGGTGGAAGTCACTGGATCGACGGTCGACGTCGCAATTGAAGCCGCAGTTGTCGAGCTTGGGCTCGAGTCGGCCGACCAAGCAGAAGTCGAGGTTATCGACGAGGGGAAGGCGGGATTCCTCGGTGTCGGAGCGCGCCCGGCGATCGTAAAGGTCTCGCGTAAGCCACGCAAGCGCAACCGCCGGAACCGGCGCGGATCGAAGGGATCGACGAACGCGGGACAGCAGAAGAAGACCCCCGAGAAGAAGACCCCCGAGAAGAAGACCGACGGGCGCGGGTCTGGTTCGAAGAACGGCAAAGGTTCACGGCCGTCGAACAAGAAGAAGCCCGCGGAGAGCAAGAAGAACGGATCCTCTAAGGAGCGGCGAGCGATGGATAGCAAGGCGACAGCAGAGCCGAAGAAGGACAAGCCCGAGACGTCGATCGAGGACCAGGCCAAGGTCGCTGAGGACTTCTTGTCTGGTCTCCTCAAGTCGTTCGGTCTCGAGGGAGAGATTCAGACGAGGATTGAGGACGAGGTCCTGTACCTCGACGTTGTCGGTGAGCAGACCGAAGCTCTTGTCGGGCCCAAGGGTGCCACGATGTACTCGGTGCTGGAATTGACTCGCACCACCGTTCAGCGGCACACGTTCGGTGCTCCCCGAATGAGGATTGATATTGCGGGCTACGGTGCCCGGCGCCGGGAGGCCCTCACGATCTACACCTCGAAACTGGTGGAGCAAGTGACAGAGAACGGCGGCGAAGTCATGCTTGAGCCGATGAATGCGGCCGACCGCAAGGTCATCCACGATGCCGCGGCAACGTTTGAGGGTGTCAAGACGTACTCTGAAGGTGAGGATCCACGACGTGCCGTGGTGATCGCGTCAACAGGAGAAGCCAAGAGCGACTGATCGCGGATGTTTCACGGGAAACATCCCCGCGATCGCCTCGAACGGGCTGCGTTTCGGGCTGGGATAGACCTGACCCCCGCCCAAGGCGAGCAGCTGCTCGAATTCGCGCGCTGGCTCGGCACCGAGGCGGTTGATGCCGGCGGAATCGGACCGGATGAGGGCTCGCGACTCGTTGACAGGCATATCGCCGACTCGATCATCTTCGCGGCGGCCTGGGAAAGGGTTCCGTCAGGGGTGCTGGATATCGGATCGGGAGTGGGTCTGCCCGGGATACCGCTGGCGATTACCCATCCGAACACGAATGTCACCCTCCTGGATCGGTCGAGTGAGAGATGTCGTCTGGCGCGACGAGCCGTTCGCGTCCTTGGACTCGAGAACGTCTCGGTCGAGCAGGGCGATGCGCTCGATATGGTCGGGCGGAGAGATGTCGTCACGTTCCGTGCGTCGCTCCAGCCGGTATCGGCTCTCGACGTGGCGGTCCCCCTCCTGAACGATCAGGGATGTGCGGTCATCGGGTTGAGTCGCACGACCGAACCCGACATGTCCCCGACCGCGCCACCCGGTACGACGCTCGACCTTCTACGGATCGACAAGGGGGTCCTTGACTCCCCTGCCTGGCTTCTTAGGATGACGTTGACCAATTCCCGAACTCCGGACAGTGATCCTTCCTAATGCCATCCACAATTGTTGCCATCGCCAACCAGAAGGGCGGCGTCGGCAAGTCCACGACCGCGATCAATCTCGGTGCAGGCCTTGCGTACCAAGGAGAACGCGTCCTGCTGGTTGACCTTGACCCGCAGGGAAATACGACCAGCGGTCTCGGAATCGACCGCTCGGCGATCGAATACTCGACCTATGACCTCCTCGTCGAAGACGTAGCCGTTGATGACATCATCGAACCGTCGTCCGTTCGTGACCTCTTCGTGGTGCCGGCAACGATCGAGCTTGCCGGGGCCGAGATCGAGTTGGTATCGATGTTCTCACGAGAGGCCCGGCTCGGCAAAGGCCTTGAACCGATTGCCGAGGACTATGACTTCATTCTGGTGGATTGTCCTCCGTCCCTCGGATTGCTGACCGTCAACGGCTTGGCGGCTGCCGACGAGGTGCTGATCCCGATCCAATGCGAGTACTACGCATTGGAGGGGGTGAGCCAGTTGATGAAGAACATCCAACTGGTCCAGAGGAGCCTCAACCCTCAACTCGATATCGAAGGAGTCCTCCTGACGATGTATGACGGGCGCACCACGCTCGCTGCGGATGTCGTTGCCCAGGTGAGGGAGCATTTCGGGGACACGACCTACCGAACGGTGATTCCGCGTACGGTCAGGTTGTCAGAGGCCCCTTCGTATGGAGAACCCATCGAGTCATACGATCCGATGTCCCGTGGTGCCATTGCCTATCGGGAACTAGCACGAGAATTCCGGAGGAGACATGGCCGCACGTAAGAGTGGACTCGGACGGGGGCTTGACGCTCTGATTCCCGTCGATCACCCCTCGGTTGGTTTCGCGGAGCTCGAACTTGACGAGATTTCGCCGAACCCCCAGCAGCCGAGAGCAAGGTTCGATGATGACGCTCTTGAGGGGCTGGCTGCGTCGATCCGGGAAGTTGGTGTCCTCCAACCCGTTGTCGTCCGCTCGGGGGACAGGGACGGATCCTATCTCCTCATAGCCGGCGAGCGCCGTCTCCGGGCGGCTGGAATGGCTGGGCTGGCAACGATTCCTGCAGTCATTCGGTCTGCAGAGAGCGACGAGCGCTACCTCACCGAGGCCCTGATCGAGAACGTGCAGCGAAAGGACCTCTCCCCGCTCGAGGAGGCCGCAGCATACCGGAACTTACTGGAAGATTTTGGTATGACCCATGAAGCGGTGGCATCCAGCGTCGGGAAGAGTCGGAGTTCGGTGACGAACAGCATCCGTTTGCTCCAACTGCCTGCACCGATCCAGGGGATGCTCGAACGTGAGGAACTCTCGGCTGGCCACGCTCGGGCCCTTCTCTCTCTCGACGATGAGGCATACGCCGTTCACATCGCGGAGCGCGTGACCGGAGAGGGTTGGTCGGTCAGGATGGTCGAAGAAGCGGTGAAAAGCCGATCCGTTGATGAAGAGATGCCACCGAGGAAGCTACCGGCGATGCGCCCGGCAGCCATCATCGAGCTCGAAGAGCGGCTCTCTGAGAAGCTGGCCACAAGGGTGAAGATCACGCCACGTGGAGACGGTGGACGAATGGTGATCCGGTATGGGTCATTGGAAGACCTGGAACGCATCTACAGGCAGCTGTTTACGTAGTACGTACTACGCATTACGTGTAGGAACCGTTAAGTAGCGAGTTTCCGGTCTTCGTCGTCGGGCCCACTCGCGTAGAGATCGGCAATCGCTTTTGCTACGACGAATCCTGTCTCTGCCGATGGCGCTACAACTGCAATGACGATGGCCGGAGATCGGGTCTCTTTCAGTATCGGGACGGCACGGGGAAGGGCAGGGATGCCGAGTCTGGCAGCGACGTGGTGGGCAATCGCCTTCCCTGCATCGCTCGTGCTCAGCGGCGTTCCGAAGTAGAAGACACCTTCGATATCGTCGTGAGGAACGGTGATGGAGATGACGAT